>Ga0115566_10000944_pt1 | contig 25115 bp, 21 predicted proteins | sample COGITO_mtgs_1204_3_FD_87173 | JGI IMG/M metagenome (GOLD analysis project Ga0115566, IMG submission 87173) | Pelagic marine microbial communities from North Sea - COGITO_mtgs_120405 | ecosystem: Environmental > Aquatic > Marine > Epipelagic | place: Germany:Helgoland, sampling site Kabeltonne...
CTGGCGATTTACATTGAAAAGGGGACCACACCGGATTGGTGATTTGCGTCGAAAAGGGACCCACTTTTCAAAGTTGGGGTAACGGTTGGTTTTCGCAAAACCAGACGGTGCCTCGAAGGAATGTTAAAATTGACCGACTATGAACGTATCCGCTCTGCCTACTTTCGGGAAAGCAAGAGCCAACGACAGATCTGCCGCGAGTTCGGCCATTCGCGCAAAACGGTGCGCAAGGCGATCCGGAATTCCACGCCTGAGCCATACAGGCGAACAAAGGAGGTACGCCCCGTGCTTACCGCGGAATTCCAGGACAAAATCAATGCCATAATCAAGGCCGATGAGAACGTCCACAGGAAACAACGCCACACCGCCATGCGACTGTACGAACGGCTATGCGATGAGCATGGCTTTACAGGCAGTTATGCCACCGTCAACCGCTACGCCGGTCCACAACTGGCCAAGCGCGAAGTGTTCATGGATCTGGTGTTCGAAACCGCCGAAGAACTGCAAATCGATTGGGGCCAGGCCACGGTTATGCTCGATGGCGTCAAGACCATTATCCACCTGTTCTGCGCACGTTGCTGCTCATCGAAAGCTTCGTTCGTGCGTGCTTATCAGCGCGAAGATCAGCTCTCGTTTCTGGATGGACACGACCACGCAATGGCGTTCTTTGGCGGGCTGCACGGTCGCTACTGCTATGACAACCTTGCTACCGCTGTGATCAGTCGCCCGAAGAAAAAGACCAAATGCGACGAAGGCACCAATCGGGTGCTGACAGAGCCGTTTCGCAAGATGCGCAGCCACTATCTAATGTTTGGAATGCGCTTCTGCTCGCCCGGCCGCGGCAACGAGAAGGGGCATGTCGAGAACCTCGTGAAATACGCCCAGCGGTCACTTCTTTGCCCACTGCCCAACTGCAAGGACATGGCAATACTCAACGAGTGCCTACTGACGCGCTGTGTTGACGATCTCGGGAAGGCTATGGGCGACACGACCCGCGGTGCATTGCTCGAGCAATGCCGGCGTGTATTTACCCCGCTGCCGCCGCCGTATCACCCCAGCAAAAGCGAGTCAACGATCGCCAATCGGTTCTCATGCGTACGCTATGAGAATTGCACCTACTCGGTCCCAACTGCCCACGCACACCAGCCGTGTGTGGTTACGTGTTACGCAAGTGAGGTTGAGATCAGCAGTGGTAATCGCGTCGTGGCCAAGCACGCTCGTGCGCTTCCCGGTGACACACACAAGCTTGATTTCCGGCACTATCTGCCCCACCTGGAGCGCAAGAAAGGCTGGCTGGCCAACGGGCGAGCGTTCCAGCCAGATAACCTTCCCGTTGCGCTGCGACGCTTCCGTGCCTCGCTGCTGGAACGCTACGGCGACGAAGGGCTGGAGCGGTTGGTCAAGGTTCTGATGCTATATCAAGACTACTCGGCAGAGCAGGTGGACTGCGCCATTGCCCGCTGCCTGGAGCGCGAGCTGATCCACGAGGGAGCTGTTGTGCAGGAACTCAACGATCCGGGCGTCGTGCGCGAGGACGTCTCCTTGGCTTTCGACGCCGATAGCCCGCTGAATGTCCCTGCCAGTTCGGGGCGCAGTGCCGCCGAGTATGACGTGCTGCTGAAGGAGGCGTCATGAGCGAGCACTCACAGCAGGTCCTCCCGGCGATGCTCAAAGCGTTGCGTCTGCCGGCGTTTGCCAGTGGCTACGAACCCATGGCGAAGGTTGCCGCAGAAGAAAGCTGGGACTACAAACGTTACTTGCAGGCGCTAACCAGCGAAGAACTCGGAAACCGCGCACGCAAGCGAGAGCAACGCTTGATCAAGCAAGCTCGCTTTCCAATGGCTCGCGAGCTATCGGGGTACGATTTTTCCCGGGTGCAAGTCAACGAACACCGTGTCATCGAGTTGGGCAGTTGCAGCTACTTGGAAGATGGCACAGCCGTGGTGCTTTACGGGGATCCTGGGCTGGGCAAGACCCACCTCGCTGTCAGCTTGGGCCGTGCAGCGTGTCGGGCAGGGCATACCGTGCGATTCTACACCGCGCACGAACTGGTACACACCTACCTGGAAGCTGCCGAATCCCGGAGGATGCTGAGCTTGGAGCGATCGCTTTCCCGGCAAAAATTGGTAATCCTTGATGAGCTAGGCTATCTACCGTTTGATCGTGCCGGAGCTGAGTACCTGTTTCAGTTCTTCAGCCTATGCTACAGCAAGAGCATCAGCGTGTTGCTGACCACGAACCTACCCTTCAGCCAATGGCCGGAGATCTTTGCAGATCAGGAGCGTCTCACCGGGGCGCTGCTGGATCGTCTAAGTCACCGGCTACAGGTCATCGAACTAACCGGCGAGAGTCAGCGGCTACACGCCAAAAGAAGAGGCATAAAATGAGGACCATCAGGGATTTGACCGTGAGCGCCCCCATGGGGGCGGGCGTTGCCCCGGGGCTGCAGCCCCCGTCCAGCGGCCCGTGCTGCGCTTCGCGCACCCCGGGTCCCCCGCTGTCCTCCCCCGCCTCTGGATCGACAGCTTCCTCCAACGCTTAGCTCCCTTCAGGGTCTAGGCAACTTATACTTCCGCCAGCAACTCCGAACCCAAAGAGTCTTTCCCGCCCAGAACCCTCAAAACCAAGGTGGTCCCCCTGTCAATGCAAAAAGTGGCCCCCTTTTACTTGCAAATTTACAACCTAAGGTAACGGGTCGGCTCACCTCCATCAGTATCCATCGGTGTTCATCGGTGGTTGCGCTCTTACCAGTCAACGCTTTCGGACACCGGCCGGTGGGATGCCAGGTGATGGCTGCCAGAGTCTGCCTACCTACTTGGGACAGTGGGCGCAACCGGTGGACGACTGCAACATCCAATGCAAGCTCCGAGATGCACTCAGCCATGTCCACTCCTCGGGCGGGCAGCCCTTCCAGTTAACCACTATTCTAAACGTGTCATCTCCGGCGCCGAGAAGAGCATCCGTAAAGACCGACATTGCCATCCATGGCATCGACCTTGCCTACTCCAGCTTAATCCGCAAAAAAACGAGTGGCAAGCCGTTAACTCCCGCCCGATCCGTCTCCCAGCCATTCAGCCCAGCAACTAATTCGCAGCACAACTCCGGGGCTATATCAGCAGTCTCGCCCGAATTACCCGGACTTCCTTGCCAGTATTTTGGCGGAAGGAGGACGGCGCTTGGCGACAACTGCATGCGGCTGATCTTGGCCCCGCTTGCAGCTGACGATTTGACCGCAATATGGCTTGGAATCGCAGATGATTGCTGAAATACGGCAACAGCTTTTGTTTCAGCTTCGCACCAACGTTGTGGAGCAACTCGCCGAGTTTCCGCCTCTTCTTTTCCTTCTTCTCCGCGCCTCCGTGATGAACTCCGGATTCCCGATCTTCCTAGTCCAATTCTGCCTCGTCCAGATAGCACTGGGCTAGAAACTGGGCAACCGGACTGTGTTCGGTTCGATAGGAGTTGGGACGGCCTCCACGATGAGGGCAGCGACGGCGCAAGGCCTGCTGATGGGGTTGTCCTTCCGGATTTCACGACCTGCTACACTACTAGAGGTCACAGAGGAACGGAGAAGAGCCTGAGAGGAGGTCCTGCAGACGCCGAAACTCCTTGTTCTTCTTTCGTTCTTCTCAGTGCCTCAGTACCTCCGTGGTAAGACCGGGAGTGCGGTGCCACAGAGTGGACAAGGTTAAGCTGTTATTTCCTACTTGCAGCGCTTCAGTCAACCCCGAGCTGTTGCCGTATCAGTCGACAAAGTGACTCTTTGACCTCCGAGTGCCTGGGGATGGGGCGCTCTTTCCGCTGCTCGGATTCTCCCAGAGATCGTGGCGCTTTCCGTGCCGCTGCAGCCGACAGCCTTCGGCGCTGAGGCGCTTCAGGGACGCTCCTCGCTTCAAACCTCCAGCTCCAACTCCTCCATCGTCCCATCAGAAGTCGCTGGCTCCGGCGCGTCAGCGAGCACGAGCCCAAGGGCATCCTGGATGTTGCTCCGAAGTTCGATAAGGGTTTCTCCCTAGCTGAATATACCCGGGACTTCTCGCAGGCGCCCGACGTACCAATCATCGTCCAACCGATAGTCCAGCGTGAACAGACGCTTCATTGAATCAGCTCACAGGTTTCCCAGCATAACAGGAGTTCATCCGACACCGATTGCGCCGCTGCATCGCTTACCGTAAGGGAAAATCTCGCACCTTTCAAGTCGCAGTTGCGGACGTTTACAAGTGGAGCTGGGTGGACTGTGTCCACGCGGATCACAAGCCGATTGGGTGCCAGGTGGTCTTGATCTCTTGGAAGGCGAGAATGGGCTGCGGGCCAGCGGCAGCGCCGGAAGTGCTGAACACAAACCGCTTGAGGTTGTCCTCGTCCAAGCTGCGGACTTCGCACTGCTCCTCAGTAGAGCTGTCCCAGACCGAGAGGGCGTTGACGTCCATGTGGACTTTGAGGTGTGGCAGCAATTCGCTGCGGTCGCCAGTGAGCATGTTGACAACGCCAGCAGGCAGGTCGCTGGTGGCGAGCGCTTCGGCCAGCGAAATGGCGCAGAGGGGCGATGGCCCGGAGGCAATGACGACGGCGGTGTTGCCGCCAGCAATGACGGGGAGCAAGGCAGAGAGCAGCCCTAGAAAGCCTTGGGCAGGCGGACAGACGACGCCCACGACGCCGATGGGCTCAGGGACGGAGAAGTTGAAATGGGGGGAGGAGACTGGGTTCACAGTGGCCGCAATCTGCTGGAACTTGTCGGTCCAGCCCGCGTAGTATACGATGCGGTCGATCCCGGTACGAACTTCTTCTTGCGCAGTTTTAGTGGAGACTTCGCCGGTGGCGGTCAACTCCCGCACTATCTGCTCTTGGCGGTCTTCAAGCATTTCTGAGAGCCGGTAGAGGATCTGGCCCCGCAGGAAGGGGGTGGCTTTGGCCCAGGCTCCGGTGGCTGCACGAGCGGCCTGGACGGCCTGACGGAGGTCTTTGCGGCTGGCGAGACTGACGTTTGCCACGAGGTCTCCTGTCTTGGTGCGCAATGGGAAATATCGTCCGGACTCGGTGCGGGGAAATTTGCCGCCAATATAGAGTTTATAGGTCTTAAGGACTGGGAGGCGATCGCTCATGGGTCAGCCTCCAACCTTAAGATAGGCACGGAGCCCGTGGAGGCCACCTTCGCGGCCAATGCCACTTTCTTTGTAGCCACCAAATGGTGAGGCTGGGTCGAAGCGATTGAAGGTGTTGGCCCAGACGACACCTGCCTGGAGCTTGGTGGTGATGGAGAAAATCTTGCTGCCCTTGCTGGTCCAGACGCCGGCGGAAAGGCCGTACGGAGTGTTGTTAGCCTTGGCTACGGCCTCTTCGGGCGTGCGGAAGGTCTGGATGGTGAGCACGGGACCGAAAATTTCGTCTTGGACGATGCGGTGGCTCTGGGCCACACCGGTAAAGATGGTGGGGGCCATAAATAGACCGCGCTCAGGCAGCTGGGATTGGGGCTGGTAGAGGCAGGCTCCCTCGGCTACCCCGGCATCGATAAGTGTCTGAATGCGCTCGAACTGGGCCCGCGAGTTGATGGCGCCGACGTCGGTGTTTTTGTCTAGCGGGTTGCCAACGATCAAGGTCTCCATGCGACGCTTGAGCTTCTCGATGACGATCTGCTCGACGCTTTCTTCGACGAGGAGTCGTGACCCGGCACAACAGACGTGACCCTGGTTGAAGAAGATGCCGTTTACGATGCTTTCGACGGCTTGGTCGATGGGGGCATCTGCAAAGATGATGTGTGCGGCTTTGCCGCCTAACTCGAGGGTGATGGGCTTGCCGCTGGGGGCGACTTGCCTGCGGATGAGCTTGCCAACGCCGGTGGAGCCAGTGAAGGCGATCTTGTCGACATCGGGATGGCTGACCAAGGCACGCCCGGTCTCGCCGGCGCCGGGGATGATGTTTACAACCCCGGGGGGGAGCCCGGCGTCTTGAAACAGCTCGGCGAGCTTGAGGGCGGTGAGTGGCGTGGTCTCTGCGGGTTTGAGCACGACGGTGTTGCCACAGGCAAGCGCTGGTGCAATCTTCCAGGCGGCCATGAGTAGCGGAAAGTTCCAGGGAATGATCTGGGCGGCGACGCCGTGTGGCGCGAAGGACTGGTTGGGAAAGGCGTATTCGAGCTTGTCAGTCCAGCCTGCGTGGTGAAAGAAATGAGCACAGACGAGCGGCAGATCGACATCGCGAGACTCGCGAATGGGCTTGCCACCATCCATGGTTTCAATGATGGCGAATTCTCTGGCGCGTTCTTGGAGCAGGCGGGCGATGCGAAAGAGGTATTTTCCGCGTTCGGCGCCGCTGAGCCGGGACCAAGTGGTGTCGTATGCCTTGCGGGCGGCCTGGACGGCGAGGTCGACATCTGCTTCGCCAGCTTCGGCGACGGAGGCGATGGTTTCCTCAGTAGCCGGATTGGTGGTGGCGAAGTGTTTGCCTGATTGCGGGGCGCAAAACTCACCGTCGATGAAGAGGCCGTATTCGTCTTTGATGGATACGGGCGAGGTCTCGGGAGCCGGTGCGTAGGTCTCGTCGTCAACGAACGCGGCGAAGGGCGTCTGTTCTGGGGCTTTGTCGTTTTTACGCATCAGTCGTTGGAGAAATAGATGGGGGATTGATAGGCGCCGGTGGCCTGCTTGCGAAGTTGCATCAACAGATCATTGGCCAGAGAGCTGGCACCGAAGCGAAACATGTCTGGCGTGAGCCATTCGGGGCCAAGGGTTTCTTTGAGCATGACCAGATACTGAATGGCGGTTTTGGAGTCGCGGATCCCACCAGCGGGCTTCATGCCGATCTTCTTGCCGGTCTCCCGGTAGTAGTCGGCGATGGCCAGCAACATGACGAGGGTGAACTCGAGAGTGGCAGCTGGGGAAACTTTTCCGGTGCTGGTCTTGATGAAGTCAGCACCGGCACGCATCGCTAGGTCACTGGCAAAGCGCACGTTGTCCAAGGTCACGAGCTCTCCGGTTTCCAGGATCACTTTCAGATGGGCAGTGGCGCAGGCTTCTTTGAAGGTGGCAATCTCGTCGCTGATGGCGTGGTATTCGCCAGCGAGGAATTTGCCGCGTGAGATGACCATGTCGATCTCGTCGGCGCCTTCAGCTACGGCGTAGCGGACGTCTGCGATTCTGGTCTTGAGGTCTGACATGCCGCTGGGAAAGGAGGTGGCGACAGAAGCAACGTGAATGGACGTGCCGGCCAATGCCTTCCGGGCGACAGCTACCATGGTCGGGTAAACGCAAACGGCGGCGACCATCGGTAGTTCGGGGTGCGCAGGGTCCGGGCAGCGTGCTTTGGCGCACAGCTGACGCACTTTCCCGGGGGAGTCGCTCCCTTCGAGGGTGGTCAGGTCGATCATGGACATGGTCAGTTTCAAGGCGGCGATCTTGGACGCGTTCTTGATACTGCGAGTCTTGAAACGGGCGGCGCGCTCGGCGACGCCGACCTCATCGATAATGACTGGCATGGGCTGGTTCATTGTCCCGCAATCTGCGGGATGGACTGGAGCACGTCAAGCAGCGAACAGCTCATTGGGCTTTGATGGAGGTGAGGTTTTCATCATAGTCGCCGATCGCGTAGGCGATATCTATACCGCCTTCATCGGTAAATCCGGGGGACCAGCCGACTTCATAACCCATGGCTAGCAGGTACTCGCGCACTTCGCGCAGGGCGGCGAAATCTTCGGGCCAGGCGCGCAGCGAGATAAAGAACCGGTCTTTGGGCAGGCGCGCCACGGTCTCATCCAAAAAGCGGGTAAGCTCGACGACGTTTTTGACGGGGACGCCGCCGTCAGGCAGCAGGCGGTAACTAAAGCGAAAGCCGGTGAACAACGGCGCGAGCTGGATCTCTCCCCAGACTCCGCCTTCAGTGAGGTCCAGCGTCTCAAGGATTTTCCCCGTCTTGGAGTGCTCGGCGACCGCTTTTAGCAGCTGCTCCTGGGGAAGCTTGTAGCACTTGCCGTGACGCAGACAGAGGGTGAACGAGCTTTTCTCTGGTATATAGGGCATTGGAAAGGCGATCGGCTTGGCGGTGGTAGCCTGTGGCTGTTGGCCTTCCTTATTATGTTGCATCAATACGGCCATACAGGCGAACATGATCATCATCCCGCCCATGTTGGAGATGATGTCTACCAAGGCACTGAAGTCGATTTTGATGTCACTGGTCTGCACGGTAGATCTCCTCACCGGGAAAAATGGGCAGCATCCCGACTCTGAGGGGGAGTTTCCAGCGGTCAATGAGATAGCGAAGGGTCAATGCCATCCGGCCACCGTCGGGCTCGACCCAGATGATCAGGGTGTTCTGCTGGTTACTGTAGCTAAGTTCACGGTTCTCAAACGTCTTATCGACCAGCAACTGCCGAAACTGAATGGCGCTGACGACATCGCTGCTGAAGAGACTTTCTCCTTGAAGCATGCCGACAATACCGGTTTCGCCAAAGTAGCTCCAAGTGCCGTCAGAGCGCTGCCAGAGGACTTGTTCCTGGCTACAGCGCACATTGAAGGCACGAAACCCGGCTGGGATGCCCACCATCTCGACGCCCTTGATATCCTGCTTGTCGGCTCGCGCTTCGACGGTGAGCGCAAGGCTAATGAGCGCCATGACGCTGAGCATTCCCAGCATGATGGAGAGGAAGGGCAGCGCGGGTAGTTCGAACCAGTTGGCTGTGTCTTGTCTTCTGCGTCGTCGGCTCATGCGATTCCCCTAGCGCCAGGACATCTGCAGGAAGGCGAGCACTTCGCTGGCAACCAGGCTGGCACTTGGGCGCTGGCCAGGCTTTTTAGCTAACATGCGCATCAGCAATGTCGCGAGCGGGATCGGCAGTGACGGTTGAATCGCTGTCGGGGACAAGGGTTCCTCGTATTGGACGGCACGCGCTGTGGACTCTGAGTCGTCCCGCAAGAAGGGGTGAATCCCGAGCCAGAGTTCGTAGGCGACGACGCCAAGAGAGAAGACGTCTGAGCGGTCGCTCACGGTCGTGGCGTGAAACGCCTCTGGCGCACGGTAAGGAACGGTGCCCCTGACCCCAAAGCCCTGTCGGGTACCGCTCATATCCTCGACCGCGCCAAAATCTGTGAGTTTCGCCTCCCCAGTTTGCGTCAGGAGAATGTTCTCTGGCTTCACATCGCGGTGACAGACATCGGCCGCGTGCAGGGCGGCCAGCGCATCTGCGAGATCGCCGATCATGCGCACCTTCACGGGAAGAGGCCGGCTCCGGCCGGCCATTTCCTCGTGGAGTGGGCGCCCGTCTACACGCTCATAAAGGATGAATGGGACAACCGGACGGCCGCCGAGGCCATATTCCAGGGCGCGCACGATGTTTGGATGGCGAATGGACATCGCTACTTCTCCTTCCTGAATGAAGCGAGGCACCAGGTTCTCTATTCGCGGCGCGCGCCCATCCTCGGGGCGGCGCAGCACTTTCATCGCGTAAAATTTTCCGGTCCGTTTATCGCAAACTTCGAAGACGACGCCAAAGGCACCGTAGCCAAGAACCCGCTCGAGTTGGTAGCCAGCGATTGAATGGCCGATGCGTTCAGCGGCCACGACCAGCGGATTGAAGGGAGGGGGAAAGGTGCCGCCAAGCATTCCCTCTACGCGCTGACGAATCGCGTTGGGTGGCGCGCTCTTCATCAGACAGTCAACCACTCCAGCGAGCATGCAGTCTGCGGCCACATAGACGGATTCCTCGTTGGTAACGACCAGCAGCGGGGTTTCTGGATGACAATTGCGGAGTCCGCGAATCAGCTGGGCACCGTTGCAGCCGGGCAAGGCGACGTCCACGACCATAAACATGTAGGTGACCTCGCTCAGAAGCTCGTGAGCTTCGGCTGCGGTCCATACGTGATCAATCGCCAAGCCGGGAATCCTGCGAATCGCATCGTAGGTAACCGTCTCGTGGTCTATCAGCAGGATTCGTGCGGCAATGTGTGTGGGCATTGGTGGATGGCGCCGGTTCGAGGAGAAGGCCGTACGATACGGGCAGTATCCGAATAATCACATCACAGGCAGTGAAACAACGGGAGTGGTGGACAATTCACCACACGACCTCGAAACCGGCTAACCGATGTAGCAATCACAGGGGAGGGTGACATCGGATTCCCCTGCAGCGAGGACCTCCAAAGGAACGATGAGGCGATCCACGGTCTCCTCGGCCTCTTGCCGTACCTCGGCTGATACTCCATGACCAAGGACGCAGATCAAGTGACCGGCGGCTGTTCCGTCACAGATTCGCACCAATATGGGGCGCCCGGAAAGGCGAATGATAGCGCGCGGTAGCTGGGTGATTTCTGCAGGGCTGGTGCAATCGGGCCCCCCGCCCAAGACTAACAGCGCCTGGGCGTTGTTAGCAAGGTCGAGCAACCACCGGAGTGGGTCGCCGCGAGGGGTCGTGATGTACGCGGGTTCGATGCGCCGACATAGCGTTTGACGCTGCGTCTCCAGACGATCGTGCGAGGTTACGGGGCCGTCTGGGGAATGCCAAGCTGGATCTACGTGAAGGAGCCCGAGCTCACAGTTCAGGAGCCGCGCCGTCTCCGCCGCGTGTTGTGCGACGACGTCTGCTTCGCTGCCGAAATTTACGGCCGCCCAGACTTGTCGGAGATTCTTCACTTTGTGTCACCTGAGTCTGAAAACAGGCATTCTTCGCCGATCACCAGAATGGTGCACGGCACATCGCGGACGATCCGAGTAGTCACATTCCCGAGGATTCGGTGGACAAATCCACCAGCCCCATGGCTGCCAACGACAAGCAGGTCCGGCTTGGAGCTTTCGCAGGCCGCGAGGATCTCCGCGACTGGGGCTCCCGAGCGCACCGAGATGCTGGTCTCGACGAGGGGAGGCACGTACTCGCGGACAAACTTGCGCAAGCGCTCGGTGTCGGGCTGCGTGCAGGGTGAGCTTGCTGGATATGCCTGATATGAGTAGAGATCTGCGTGGGCCAGGGAGCTGGTCTCGATATGCACGGCTTCGAGCTGGGCACCAAGCCGCTTTGCCAGCTCGCCGGCATTGGCCAAGGCTCGCCGGGAATGATCGGAGTAATCCACGGCGCAGAGAATCTTGCTGATGCTGTGGGAATCTTTCGGGTGATAGAGGAACACCGGACGGACCGCTGACTGCACGATCTTCTCGGCGGTTACGCCAACGACGACACGCTCGATGGTGGGCTTGTAGGCCGCACCGATGACAACGGCTAAGGTGTCAGTCTTCTTTGCGACTTCGAGCAGCACGTGATGCGGCTTGCCAATGCGCGGCGGCAACGCCGTGGCCGGACAATCGGAAACGAGGGAAGCAAGTCGCTCCAGTTCTGCCGCATTCTCTTTGAGCATTTGCTCTTCTGCCAGAGGTCCGGCTGAGTGAATGGCATAGGGGAGTGACTCCATAACGTGGCACAACTGAAGCCGGCAGTCGAGTTTCTTTGCCAAATCAGCTGCAAAGCCGATCGTGGCCTCCGTGGTATCCCCGTAATCCGCGCCGACGAGCAGTGAGTGTGATTTCATGGTAAAGCCTCTCTTTTAAGTTTCGTAAGAACATGGTAGCACGGCTCGTGCCAACACAGCGGTAGACTCGAAGGCACTTGGAAAGCAGTCCGATACCGGCAAACACGGCAACATCGGATTCCGCATTCGGATAGCAACGCGGGCAAAGCAGCGTTATGGTCCTGAACGGCCGGTGGGGAAATTCCCAGCTCGCAATAGGCCAGTAAATCTGCGTGCTGCGAGTATACAATTTGACCAACAGGTGATCATGGATTCAGAGTTTACGATTCTGGTTGTTGACGATGACGAAGCGGTCCGCGACAGTCTGAGCGGGTACTTGGAAGCAGAAGGGTGGACCGTAAAGCAGGCAGCCAGTGGCCCCGAGGCATTGGAAGTGGTGCGCACTGCTGCGATCGACGCCGTAATCTCAGACATTCGCATGCCGGGGATGGACGGTATCACGCTGCTGAAGAAGCTGAAGGAACTGCACTCCGATGTGGAGGTGCTAATTACCACGGGACACAGCAGCGAAGATACCGCGATCTCCGCCCTGAAGGCCGGGGCATTTGACTACTTTCGCAAGCCACTGGAGGGGCAGAAGATTTCCGCTTCTCTGCGGCGGACCAAGCGCCTCTGTGAGTTGAAGCAGGAGAATCATCGCCTCTCTGCATTGGTTGAACGACTGAATAAGGGAACAGACCGGTGCGCATTTGTGGGTGACTCACCTGCGGCAAAGCGCCTTCTGGGTATGATCGAGAAAGTCTCGGCATCGCCGCACTCAACCGTATTGGTGACGGGAGAGAGTGGGACCGGCAAAGAGATTGCGGCTCGCTTGATTCATTACCTTACTAACGGCGGAGAGGGACCATTCATGGCCCTGAACTGCGGGGGGGTCGCCGAGACTTTGCTAGAATCCGAGCTGTTCGGGCATGAGCGAGGCGCCTTCACGGGCGCGGACAAGCGCTCCCCAGGCATCTTCGAAATGGCCATTGGCGGCACGGTATTTCTGGATGAGATCGGCGAACTCAGCATGGCAGCACAGACTCGGTTGCTGCGTGTGCTCGAAGAGCGCACCGTACGGCGATTGGGCGGACAACGCGAGGTCTCGGTGGCAAACACCCGCGTGATCAGCGCGACGAATCGAAACCTGGCTGACTGCGTGGAGCAGGGGACGTTTCGTGAAGATCTCTACTATCGCATCCAAGTAGCCCCCATTCTCGTCCCGCCGTTGCGCGAGCGCAGGCAGGATATCATTCCGCTTGCCCTGCACTTTCTGCAACAGCTGGGACAGCGCATCGGCCGTACTTGGTCACTCAGTGAATCTGCCCATCAGGCATTGATACAGGCTGAGTTCAAGGGAAACATTCGCGATCTCCGAAACATGATCGAACGCGGCGTAATTTTCGCCGACAATGACGTCATTGAACCGCGGGATCTAGGCCTGATGATTCAGGGCGAGACGAGGCTGCCGGATACGGGTTCCTACAACCTACGCGACCACGAGGTCATGTTGCTTCAAGCCGCGTTGAAGGAACACCCGGGCAATCATTCCGCGGCTTCCCGCGCGCTCGGCATATCGCCGCAGGCACTCTACCGAAAAATCGAGAAGTTCGGGCTTACGATGTAGGGGGAGGGTCGTTGGTTTCGCTGGAAACATCCTCGAAACAGACTGGGAAGCGGGCACAATCGGTGTCCTGTGGTCAGCTGGCAGGGCACTGTGCCCAAGCCTTCACGCCGTCTCCAATCAACTAACAGTAGACACAAGCCCATCGATGACAATCGCTCGGAATCCAGCCCCATGGGATTCGCCGAATCACTCTCAGCATCAGTCGCAGTCGTATGCCATAGATTTGCCAAGACACGGCCCAGAGTCACAACTCTCTCGGCCATCTGCCACTTCATTGACGGCGCGCTTGCCTCAGGAAACGAGCACTTCCTAAAAACCTAAAGACCCTTCGATTTTCAGCAAGGCTCGACCAGTGATCTCGGCGTTGCTATCCAAATAGGTGTGGCCGATCGGACCTCTCACCAACGTAAGCCAGCCATCAGTGCACTTGCCTGGGAATTGATCGCCGAAGACAGCCCGTGCTGGCGCGTGGGACTGGGCGAAGGCAAAAAGATGGTCGGAACTGAATGAAAGGACAAGGTGCGGCAGATCGTCTACCTGATCCCGTTTGTACACAGCGGCGCGGGCCGCCCGGCTCTGCTGGTCGGACGCGGCGTAAACTACTCGACAGAAGAGAAGACTGTCAAAGTCCTGAATTATGCGCCGAAGTATGCTCATTATGAATCGTACCGCGTCCAGTATATGGCGGAGCTGTTGCCCGAGGAACCGGTGCAAGAAGATGTGTACCGCCTCGTACTGGCGGCAGCTACGCATCCCTCCGAGCATTTGTCCGATCTCGCTGTTCGGGAAACGAATGTGGCGGACCCGTATTTTGCCACCAGTGGCACCAAGCTTAGCGAATACTTGCTCAATCCAGACGGCATGATCAGCGAGATTTGCGTCTAGGCAAGCTGACGGCACGAGTATCCGCCGAATGCGAAGTGAGACGACAGGACGCAGCCTGATATGGTAGGCGTTTTTTCCGATCCAAGGCAGGAGACCGCCCCCATGCTCGACCAACTTCGAGCCCTGCAAGCGACATTCCAGGATGCGTCTGAAGCTGCAACCTCTCTCGAACAGCTTGAACAGCTCCGTACTGACTTTCTCGGGCGCAAGGGCAAGCTCACCGCACTCCTCAAGGGGTTGAAGGACGTCGCGCCAGCAGAGCGCGGAATAATCGGCAAAGCTGCAAACCTGATCAAGACTGAGATCGGGCAAGCCCTCGACGCAGCTCAGGAAAAACTGGATCAGGCGGCTCTGGAAGCCAGGCTCGCCTCAGAATGGCTGGACGTAACGCTACCTGCGGCCCCGTCGCGGATAGGCGGTCTGCACCCCGTATCTCGGATCCAGTATGAGATCGAGGATATCTTCAAAGGGATGGGCTTTTCCGTGCTTGACGGGCCACACGTCGAATTGGATTACTACAACTTCGAGGCGCTCAACATCCCGCAAGATCATCCCGCGCGGGACATGCAGGACACCTTCTATTTTGATAACGGCGCAATCCTACGCACCCACACCAGCGCCATTCAGGTACGCGGTATGGAGCACATCAAACCACCCTTTCGCATCATCGGTCCTGGTAAAGTCTTTCGCGTCGAGCGCCCGGACTGGTGCCATGAAATAGCCTTCCACCAACTCGAAGGCATGGTCGTAGGGCGCAACATCACCGTAGCCCATTTGATCGATTGCATGAAAACCCTGCTGCGCGAAGTCTTTCAAGAAGATGTAAACGTACGGCTGCGCCCCGGCTATTTTCCGTTTGTGGAGCCCGGCTTTGAGCTTGACATCGCCCGCGGTGATTCGTGGCTGGAGCTGATGCCCTGCGGGCTGATTCATCCAAGCGTCCTTCGCGCTGGAGGGATTGATCCAGAGGAGTGGTCCGGGTTTGCCTTCGGGCTTGGCCTTGACCGCCTAGTAATGATGCGCTACGGGGTTGAAGACATTCGACACCTGCATAGCGGCGACCTGCGTTTTAGCAGCCAGTTTGTTTAGGAAGGGCGAACAATTATGAAACTCTCTCTTTCCTGGATTCAGGACCATGTGGATTACCACCTCGACCGCCCCGCAGAAGAGCTTGCGGACCTAATCTCACTGCGCGTGGCAGAAGTCGAGGGCGTCGAACGCCTCGGTGAGGCACTGCAGCAAGTGCGCGTGGTAGAAATTCTCGCGACCGAGCCACATCCTGATGCGGACAAGCTTCGCATCGCGACTGTCACAGACGGCGAAGGCGAAACGCAACGTATTGTCTGCGGTGCAACCAATTGCCGGCCAGGAATTCGCGTGCCATTTGCGGACCTGGGCGCTGTTCTGCCCACGGTCGATAAGGACGGAAATGTCTCCACCTTCACGATTAAGCGCGCGAAGATTCGCGGCGTTGAAAGCACGGGAATGCTCTGCGCCGCGGACGAGCTTGGCGTGCCGGGCGGGCATGACGGCCTCCTCGAGTTGCCGCTCGACGCCCCCGTTGGCACCTGCTTGGCAGAGATAGAGCCTTTCAAATCAGCGGCTGACCTGCTATTTGAGATCGACAATAAATCACTAACCCATCGCCCGGACCTCTGGGGGCACTACGGCTTTGCCCGAGAGTTTTCCGTGATGTTCGACCTCCCCTTGGCTCCGTACCCACAGGGCGCGGTGAGCACGGGCCCCAGCAGCTTCTCAATCGTCAACGAAGTGCCCGACCGCTGCTTCCGCTACTCCGGACTCTTGATCGAGAACATCACGGTGAGCCCTTCCCCCGACTGGCTACAGCAGCGCTTGCTCTCGGCCGGCGTGAATGCAATCAACAATATAGTAGATATTACGAACTTCATCCTGCTTGAGCTTGGCCAGCCGATGCACGCCTTCGATGCCGACAAGCTTTCTGGCACGACGATCGGTATCCGGGCCGCGACCGACGGCGAGAAATTTATCGCTCTGGATGGCCAAACCTACCCTTTGTCGGCTGCTGACCTAGTGATCGATGACAACGGTCGTGCTGTTGCACTGGCTGGCGTCATGGGCGGCTTGGATACTGGTGTCGAAGCCGGTTGCACCAGAGTCTTTTTCGAATCGGCGACTTTCGCCGCTAGCTCTGTGCGCCGTACTGCCGGCCGGCTCGACCTGCGTTCCGAGTCCAGCGCGCGCTTCGAAAAGTCACTGGATCCGGAGCATACCACCATGGCCCTGCGCCGCGCTTGGCAGCTGGTGCAGGAGATCTGTCCAGATGCGCGCCTGGCAGGTGAGATTGTGGATGACTTCCCAACGCCCTATCCCGAAATCACGATCCAGACCTCACATGCATTCCTGCGCGATCGCCTAGGCACAGACGAGGTCACTGACGCGTTCATCGACCGCATCCTGGCGGGCCTCGGCTTCACGCTGGGTGGTGATCTGGCGCTGGATGTGCCGTCGTGGCGTCGCACCAAGGACGTCTCGCTCGCTGAGGACATCGTCGAGGAAGTGGGACGGCATTTTGGCTACGACAACATCACGCCGTGTGCGCCGCAGTTTGACCTGCAGGTTCCGGCGGAGAATCCCGCCCGCCAGTTCGAGCGTGGCGTGAAGGCACTGCTCACTGAGGGCTACGGCTGCACAGAGATCATGATGTACCCAATGGTCGGGCCCAAACTGCTCGGTCGCGTCGGCTTGGACCCAACGACGCCGCTCAAGCTTACCAATCCGGTCAGCGAATTCGAGCAGATGATGCGGCCGGAAAGCGTGCCCCAGCTGCTGCAGGCGATTGCGGAGAACGCAAAACACTTCCCCCAGTTTCGTCTCTTCGAGTACGGCCGCGTCTATGACACCAGTGAGATGAAGGGCCTGCTCCCCACGGAGCGCACGCGGATTACTGGTACCTTCGTCCCGGCTTTCGAGCGCGACAGCCTCCAGCAGGAGACCTTCTTCCAAGGCAAGGCTCTTATTCAGGACATCTTGCGTCTTGCCGGGGTCGATAACGCCAAGACCATGCCGCTCACGGACTCAGAAGCGGCCTGGATTCATCCCAACATTCATTGCGGCTTCTACCGCGGCAGGATGCTGTTGGCCTCTCTGTTCAAGCTTCATCCGAGCTGCGCAGACGAGTTTGGAGTCTCCCATAATGCCTACATCTTCGAGGTCTACGCGGACAGGCTGGAGACGCTTACGCGCAATCTCAAGTATCAGCCCATCTCCAAGTTCCCGACAGTGCGCTTCGAAGTCACCGTGGTGGTCGCGGCGCAGACCCTGAGTGGCGATATTGAAGCAGCAATCGGTCGTGCGGCCAAGCGGCAGCTCCGCTCGCTCGAGGTCCTCACAATCTACGAGGGTGACCCAATCCCAACCGGGAAGAAGGCAATTTCGTATCGGATGGAATTCGCCGCCAGCGATCGCACCCTCAGTCATGACGAAGCGGAGTCGGTGCAGAATAAAGTGGTCGCCGCGCTCGAAAAAGCTGGCTATCCGCTCAAGCAGTAGCCTGCTTGGTACGATATCTGTGGAAATCTCGCCAGCTGCTTGGCCGCCAGGCTAGCGAGATCTACCTCCCCAAGCCGAGAAGCATCGAGTCTTGGACAGCGTTCCGCCAACAACTCGCCAAAGCTGACGCCTTCGGTGGCGAGGGCGGCTCGGCGCCAGTAGTAGGCCACGTCCGCCTCATACTTAGGCAACCAGAAGGTACGGCTTCCGGCCTCGTAGATCGTGCAGCGCTCCGGCGGATAGGCCGGTGATTTGTACTGAGACTCGATGAATTCCGAAGCCAGCTTTCCACTGCGCAGCAGATCCGTTTCAGTCTCCTTGATGCGCAACGGCGTCTCGACCCCAGCCACATCGAAGCAGCCCTCTAGATAGACCAGCGTAGCCCCCTGATAGTCACGGAGTCGTGCCTGGCAACGCGCATGAAAACCGTCAAGGATTTCTCCCGCACGAGCGCTCCCAATGCTGCCAAAGAACAATTACTCAATGATTCGGCCCTGCGCCTCCACGTAGGTGAGCAGGCTGCCAAGCGCAAAGTCCAGACTCGTTCCTGTCGCCACCACGTCCCCGAAGATGATCGCCGCCTGATTCTGCAGGTAGACCTTGGCGTAGTCACGCTCAGTGATGTGCCAAGCTTCCTCGTTATCTGCCTGCCGGGCCCGCTGGGCGCTGACGAATGCAGAAGCATGGCGATTCCAGCCCTTGGCATCGGCCCAAGGGTCACGCAGGCCAAAATTCAGTCCGCCACGAAGGATGTGCAGCACCACTGCCTACTGCTCATGATTCGGCAAGCCGCTGTCGACTGGGCGAAATACACTCGCACTAGCAGCGCGCAGCGTCCCCGTATATGAAACTCGACGCGAAACGAATGATTGCAGATCTCGCGGGTCTGCGGCGTGCTTGCGACGTATCGGCGAGTTGATAGAGCCCGAGCTCGTTATTTCGAAAGTTGAGTTGCATGCTGTCTCCAGTGCTTCAGACTGTGAAACGGACTTCACGCGGCTTAACCATAACTTTGTATCGCTCAGGTGCTTACGTTGTGGCGGAATGTGCTATTTGTATGGCTCGAAATGCAGGTGCGAGTCATATCTGGCTCCGACATATGCGGGACGAACTACAGAACTAACACCCAAACAGGAGGGGTCCAAGATGAGCGCCACCACCACGAAACGCAAGAAACGATTCCCCAAAAAAGAACTTAACGCCTGGGTCCGCAGCCGTGCTAGCTGGAGTCACGCAGACTGGGAAGCTTTGCTAAGTGATTTGACTAGCCAAGGGTTCGAAGAATGGACCGAGACCGCGGACGGCCGCGATGAGATTGGGGCCCATCTCGAAATGAAGCGCGCCAACGCCTGACGCAAGAAGGGGGCTATGCGTTTGCAGGCTAGTACCTAGATAGCTATCCCGGGGCCCGCAGCCCGGATTTTCACGGCCCAAGCTTCGGTCCATAGGAGATATAATGAGCGAAAAAAGCGCTCGCATTCTAATCTGCACACCCGAAATTACCTACCTTCCGGATGGGATGGGGAACATTAGCAACAAGTTGAAGGCTAAGGCTGGAGGCATGGCAGATGTGACCGCAGCGCTTGTCGGTGCCCTATTCGAGCAGGGAGCCGACGTGCACGTCGCACTTCCCCACTACCGCCGCATGTTTGGCGTCGAAATCGGAAACCTGATCGACAAGGAACTCGCACGCTATCGCGAAATTCTGAGCGAAGACCGCATTCACCTCGCCGAAGACCGCGCGTTTTACTATCGCGATACCGTTTACAGCTACTCTAATTCCGGAGCCAACGACAAACTGGCCCTAGCATTTCAGCGCGAACTCATCAACAACATCATCCCGCGCGTGAAGCCAGACGTGATTCACGCAAATGACTGGATGACCGGACTAATTCCGGCCTACGCCCGTCGACTGGGAATTCCCTCGTTGTTCACCGTCCACAATATCCATACCCATAAAGTATCGCTGGCAGATATCGAAGACGCAGGTATAGACGCGGCCATGTTCTGGAACCTGCTCTATTTCGACCGACCGCCCGCACACTACGAAGAGACGCGCGAAACCAATATGGTGGACCTGCTCTGCAGCGGAATTTTTGCGTCTCACTTCATCAACTCCGTCAGCCCGACCTTTCTCGAGGAAGTGGTCGAAGGCCGGCACGACTTTGTGCCCGGAAATATCGCCCACGAATTGTGGAACAAGTCGTCTAATGGCGTTGGCTGCGGCATTCTGAATGCACCTGATGAAGAACACAACCCGTCGACCGACGACAGCCTGCACACGACCTACAACACGACGACCGTGGTGGAAGGAAAACGCGAAAACAAGGTCGCCCTACAGCGTGAGCTGAAGCTGACTGAGGACCCGGACGCGCCGCTTTTCTTCTGGCCATCCCGCTTGGACCCGGTCCAAAAAGGCTGCCAGTTGGTCACTGACATCCTGTTTCACATGGTCTCAAAATACGCGGATTCTGGCCTGCAGGTTGCGGTCATCGCAAATGGCCCGCACCAAGAACACTTTCACAATGTCGTACACCACCATGACCTCGCCTCACGCGTAGCTGTAGTTGATTTCGATGAACGACTCAGCCATCTTGGCTACGGTGCCGCGGACTTCGTCCTCATGCCGTCGCTATTCGAGCCTTGCGGGCTGCCTCAGATGATTGGCTGCCTCTACGGATCGCTTCCGATCGCACATGACACAGGCGGCCTGCATGACACCGTGCAGCACCTGCATGCGAATCAGGGCAACGGCTTTGTCTTCGAGGATTTCGGCAGCGATGGCCTGATGTGGGCTGTGGACCAGGCAATGGCGTTCTACAGCCAGACTCCCAAGAAGCGGGAGCGCGAGGTCCAGCGCATCATGAAGGAAGCACAGGCGCGTTTCACGCATGCGGAATGCGCAAAGAAATACGTCGAACTCTACCAGAAAATGACCGAGCGGCCAGTATTGCCTAACGTCGCGACCTAAGCCGCGGAGTACGCAAACATGTCACGCACAAGACAGTACCATCTGGCTCCACTGTCCGACGACCCGGCTTTGGACCTCTACAGCGGCGCACTCTGCAACCGCAGCGACCGGGTGGAGGAACGGGCGGGCGAGATCGCCGGGCTCGGCGCGACCGGCCAGGATCTGCTGGAAGCATCCAGACAGCATGAGTGGTTTGGCCTGCACCGAACCACCTCTGCCTGGACCTTTCGCGAGTGGGCACCCAACGCGACGACAATCTACCTAGTAGGCGATGCCACGGACTGGCAGGAACGCCCTGACTACCAGTTGGAGCGTGGAGAGTACGGACAGTGGTCGCTGGAGCTTCCGCCCGAAGCGCTCGCGCATGCTCAACACTATAAGCTCTCGATGCACTGGGATGGCGGTCAAGGCTTCCGACTGCCTGCCTACGCCAGGCGCGTGGTCCAGAATGATTACACCAAAATCTTCTGCGCCCAAGTCTGGGATGCGCCAGCGTATGAGTGGCAACACGCGTTCAGTGTTCCGCTCCAGGCGCCGCTGATTTACGAAAGCCACGTAGGCATGGCCCAAGAAACGCCTGGAGTCGGCACCTATCTGGGATTTCGCGATCACGTGCTTCCGCGCATTGTGGCTGCTGGCTATAATACGATACAACTTATGGCAATCGCCGAACACCCATACTATGGCTCATTCGGCTACCACGTGGCCAACTTCTTCGCCCCCAGCTCTCGCTTCGGGACCCCTGAGGAACTGAAGTCGCTGGTAGACCGCGCCCACGAGCTGGGCCTGACCGTGATCATCGATCTGGTCCATTCGCATTCGGTAAAAAACGAGGACGAAGGCCTCGGAAATTTCGACGGCACCCAGTGGCAATACTTCCATGACGGCCCGCGCGGCATGCATGAAGTGTGGGATTCACGTTGCTTTGACTATTCCAAACCGGACGTCCTGCGATTTCTGCTGTCGAACTGCCGGTACTGGCTCGAAGAGTTTAAGATCGATGGCTACCGCTTTGACGGCATTACCAGCATGCTCTACACGCACCACGGCCTAGGCGTGAACTTCGTCCACTATGACCAGTACTTCGACGGCCAGGTCGATGTCGATGCATACGCCTACCTGGCGTTGGCCAACAAGGTCATACACACTCTGCGCCCTGACGCGATTACCATCGCCGAGGACATGAGCGGCATGCCCGGACTGGGGGCTCCGGCTAAAGACGGAGGCGCAGGATTCGACTACCGGCTTGCGATGGGCGTCCCGGACATCTGGTGTGACTTTGTCAAGAAGCTGAAGGACGAGGAATGGCATCTGGGACATCTCTGGTACGAGCTCACCAATCGTCGGCAGGACGAGCAGTCTATTTCTTACGTCGAGTCCCATGACCAGGCGATCGTGGGGGCCAAGACTTTTGCCTTTGAGCTGATCGGATCGGCCATGTACGACAGCATGGGCGTGGGGGCCGAGAACATGATTGTGGACCGCGGCATCGCCCTGCACAAGATGGCACGAACGCTCACCATGTTCGCGACCGGAGATGGCTATCTGAACTTCATGGGCAATGAGTTTGGCCATCCGGAATGGATCGACTTTCCACGGGAAGGCAACGGCTGGTCCTATCAGCATGCCCGCCGGCAGTGGTCGCTGGCTGACCGCCAAGATTTGCGATTTCACCAGCTGGCGGCCTGGGACCGCGCTTGCGTTGGGCTGATTCAGCAGCACCGCCTGATTAGCGATCATTACCCCGAACAGCTAATGGTGCACGACGACGATCTGGTACTGGCAGTTCGGCGTGGACCGGCAGTCGTGATCTGTAATTCACACCCAGTAAACTCCTACACGGACTATGCAGTCCAGCTCCCGCCCGGAGAGTATCAGCTTGCTATTAACAGTGACGAGGCTCGCTTCGGCGGGCATGCACGACTCACTCATGGTCAGCGTTTTTTCACGCAAAAGCACGATGATCGAACGATCGTGCAGCTCTATCTCCCCAACCGCACTCTATTGGTTCTTCTGCCTGTAGATCAGGCTAGCGCGTGACAGCGCCGCCAGCAGTTTATCACATCCGCGTCTTCTGCGGGACGACCTGCCTCTACGATCGCAGGATCGATGTCCTCGACACGCCAGCCACGGAAGCAGTGCCTTTGACCATCGGCTACAACCAGGAAGTGAGCTTTGAGATTGAGCGTCCACACACCGGACACCGGCTCCGGCTTTCCCTGGCAACAGAGGCAATCGCCTACGCAGGCGCTGATGAGCTGAGCCTGCGGGTACCAGGCCAGTACTGGTTCATGAACGAAATGGGCGAGAGCGAGATTCGCATCGCTGAGGATGATGAAGAAGACGCGCTGCGCTTCACACCGGTGGCACGGATTCCCGTGGTCATCTCCCCACACCCGCAGACCCAGGCACATTTTGAAGTTATGATCAGTGATCTCACGGAGATTCACGCAGGACTAGCGCACGATGTCGTTTCGCGGGGGATGATTCGCCGGCGCGATGTAGTCAGCCACGAAATCAGCGAACTCTATCCAGAAACCGTGCTTCCTGAGTTACAGCGCACCTACAACTGTCTCGCGAAAGCGTTAGAACAGATCGGGCTTCAGCCGGTGCGGCGGATGAAGCGGCGCTCTCAGATCGCTCGCTATCGCCCGGGTGACCGACTCTCTCAGTCTGCGTTGCTCAGCATGGTGCGTTCTCCCGGCACTGTGGTTTCTTCCAGTGGTGAGGTCAAGGCACTGGGAAAGATCACACTCCCGCGCGTGGAGTTGAGTGAAGATTTGGCAGAGCACCGTCATCTGGCGCACCGTATCCATGCTCTCTCCGACCTGTCTCAAGAGTTGGCCAGGCATTGCAGCCGAATGGCCGCCTCGCTCGCGGAAGAGCAGGAGAATTGGGGAAACGCCGGCTCAGACCAAATCAGCGTATTTGAAAAGCGCGATGTGCCGAGAATCACCCATCTTCACAGCATGGAACACAGCGCGCTGCATCTGGCACGGGAGTTTAAGCGCCTCATTGAGCGCTACGCCTTTCTCCGGGTTGGCCGACCGCGCACGAGATTTCAGCCGACACCTATTTTTACCGGCCGCAGTGGCTACCGCGAGGCCTACAGAGCACTGCGGGATTCGCAGCACCTGCTCGGCGTCATGGTAGATGGCCAGAGTATTCAGGTAAATTACCGCTCGCTCGCGCAGCTGTATGAATACTGGTGCTTCATGAATGTCATTCGCTGCCTTCGCCAGATCCTTGGTAATCCCGTCTCCAATGACTCCTTCGTGCTGGTCGACTCGATCTACCGGCCCGAAATGAAGCCCGGGCAGACCTTTGAATTCGCCGCAGGCCCTAAGCGCGTGATTGTGACCTACGAGCCGTCGATCTATGATTGGCGCACCGCCCGACGTCGTGGCGATCGCTATGGCGCGACCTTGACCAAGAATCCGCTTCGCCCGGATATCCTGCTGGAGATTGAAGCCCCGGGTCGACCGACCATGGCCATCGTCCTAGACGCCAAATCCACGTGCAGCTTCCAAGACCGGATCTTCAGGGAAATCTCAGACTACGCGCGCCAGATCATCAGCATTCGCACCGGCGTTCAGCCAGTGCGGGCCGTCTTCCTGTTGCATCGAGACCACAACCGTACCGAGCGCTCAAATCTACCTGCGGAATGGCGCCGCCGCATAGACTCCTACCAGTACCAGGAAATCGGGTCCATTCCCTGTGTACCAGAGCAGGTCGGGACGGTGCCGGAGACCTTGGAGCGCTTACTGAGGCGACTGCTAGGCGTCTGACTACCAGAACTCCCCGATGAGTGCCCCCGAAACCGTATATGAATATCCCACAGCCGGAGGCAGCCGAAGCCAACGAATTTCCAATTGAGGAATGAAAAGCATCGAGTACGCATTCCAGGTCTTGGACATTGGAAATTCCATGTTGGCTGTTGGACATTCAAAAATTCTTTGCAACTCGCCCGTCAGTCCGCGAGTTCCTAGCCCTTTTGGGCCCTTTGTCGCCAGCCAACTCTGGAAGATCTAGTCGACCGCTTCACGAGAGCTGCCGACCCGAATGCCTCGTTTGAGCGGCGCCTTGCGAGTCGGGCTGTAGTCTACATGGCAGAACAAAAAGGCGGGAAAGGAACTGTCCAACTCGTGTTTATGAGTCTGCCAGGTGATGAACGTGCGGACGCTGTTGGCGCCGCGAGACTCCTCGACGTAGACGTGGCGTTCCAGCACTTCACTGCGGGCGATGTCTCGGCTCCGGGACTCGGTCTCAAGATTCTCCAGCTCCACATTTGGCTGCAACTGCGTAAATAGCGCGTGGTTCCCGTCGCCTTCTTTATACAATGAGGGAATGGCTCCGAAGTCGAATTCCCCTTTCTTGCCGAATCCCATGGCAAGACGCATGTTCGTCCAATTCAGTAGATTATCGCTCTCGGCGACAAACGACTGATATCCTTTGCCGTCATAACCGATAAAGGCCATGTACCATTTGTCGTCACCCGACATCTGAAAGATCGTAGGAACATCTGTCGATCGAACATCCTCAAAGCCCTCAATGTTCGGTTTCGCGAGAATCACATGGTCGGGATAGTAATGCCCCCCGGAAAGGAGCGGATTACTTCTTC
>Ga0115566_10000948_pt1 | contig 25080 bp, 18 predicted proteins | sample COGITO_mtgs_1204_3_FD_87173 | JGI IMG/M metagenome (GOLD analysis project Ga0115566, IMG submission 87173) | Pelagic marine microbial communities from North Sea - COGITO_mtgs_120405 | ecosystem: Environmental > Aquatic > Marine > Epipelagic | place: Germany:Helgoland, sampling site Kabeltonne...
AATGTACGGAAGTTTGAGGAGTCATGCAGCCCTTGGAACCAGGTGGAAATAGTCCAATCCTGGCCGAGAGCAATCGCACCGTCATCAACAAGCAGGACATGGTTACTGTTGTCGTCAATAGTGAGCGCACCACCGATGTAGCCACCGCTTTCGCCGCTGAAGCGTGCACCGCCTGCCAGAGTTGCGGAGTTCGCAAGCGAGCCCAGGTTACTCGCTGTGTCTGCCTTGGCGAGATCAGCTGTGTCAAAGCTGTAGTATGCGATGGGCTTGAGTGCCAGCACATCTTTCTGATAGGCGCTCTCGGGCCCAAGGGCGAGCACCAATTCTGAGCCGCCCGGGTTACAGGTCCCTGGCCCCGTAAACCGCATCGTGATGTAGCGCCCTTGCAGCCGTTGGCCTAGCGCATACTCGGTGAGTTTCGTGTCCATTGTATTCGTCACCACGACAATCTCGTTCGCCGTGCTAAGCTTGCCTTCCAAGACGAGGCCGGCGGCCCGTTCGGTGAGGTCGGTGCGGTTGCGAATGCTGATCGCATTCAGGCGAATCGGGGCTTGATAGTTGAAGGATACCCACGGGTTCTTTTCTTCGGCAGTATGAAACGAGAAGGGAAGCTCTTCGCCCTTTTCTTGGATCAGGGATCGCAAGCCATTCGGCGGATCATGCACAGAGGTCGAGCTGACGGCGACTCTCGCACGCTTCGTGACAAGTGTGCCGTAGCTGGATGTGTCGCTATTGAATTTTTCCAGACTCGCGGCAAGGGTTGTCGCAGGCGGCTCTGGTTCAATGCCAACGACTTCAACTGCCAGCGACAGAAGCTGCGATTTTAGCTGCTTGATTTTATTCTCCAGCTTCCGTTGCACGACTTCGTTCTCCATCTCGGCGATAAACTGCTCGGCAGCCTCGTACGTCGCCTCCGTCTCGTAGGTGTTTACCTGCCTGAGTTCGGGGAGTTTCCGCAGCGCAACCAAGGCGGCATCACTAATCTGTGTGCCGTAGAGGTTCAGCTTCCTCAACTGCCGCAAGCGTTCGAATTGCGCAACATGGGCATCTGTGATCGGCGTGTTGTTCAGACGCAGCTCTTCCAGATTAGTAAAGCCAGCCAGCTGTTCGACGGCAGCGTCGGTGAATTCGGTATTGCTCAAATCCAGCAGTAAGATATTCGCCTTGATCGGCAGCAGCTGTGCAACAAGGGCATCGATGTTGTCTGAACTTGGCTCAAAGAATACGTCCACCACCGGTGTGTCGAGTGAGACTCGACGGATCCGGACGTTCGGATTGTTGTGAAGCGGTTTGCTAGCCTCGACGGTCTCTTCCCAGCTGAGCAACGGCAGCTTTGGCTCCGCGATTGCAAAGCTCAGTGCGCTTTCCATCAGCGCGATCGATTCATCTTGTGGCAGGTCTCCATCCAGAGCCACACGCTCTGGCGCGTCCTGGCCAATCCACCAGCGAAGCAATTCCAGTTCGGGATCTGTCAGCTGGACCTTGCCTTTCGGCGGCATATGCTCCTTGTGCTCAAGCGGCAGTTCAGCTCGGGTGATGAGCAAACTCTCAGATGCGCTCTTGGTATTGATCGCAGGTCCGTGCTTGCCACCTTTCAGTAGGCTGGCTAGATCATGCATCTGCAAATCACCGTTATTCTTCCCTGGGTTATGGCAGGACACGCATTTGCTTTGTAGCAGCGGCTGGATGACGCGCCCATAGATGGCGGCATCTTCCTTGGTTCCGGGATCGATTGGCTCTGGCAGGGCCGGCCCCCCTAAGACTTCTGGTAGGTAGGCCGTGAGATAGCCTTCGCCATGGGTCAGAGCCCCGCCTAGGTGCCCGGTAGCCCCTACCAGCCCCATACAAATCAACAGGCACAGGCTGTAGAGCATGTCTCTCTGCTTGCGATTTGACTGGTGCGCGACCAACATCCAGATGCAGGCGATGCTGGTCCCGATTCCCAGCCAGCGATGCCGCTCCAGCAGCACCTCGTCGTAGCCACCGGGAATGGCCAGCAAGGTCCCAAACACTGCCGACAGAATGCCAGAGATCATCGTAAACCACAGCAGCGTCCGAACGGCCAGACGCAGGTCGGCCCTACGATAGATTGCGACCAGCTGGATCAGCAGGACCGCGGTCACGAAGCCGATCGGCATGTGGACCACCAGCGGGTGGAATCGGCCGACAAACAGGGCGAGTTCTTCCGGCAATTCCGGGGCAGAGAAGAAGCCGCTCGCGATCATGGCGGCGCTAGCCAACACAGCAAAAATCTTGAGGAATTTTTTAATCGTTGATTCGGAAACGGAGATCATCATTGCCTAGAAGTCTTACGGGCTTAGGAGATAGTAGCGATGAATTGAGTCTGGGAGCGCCAAGGAGTGTTTGTTGACTGGAGTGGGAGACAGCGTAACGCGTTCAAGTTAAACGCTTTAGATGTGCCACGCCGCAACTGCCAGCCTGCATGCCGCACAACTAAAGTTGTGAACTCCAACGGGCTATTCGACTCTGGTCGGAGTGCTCGCTCATCGATCTCGGCTATCGTCATCATCTCAGTCCTAAACCAAGATGTCGTTGATGATGTGGCCATGGACATCGGTGAGGCGGAAGTCGCGTCCTTGATGCCGGTAGGTCAACTGCTCATGATTGATGCCCATGAGGTGCAACAGCGTCGCGTGCAGATCATGGACGTGGACCGGGTTCTCAATGATGTTGTAGCAATAATCATCGGTTTGGCCATAGCTGATTCCGGGTTTGATTCCGCCGCCGGCGAACCACATGCTGAAGCAACGAGGATGATGGTCCCGCCCGTAGTTTGTCTTTGACAGAGTGCCCTGGCTGTAGGTGGTGCGGCCAAATTCTCCGCCCCAAATCACCAGCGTATCATCAAGCATCCCGCGCTGTTTCAAGTCCTTGATCAACGCCGCCTGGGGTTGGTCTGTCGCGTCTGCTTGCTTCTTGATATCTTTCGGCAGATTGCCGTGCTGGTCCCAACCACGGTTATACAGCTGGATAAAGCGCACCCCGCGCTCTGCCAAGCGTCGCGCCATCAGGCAGTTGTAAGCGTAGGAACCAGCCTTTTTGACATCGGGGCCATACATCGCCAGCGTGTCTTCGGACTCCTCAGCAAAATCTGTTAACTCAGGCACCGACATCTGCATGCGGTAGGCCATTTCGTATTGGGCAATGCGCGCAGCCACGTCTGGATCGTTCGACCGTAACGCTTCTTCCTGGTTGCGCTTTGCCAGAAAATCCAGCATGCGACGCCGATCCTGTCGCTCGATGCCGTTGGGGTCGCTCAGAAAGAGCACGGGATCTTCGGCCCCGCGTAGGTTTACACCCTGATGCTCGCTCGGCAAAAATCCAGAGCCCCACAGTCGGGACGAAATGGTCTGCATGTTGCCGTATCCTTGGCTGATCATCACGACAAAGCCCGGTAGATTCTCATTGGCGCTGCCCAGGCCATAGCTCGCCCACGAGCCAAACGATGGCCGGCCCGGCAGTTCGGAACCGGTCTGCAAGAAGGTGATGCCCGGCTCATGATTGATGGCTGAGGTATGCATCGATTTCACCACGCAAATCTCCTTGGCGATCGCCCCCGTATGCGGGTAGAGCTCAGAGACCCACAACCCATCCTCATTGTTCTCATGCTTGTTGAACTTGAAGATGGACGGGGCCACAGGAAACCGCGCTTGGCGCGAGGTCATCCCCGTAATCCGCTGCTTACCTCGTATCGAATCGGGCAGATCCTTGTCATACTGCTCCATAAGCTCTGGCTTGTAATCAAACAGATCTTGCTGAGCAGGGCCACCATTCTGAAACAGGTAGATCACTCTTTTGGCCTTGGCCGGAAAATGGGGTGCCCCCAAGATGCCGCGCTCAAGCGGCGAACCGGCCAGCGCTGGTTGCTTCATCAACGAGCCTAGTGCCAGTCCGCCAATGCCTGCGGCTCCCTTGGCAAAGAACTGCCTGCGGGTCAGATTCAGATAATGATCTTCCAGTGGATTCATACGTGGGCCTTGCGTGAAGTATTTAGGCTAGATTAGTAGGTCGCTCATCACGTGTCCGTGGACATCGGTGAGCCTGAAGTCCCGTCCTTGATGCCGGTAGGTCAACTGCTCATGATTGATCCCCATCAAGTGCAACAACGTGGCGTGCAAATCATGGACGTGGACGGGATTCTCAACAATGTTGTAGCCATAGTCATCGGTTCGGCCATAGCTGATTCCGGGTTTGATCCCGCCGCCGGCAAACCACATCGTGAAGCAACGAGGATGATGGTCTCGCCCATAGTTCGTCTTGCTCAGCCCGCCCTGACCATAGGTGGTACGGCCGAACTCCCCGCCCCAGATGACCAAGGTATCGTCGAGCATACCGCGCTGCTTGAGGTCCTTGATCAACGCCGCCTGGGGCTGATCCGAGGCAACTGCCTGCTTCTTCAAGTCCCTGGGCAGATTGTTGTGTTGGTCCCAGCCGCGATTGTAGAGCTGGATGAAGCGTACACCTCGCTCTGACAAGCGCCGCGCCATTAGGCAGTTATAGGCGTAGGACCCAGGCTTCTGGACATTGGGACCATACATCGCCAGCGTTTCTGCCGACTCTCCGGAGAAATCAGTGAGCTCAGGCACCGACATCTGCATGCGGTAGGCCATTTCGTATTGGGCAATTCGCGCGGTCACGTCGGGATCCTTCGAGCGCTGGGCTTCTTCCTGGTTTCGCTTTGCCAAAAAATCCAGCATCCGCCGGCGATCCTGCCGTTCGATACCACTTGGGTCATTCAAAAACAGCACGGGGTCTGCGGCGCCACGCAGGTTTACCCCTTGGTGTTCGCCGGGCAAAAAGCCAGAGCCCCACAACCGTGAGGAAACGGTCTGCACATTGCCGCCTTGCGCTTGGCTGATCATGACCACGAAGCCGGGCAAGTTCTCATTCGCACTCCCCAGACCGTAGCTCGCCCACGAGCCAAACGATGGCCGCCCCGGCAGTTCAGAACCCGTCTGCAGAAAGGTGATGCCTGGCTCATGATTGATGGCTGAGGTATGCATGGATTTCACCACGCAAATCTCCTTGGCGATCTGGGCGGTGTACGGATAAAGCTCAGAGACCCAGAGCCCATCCTGGTTGTTGGCATGCTTGTTGAACTTAAAGATGGAAGGGACGATGGGAAATCGTGCCTGGCGCGACGTCATTCCGGTAATTCGCTGATTGCCACGGACCGAATCTGGGAGATCCTGGTCGTATTTCTCCAGCAGCCCCGGTTTGTAATCGAACAAATCCTGCTGTGCAGGCCCACCATTCTGAAACAGGTAAATCACCCGCTTGGCTTTCGCCGGAAAATGTGGGGCGCCCAAGAGGCCTCGCTCCAATGGCGAGTTGGCCAACAGCGATTGGTTCATCAACGAGCCAAGCGCCAATCCGCCAATGCCTGCAGCTGTCTTCGCAAAGAATTGCTTGCGGGTGACGTTTAGATAATGGTCTTCCAGCGGATCCATGATCTAATCTCGGGTGATGGTTTCATCAAGGTTAAACACCGCAGACATCGTGTAGGTCAAAGCCGCGAGTTCCAGTTCAGGCAGCGATTCATCCCGCGGTTTCTCGCCATAGCTCAGGAAGCTTTTGGCATTCTCCGGACTCTCACTAAAGCGCTTCAGGTTTTCCTCCGAAAACTGGATCCAAGTGCCCAGTTCCTCAGTGCTGGGTTTTCGTCCGGTGGTCAAGCGCAGGCCGGTTTCGATCCGTTTCGATAGCTGGTCTTCCCAGGCCCCCTCGACCTCCTTAAACAGCCGCGTCGCAAGTTCGCGCGACAGCTCAAGATAGGTCTCATCATTCATCAGCATCAGAGCCTGAAGCGGCGTGATGGTGGTACGACGTTTGATGGTGCAGTTCTCCCGCGAAGGCGCATCAAAAAGCTCCATCTGGGGCGGCGGTACGGCCTGCTTCCAAAAGGTGTACATGCCCCGGCGGTAGAGCTTGTCGCCCTCATCCCGCACATACGTACCCGTACTCGCAGAGGCTCGCATCGTCTTCTCACGCCACAACCCAGCGGGTTGATACGGCCGCACGCTTGGACCACCAATGGTGTCGTTCAGCAAGCCAGAGGCCGCCAAGGCATTGTCGCGAATCACTTCAGCCGGAAAGCGATACCGAGATGCCTGCGCCAGCAACCGGTTGTCAGGATCAAGCTCCTGCAGGTCCGGACGAAGTTGCGACGACTGGCGATAAGTCGCACTCATCACCATCATCTTCATCAGCCGTTTCACGTCCCAGCCATTCTCCTGAAAATCCACCGCCAGGTAGTCGAGCAAGCCCGGATGCGACGGCAGCTCGCTCTGTAGGCCAAAGTCTTCAGAAGTCTTGACGATCCCGTGCTCGAAAATCTGCTGCCAGAAACGATTCACGGCAACGCGTGAGGTGAGCGGGTTCTCCTTCGAGACCAACCACTGAGCCAGGCCCAGACGATTCTTGGGCGCATCTTCAGGCATGGGGGGGAACACCGACGGCGTCTCACGCTCCCGCGGGCGCTCCTCGAGCGGTGCGTCATAGGCACCCCGATCCAACACGTAGGTAGGGGTGATGTCCTTCTTCTCTTCCATCACCATGCAGCGCGTGGCAGTCTTTTTCAACGTGCCATCCTGGCTCCTTGCCTGAGCTACGTCTCTAAAGCGAAGTTTCGTCTGTCTCTTTGCATTCCAACCATTTATAAGCAGGGCATCTTTGTGCCAGCCCAAGCGTTGTTTGGCGGGAATAAGCGCGATGGGCGCAGCATAGCCATGCTGATTATTGCCCGCGTAGAAAATGAAGTCATTGTAGAATTTTGCCCTGATCTGTTCGCCGCGATAGTGCAATCGCACGACGAGCTCACCTTTGACCGCTGTGACAGGTTCCTTGAGCACCAGGAAAAAATGGTGGTCCATGGCCCCTGCGCCCCAGTTCCAAACGCTCGCCTTGTCGTCATCCAGAGCGGCCACAATGCTCTCCCCGCTTGCTCCAAGCGTGGAATGCCCTGTAACCACTTCGAGCCGCTGGGTCTTCTTCCCGGTTACGAGAGAGACTTCCACCCCGCTCAGAATCGTTTCTGGATCTCGTATTTGTTCGTTGCGGCCTGGCCTGCCAGCGGCAATGAGCGCTTCCACCCGTATGACATTAAACGGCGTCGCCGGTGCCTTAAACGTGAAGTCAAGTGCGGCATCTTTGCCCACGCCCTGTCTGAAGTGGATACGCTTAGTATCCTCAATGAGCACCGTCGTGTCCCTGATATTTCTCTTCAGGCCCTTCTGCGTTTTCACCTTCACAATCGTAGCCATTTTGGCCTTGTCACTATGCACCTTTTTTAAGGTCAATGCTTCCCAAGCCACCGCCTTCTCGTCTCCTGGCAGCTTCGGCACATCCGGCCCCTTCTTCCTCTTCAGCGAATCAAACTCAGCCAAGATGCCGTCGAGCGTCTCCTTCGTTTTCTTCTGCTCATCCGTGTAGACATAGATGAAGGGTTTGTAAGCCAGAGCTTGGAACTCATTCTGGGATTCCAGCCCCTTTTCGGGGATGTTGTTGAAGAATGAGAACAGGCTGAAGAAATCATCCTGGGTTATCGGGTCAAACTTATGATCGTGACAGCGGGCACATGCCAGGGTGAGACCCATCATCGCCGATCCCATCGTGCTCACGCGGTCCACGGCATACTCCACCAGAAACTCCTCCGGGATGGTACCGCCCTCATTATTGATTCCGTGGTTGCGATTGAAGGCAGTCGCAATCTTCTGCTCAACCGTGGCATCGGGTAAGAGATCGCCCGCGATCTGCTCCGTAATGAACTGGTCATAGGGCATATTCTCGTTAAACGCCCTGATCACCCAATCGCGCCAGGGCCAGCTCGAACGCTCGAGGTCCACGTGCACCGCATTGGTATCTGCGTAGCGCGCTGAATCCAGCCAATCAATCGCCATGCGTTCTCCATAATGGGCCGATTGCATCACCCGGTCCACCAATGCTTCGTACGCAACGTCGGATTCATCCGTCACAAAGGCATCGATTTCCGCAGGCGATGGTGGCAGCCCCGTGAGATCCATCGATACGCGCCTGATTAACGTTTCTTTATCGGCCTCTGGCGAGGGAGCGATTTGCATTGTCTCCAACTTTGCCAAGACAAAGCGGTCGACGTCATTCTGAGCCCATGACGCATTGGCCACGGTCGGAACCGCGGGTTTCTCAGGTGCGACGAAAGCCCAGTGCTTCTCGTATTTGGCGCCGTCTGCGATCCACTTTCGCAGCAGCGCAGCTTGCTCAGCGGTGATTGCCTTCTTGTTTCCGGACACAGGCGGCATACGTATCGCAACATCTTCATGCGTTACCCGCTCGATCAGCAGACTTTCCTCTGGCTTGCCCGGGACAATCCCGTAGCGTGGTGGATCACCCTCCTTCGCAAGATTCGTGCGTGAGGCTTCCTCGGTATCCAAGCGGAACGGACTCAGTTGATTGTCCACATCTGGCCCATGGCAGGCGAAACAGCTGTCCGATAAGATGGGGCGAATATGCTGATTGAACGAGACTGTCTCTGGGAGGGAGAAAGACGGATCAGTCCCGGAGGTGGCGCCAGCATCCCCCGAGCCCGCATCGCTGTGATCTGCCTTGCTGCAGCTACCGACGATAAGCAGCACGACAAGCATGCCTGACCATTGTAAACCTAGCTTCATCGAAGAACCTGCATGTTATGCCTTAGGGGAGTGTGAAAACAAATCAAGAATGTCGTATTCTCGGCAGGAGGCCGGGCGTTGAAATGTACATACACCGTTCGGAGAGCCATCTCACGCGATCGCACTTGACCGTCGCTGTTTTAGGTATTCACTCAGAAATTGAACATTACGCATGGCCAATTGAATTGCAACCTAGCTGCCATAGAGTATTTGTCCGAAGATATGGATTATTTTACCACGCATCTGGGGGCCATCCCCCGAATCATGCCGACAGGAGCCAGGGTGCAGAGCCTCGGGTACCAGCCGGGCAAGCATGAGTGGATGGACACCGTGGTCGAGAGTGTAAACTTCTCCTTCATACTGGAGGGGCGCGGCAGCTTGCACTGCAACGACCAGGTCTTCCCGGTCGAGGCACCATGCGTGATGCTGCAGTCGCCGGGAGCACGGCTGAAATACGGTCCGGAGCCAAGCGGTGCCTCGTGGGACGAACTATTCATCATGTACAGCAGGGAGCTGATGGCAACCCTTTCTGCCTGGGGCATTCGACTTCCCGAGCAACCAGTCTGGCCGATCAAATCCAGCCGCACGGTCCGCGCGCTCGTGGACGAATTGCTGATCTGCAGCCAAGACCGCGAAACCGAAGGGGCCGCCGACCGAGTCGATCGTATTTGCGAGCGACTCCTGCTCGAATCTCGTGTTCGCCGCCTTCCCGAGCCAACTGGTCCCTACGACATTGCACTCAATGAGATCCGCAGCCACCTGGCCAATACCTTGAACGAGCAGCCCGACTTCATGAAGCTGGCGCTGGAACACGGCATGTCGCCTACGAACTTTCGCCGCCACTGGGCGCGCCGTTTTGGCGTGCCGCCGGGGCAATACCTGATCGACCTACGTTTGCAGCAAGCCAGCCGCCTGCTAACGGAAACAAACGCACCCGTCAAGGAGATCGCCCACGCCGTGGGATTCAAAGATCCCCTTTATTTCTCCCGCTGTTTTTCCAAGGCCTTCGCCTCTTCGCCGACTGCCTACCGGCAGCAGTTCTCCGTAGCCAGAGCCACATAGCGAGCCAGCAAAGCTGAATCTCCAAATAGCCAAGGCTGGCATTTGTTCCTTGGTGAAGAATGGCGTGCTTCAGCCTTGTCGGGCTTTGGATCCACTTGGTTTGTCGTTAATTTTCTCAAGAGGAATTTGAGGATTATCCTTGCCTGAATGATGCTCAGCATGGTTTATTGCTGATATATAGATGCATATCCCGATCACGGTAACCACCATGGTGAGGGGAATTAAAATATAAACGACTGCCATATGATTGCTCCAGACAGGTTGGGTGCAACTCTATCTCTGGGGGGATCGCGATGAAGTAGGGGATTGGGAAAGTTAAGCCCTTCTTGGGGACGATGCCCGCAAGATGTCATGAATTTTACATTTTCTAGAACGTTCCTCGGCCAAGCCAGCCACTCCCACACCCCGGTGGCGGGTGAGTCACCTGCCCTGAGGCTCCCGCAGTCGCCTCTCTGCAGGTACTCACCAGCGCCATGGCTGCGTTTGGCGTTGCGCGCCTGAGGTGGCGCTGAACAGAACTCCCTGAGTTTGGAGGACAAGCAGGATCAATGCGCCACCGCATAAGCTACTTCAGCAATAGCCGATCCAGGAACTCGTGTCGCGAGACAGCAGGTTTCGGGCGATCTTTTTCCCAGTACTGCAAATAGCACTCGACGCCGACCTTTTTACAGGCTTCCAGCATGATCTCACCGAAAATCGGACTGTGAATCCCGTTCGAGGATTTCGTGGTCGGGAACTCGCGGTTGACGTTGTAGAACAGATGCAGCGGCGGATCATCCGCGCTGAGGTGGCTAAGCGGGGAGCATTTCAGTACCATCTCTTTGTAATCGTCCCAATTGTCCATGAGCCCCTGAATCGTCTGGGCGCCAAACGGCTTATAGGGCATCGGATTGCCAAAGGTCTTTTCTCCGATGCGTTCCTTGATCACGAACGGGTTCATAGTGGTCTGCGCGCCAGCGACCATGGCCCCGGCGACGCGGGACGAATAACGCGCAACCAGGTCATCGCTTTTGGGGGCGGCCACATCGTCGTGCAACGCCACGAGCAGACTAGAACAGCCCCCCGCTGAGCCGCCGGAGACCACGATCCGCTGCGGGTCGATGTTCCACTCTTCTGCCTTGTAGCGCAGGAATTGCACGGCCCGCAACGCCGCGTTGAGCATGGTCGGTTGCACCGCGCCCTCATTGACCAGCGGATAGCTGATCGAGGCATAGTGGTAGCCGGGGTTCAGGTGGTTCTTATGCATGGTCTCGGCTTTTCTACCGCCCATCCAGCCCCCACCATGGATGTTCAGCAGCACGCCCAGCGGTTGCTCGGATTCGACCTGCCAGACATTCATCAGTTCTTTGACATGTGCGCCGTATTTGGCATCGCGAAAGGTCGGCTCTACCTGCGCTGGCTTTGGCGTCTCTTTAGCCTTCTCTTGCGGATCGGAAGACGCCGCCAGCGGCAGTAGCTCGATATTATCGATATAGAAACTGCCATCGGCCTTGGTGTAGCCGACGTAGCCCAGCCAGGTAATCCTGCCCATGCCAGGCGGATTCTCCATCGTCGTCTCGCCCAGCACAGCACCTGCCGCATCGGTAATCTGAATCTGGTAGGTTTCGGGATTGCGTTCATCGTAGGTGACCGCAAATGTCCACCACGTGCCGGGAGGGATGGTGCAAAGCTTGGCTATCGTTTTCCCGCGTGTCAGGAGTTGACCTTTGGCGTTGGCAATGATCGCGGTGAACCGAGTCTTGGGACCTGCACTGCGAAACTCAATGACGAAATCGACGGGGCTTTCAGCGTCTTGTTTGATGTCGGCGCTGTAGATCCATTTCGAAGCAGAAATCTTGGACAGCATCGTGCTGTCGTGCGTCAGCATTGGCCACACATTTTTCGGATACTCCGCTGAGTCCGTCATGACGAGTATCTGTCCGTTCCTTGTATCAGACACACGCACACAGGATATGCCGGTACTGAGATCGGCGCCATCGACCTTGGCGGGCGCCGTCCCAACTTCGAGGTTTTCGAAATCGTTCTGGTACAGGGCTTCCGCCGCAATGAGATTGACCGATACGGCCAGTAGGCTGACGCAAGCCAGGGATGTAATACGCTTCATCTTCAGATTCTTCCTTCTTTCCTTGTGGTGATGTGGCTGGTCATTTTTGGGCAACGTCACTTCCAGGTGATTCGCGCCTCCTCTTTCCCCAGGTCAACCCAGACGTCCGCGTGGGTGAAGCTGCGCCTGAAGATCCACGAGTCTTCTGATTCACGCTCATAGGTGCCGAGCGGCGGGCCCAGCGGCTTCTTCATCTCCGGGAAGTCGACCAATGCCCCGGTATATGTGCCCCAGCCCCAGCTGAACATGAAGTAGGAATAGGGCTGAGCGCCAATGAGGAAGCAGGCCAATGGGAAGGTGATCCGCTCTTTGGCGATCTCTGCTAATACCGGATGGTTGTCCGGGGCGTTTCTAACTCGGCCATGACTGTTCTCGAATTTAGTGCCCCTGAGATCGACGCCCCAGCGGTAGACATTGATCTTACCGGCGTTGGCCACGGCACGCATTTGCTCCCAATCCGCCACATACCTTTTGGGGTTGTCTCGGTACTGCTGCGGCTTGTGGTGCTCGTACATCACAGCATCGCAATGCGGGATGAAGCGTGGGGTTTCGGCGGCATTGTTGCAGAGCAGAATTTTGCCCTTGCCCATCGCTTGGCTGGTCATCTTCTGCAGCGTCACGTGAGCCTTTCTTACCTCTTCCTGCTCGTCCGGACGCATCCACATCCAGCCATGCATTTGATCCCAGAAGACCCCATCGGTCCCCGTTGCGTTGACGGCATGACCGACGCTATCGCTCCACCAGGTACGGAGGCTGGGCTTCAGAATATCCCAGGTATACCGGTTGTCGCCTTGAATTGTATGATAGGCGTTCTTGTCGGTGTCAAAAAGCAACAGATCCTTCTGCTGCTGATCCGACATTGTGTCGGCATTGGGCGAGAAATCCTCGGTGTACGAGGTGAATTCGTAGGCAATGGCACCATTGAAATAGAACAGAACCTTGATGTCTGGATTAACGGCCTTGAAGCGAGCCGCCTCATGCTTAGCACCAAGATCGGCAGTACCAAGTTCTGTCACGCCATGCTCTTTTTCGATGGCAATGAAGTTGGATAACCCCGCAATTTTCGTAACTTGGTTATCTGTCAGTAACGCTTTGTCCCCGAACATCTTGTATTCTTGAACCGTATCCCAGCTCCATTTTGGGTAGGATGCTCGGGGCGTAAAACCGGCATTGTCACTTGTTTTGTAGGGTGGCGTCATGCAGCCTCCTACGATGAGTGCCAGGACAATCAGTGGGATCATTCTTAAAAACATGTTCATTCCTTTTTCTGGGGCCTTTGGGTTGTTGGAGTAAAAATATCACACAGAGCGGAGCCAAGCTCTGGGAATTGGAAAGAGAATCCTTCCTCATTGAGCCGGCGTGAGACGCAGTATCGTCCGTACAACGCCAGCTCCGGGTCTGTTCTTAGGAACACTCTGGCCCCAATCCGTACCATCCATTCCGTTGCTGGTAGGCCAATTGGCTGGTGTAGGGCGCTGCGTAACTCACGCATAAACTCTTGGTTTGAGACTGGGGTCGGAGCGGTCGCAACGTAAACGCCCTGCATGCTGGCATCCGAAATCGCGCGCGCGAGAAGGCGATTCATGTCCAGCTCATGAATCCAACTCATGCCTTGTTTCCCGGTGCCAATGGTACCGCCGAGGCCCCATCTTGCCATTTTCTCGAGTCGTTTCATGGCGCCCCCGTTGCGACCGAGCACGAAGCTGGTGCGCAGAATCACCAGTCGCATGTCAGGCAGGATGGCCTCTCGGCAGGCTTGCTCCCAGGCCTTGCCGACAAATGGCGCGAGGCCGTATCCTGGCGGTGAATCTTCATCGCAGACCGCGGTCGGGGGATCCCCAACAATATGCGCTGTCGCCATCTGCACCCAGACCGGTGGGGGCTTCGCAACACGGCGCACAGCCAGGCCCAGAACCCGCGTGGATTCCACCCGTGAGCGGAGGATTTCATCGCAATGATCCGGCGTCTTGATGCAGTCAACCGTCCGTCCCGCCAGGTTCACCAGAGCGCCTGCCCCGTCGAGGTGCTTCGTCCATGGACCCAAGGTGCGGCCATCCCATTTCGCATGCTCCCAGGATGCATTAGGCTTCGCACCCTGTCTCGACAGAACGACCACCTCGCAGCCCATCTCCACAAGATACTGCGCAAGCCGGGAACCAAGAAAACCAGAGCCTCCGGCTATGACGACCTTTCCACTTGGTTTTGTGTCATGATTCATTCAAGTCTTACCTACTTCTCGCTGTCGGTCCTTTCGTGTTCAGCCTCGCTCGCTTGAGCAGGTTCATTGGTTATCTCTTCGTCATGGGCGTGCGCGCTTCCGCCATGGAGCGCGCCATACGTTCAACCACTTCAGGATACTTACCGGCGAGATTAGTAGTCTCACCCGGATCGGATTCCAGCTCATACAGCTCGATTTCGCATTCGGGTGCTGCGGTCTTATCTTCGAAGCCCTGTCGGCTTGGCAGAGCCCCACCACCACCGGCACCGTTCTTGGTGTCGAGATACCACTCGCCGAAATGACCGGTTGCGTAGCCAGCCGCTTTGAGTGCATCGGCAATGGTGACGTCGTCTTCTACCAGCCCATCGCGATTCGGTATCGGTACCAAGCGCCTCATGGCCTTGGGGCCTCTATCCGTTTTGTTGACCGCAAAAACGTGGTGGCGTACGGTGTAGTTTCCAGACAACAGGCAGGCACGAGCCGGCTGGCAATTGGCCGCGTTAGCATAGGCAACGGAAAAGACCATGCCCTCGCTTGGCATCTTGCCGAGCACCGGTGTCTTGAACGCGCCGTTGGACTGATAGCCGATATCCTTCCAGCCCTGATCATCCGCGTAGATCAAAAAGATATTCGGCGTTGTTTCTGCGTAGAGCGAAACCGTAATGAAAACACACCAAATGATCGTGCTGACCAATATCCCCAGCTGAGACCTATATGCGGGCATGTCTCTCAAACCGCCACTTCCTCTGCCTTGTTTGTCCATATCGATGTTTCCTTTCTCATGTTCGCGAATGATTGGGCTGACCGGCCCGAGACTCTCCATGGGGCTCGTGTACGGGTGAAGCCTTTTGTTGTGGTTCTATAGAGCGCTACATCAGCGCACCGGAGCGATAGCCAAAGGAGCTTAGAGTTCCCGTACTCCCATTGTCCTGGCTGCGTCCCGTGGGCCCGGCTTAAGCTCCCTATTCCAGTTCGTTTTCTCGTCTCCCAAACCAAGGTGCCATTTCCCAAAGACGGCAGTTTTGTCGCCCGCATTTTGGAGTAGATTCGGCAGCGTTACGACATCGGGTCGAATCAAGGCGGGAGAGTTCGGCTCTGCGATCCCTGAGCCTTCCACGCGGAAGGCATGGGTACCCGGCAATAAAGCACAATGGCTCGGGGGGCAGGTGGAGGCAGAGCAGTAGCCGCTGGTGAAACGGAGGCCTTCAGCAGCGAGCCGGTCGATGTGCGGGGTCTTGATGTTTTCTGGCTTGGCGCCATAACAGCCGACATCCCCATAGCCCAAGTCGTCCGCCGTAATGACAATGATGTTCGGTTTGTCGTTCGCCAGGGACAAAGTGGACAACAGGGTGATAAGTACCACGAGATTGAGTGGAATGAGTCTTTTCATCGTTGGCTGCTTGCCTTTGTTTGCGGTTCATTGGAATGGGGCGCTTGAGCCTTTCTCCACAGCTTTGCTTTCCTCCGAGCAACCTCTCCAGGGCCTCCCCACAGTTCGTGCTTCGCTTTCTCGGGATCGCAATAAGGGTTTTTCTGCGGGATGACAGCAGCCACCTCATGAAGCCAGGCATCCAGTAGCGCATTCAACTCCTGCGTTACCTCTGGCTTGGATTGGCTGATATTTTGCGTCTCGGAGGTGTCGGCCTTGAGGTTGAACAACTCGGTCGAACCGCTGTCATAGTGCCTGATGAGCTTAAAGCTGCCCTTACGCACAACGCTGGCAGGTACGCTGGGGGCATTGTCCCTGTAGTGCGGGTGGTGCCAGAATATCGCCTTGTCCGCATCAATCCCTTTGCCTGTGAGCGCGTCATAGAAGCTTTGGCCATCCATGTGCTGTTTGGGCTTGAGCGGCAATCCCGCGAGCTGCAGCATGGTGGGGTAGAGATCGGGCGTGTTGACCAGTTCCGGGCTTTTTGAGCCCGGAACGATCTGTTCGGGCCATCTCACGATGAGAGGCTCTTTGATTCCTCCCTCATAGACGCCGCCTTTGTATCCTTTGTAGGGGGCATTGGAGGTGCAGGTGTGTCCGCCGTTGTCGGAGTAGAAGACGACCACCGTATTGTCTGCAAAGCCGTTGCCTTTGAGCGCCTGCATTAATCGCCCGACATTGTCGTCGAGGATCTTGAGCATCGCCGCGTAGTCGGCGCGCTTCCACTTCTTCGTTTTCTTCTTGGCTTCAAAGTAAGCGATGGCCTCCTGACGGGCTTTGATCGGCATATGCACCAGGTAGTACGACATGTAAAGCAGGAACGGTTGTTTCTGGCCGCTGTCCCATTGTTTCCGTTGTTCTCGGATGAGTTCAGCAGCCTTCTGTGTGAGCACATCGGTGATGGTATCGCCCTCTTTACCACCGAGGTTCTTCTGCTTCTTCTTGAAGGGATAGAAGCGGTTCGCCTCGCTTTGCTGCGCTCCGTATTCCTGCTCAAAGCCAAAGTCGGCCGGAGTCCCTTTGCCCAGATGCCACTTCCCGAAGAACCATGTGGAATAGCCGCCATCTTTCAGGGCCTGTCCCACCGTGATCTCTCCAGGCGGCAAGAACTGCTGCTCCGGTTGTGATGCTGTAACGCCCCGAAATTGGGGCTGGAGCTGCCCTGGCAGAAAGTCGGTGAGACGGAGGCGGGCGGGATATTTCCCTGTGAGAATGCTGGCACGCGTAGGCGAGCACACCGGGCTTGCCGCGTAGGCATTGGTGAACAGCATCCCCTGCCGGGCCAGCAGGTCGATGTTAGGCGTTTCGTGATAGGTGTTCCCGTGTTCTTGGCCATAGCATCCGAGGTCGGTGATGCCCAGGTCATCGGCGAACAGGATGACGATATTGGGTTTTCTGGTCAGCGGCTCTGAGTGATCGGTCTCATCAGCGTAGACTGAGCCCGACAAACAGGTGATCAAAAGCATGACCAGCCCCGAGAAGAGATGATTCAACTGACTGACGGTAGACGCTTTCATCTTGGATTCTATCACTCCGTGGTGAATGCTGATGAGGGCAATCCCTCGCTATGTCTTCTTACTCTCACAATCATGATGATGGATGCTGCCCCGCCTAACAAGAGCAAGATTGCACCCACGCCAATCGCCACGCCAGCTGTCCCACTCCCCTTGACGAGAACGCTGCTCGCCGGGTCTTCTGGGGCATAGAAAACGTCGACCTTGGCTCCCTTCTTATAGGGTTTCATTGCCTCCACGGCTTGGGGCCGGGCTTTGTACTTTTTACCGCCATAGCTCAGCCTGTTGTTCTCGTAGTCCTGGCCATCGACCTGATACGTGTAAACAACGCTGACGCTATAGCGGGTCTTGTTCTTAGAATGGCGCTTCGACGTACGGGTTCTGCTGCTCGTAGACTTCACCTCGGAACGGGCAATGATTCCTGAAGTTGCTGGCCAGTCCTGACTCTTCGCTCCCTGGAGGAATTGGTAGCTTCCCACGGCGAGGAACACAAACCCGATAAATGCGAAACTGAGTGCCAATAGAATCCCAACTACGATGGGAATTTTATCAGATATTGATGAATTCATGGATACGCTCTGTCCGGGGAGAGTTTTCGGCTAAGTCATTGTCATGTGCCCACAGGTGCGCACCCGTGAATTCCTCATTCCCAACGGCGCGCAACCACTTGTACTCATACGTCGTCAGGGCATCTCCCACGACATCACTGCTGTCGCGTAGCGGACCCAATTCATCAGTCGGAGACGTGTACTCGGATTTCCCGAAAAGGACCGTTCGGCGCTGGCTGGGGGCTTTTAGATCTTTAGTCATGGCCATTGTGGTATCCTGTCTTGAAACAAAAGCTTCATTTTCCATCGCCCGACCGTATGCGAGCATGGTGTTCTCGGTGGATTCCATGTGTGAAATGGTGGATGTAAGCTGCGGGCGGTCTCTCACTGCCCGTCAAACCATGACCAGCGATGCCAGTAGACGTAGTCCAAGTCGTTGGTCAGAACGCCCTTGCCGACATGACCGTCCACAAACAGGCGGTTCAACTGACCGGCATGCACGCGGTCAACGACAGGATCTTGAAAGTGACCGCCATTGTAGATGTAGCCATTCTGGCTCGACTCGCCAAGAAGCATCGCTTCTGTTGGCTTTGACACCCTTGCCAGCAGAACTCCCCCATGGTGCGCCGCTGTTTGTGTAGGCGTGTCAAACCCGTTGTAATACCTGCCATGCCCCGCCCACTTGGATCCGCGATAGTTCGTGGGGCGGTCGTAGGTCGGTTCAATCTCGACGCTGGGGCAGACCAGGACATTGCTGCCAAGGTCCTCGACATAGACGTCGCGCCAGGGATAGACCTCCGTACGGTCGAGGCCGAGGTCGGGCGCCAGCATCCACATCCATGTCTGCGAATGGGCAGTCCCGCCTGGGTCGACGCGAGTCCAGGCCAGTCCCCCATTGTTCTCGCTTACGTACAGCGCCTGCGCCAGATAAATCTGCTTGAGATTATTCTGGCAAAAAGCCGTCCGGCCCGCTGCGCGAGCCTTCGCCAGCGAAGGCAGCAATAGAGATGCTAAGATGGCGATAATGACGATCACCACCAGTAATTCAATCAGGGTGAAGCGCGACTTGGCTACAGCGCATGGTCTCATTGTTTGTTGTCGTCCTCGGTACTGAATATGGACGCGGGCAGGCCCTCGCTGTTTACCAGATTTGCGCCTGTCGGATTACTGGCCCACGCATAGCGGGCGGCAACCGGTTCGGAAATATTCGGGTGGCTGAGTTTCACCCGGTCGGCGCCGACAATCTCAGCCTGTGCCCACTGCCACACACCATCCGAGCCGGCGATTTCGAAGCGCTGCAGTGCCGTACCAGCCCGGGATCGCAGTCCGGTGCCCACGCAGCTAAAGCGCACGCTCAACGCAGCTGCCTGGCGCTGATATGATGCGTATAGGGGGCCAGAATGAATCATGCTTCTTCCATATGTCTTCGCCAAGGCCCAGCGGGCAAGGCGCTCGCCTGGCGTTTGCTTGTCTTTCGGGTGAATGTTGCTCTCTTCTCCGACATCATTGATCACCGCCATGCCGCTATGCGAGATGACCGCCAGGGCCCGGCGCATCCGATCTTGCACATAGGGCCACGGGTGCTCAATACCCGGTTCCGTGGTCGGCGCCTTGAAGTTCGCCAGCTGTACGAAGTAGAACGGGAAATCATAGCCCCAGCGCTCGCGCCAGTCCTGCACCAACAGTGAGAGCAGGACATCGTAGGGCAAGAGGCTCATATGGGCATTGGACTCGCCCTGGTACCAGATCGCGCCCTGCACATCGTAGCCGATGAAGGGATGGATCATCGAATTGAAGATCACCCCCGGTTGCCCGGCGGTGAGCAGGGGGCGCTGAGGCTTATGTTTCATGGGCATGGGGCGGGGTTTGTTTGCCGGGCGTCCTTCAGCAATCCAAGCCTGAAAGGCTGCATTCCGTTGCCCATACGCTGCCAGCGCCTTCGCTGGATCATAGGTCTTTTCCTGGCGCAGCAGCGCTGTCATCAAGTGCTTTGTTTCAGCTCGAGCCCCAAGAGTTTCACGGCTGATAAAGGATTCGATGCGTTTTCCGCCCCAGGCCGAGACAATGACGCCCACTGGCACCTTCAACTCCTGCTGCAGCTTGCGGGCATAGTAATAGGCCACCGCTGAATACTCGCCAGCGGTCTCTGGCGAGCAAACCGTCCACTGTCCCTCGATATCGTCCTGCGGCGGCTCAGTCGTTACGTTAGGAGCATGGAACATCCGGATCAGTGGCTGATCAGCGGCGGCGATCGCCCGCTCCGGCTCCGCCGACAGGCGCAGCTTCCACACCATGTTCGACTGCCCGGATGCGAGCCACACTTCCCCAACCAGAATATCCTCAATGGCGATTTCCTCCTGGCCAGCTCGGATCAGCAGGCGATAGGACTCCGAGCCAGCTTTACCGGATGGTATACGCAGCGCCCATCGTCCGGCGTCGCCGGCATTGGCCGTCGCGGAAGCCCCGCGAAACTGAACCGTGACCTCCTGGCCGGGCGTCGCCCAGCCCCAGACCTTGACCGCTTTTCCCTGCTGCAGGACCATGTGGTCGCTGAAAACATGGGGGAGCGACAATTCCGCCCCGGCACTCAGGGCGCCGCAGAGAACGAGGAGGAAGAGCCCGCTTGCAACACGATGCTCCTTCTTGCCTTTGCCCCTTCCCATCATCATTCAGCCCCCTTCTTCAGCGCCAGTCTGGCCACGCCCTGGTGTTGAGCAGAAGGCCGGATTTCGGCGCTGTAGTTGCCCCAGCGGAGGTGGTAGTCGAGCGTGTCGAGGAGGTAGAGGTAGTAGGTCTGGTCGCTGAACTGTCCGAAACGGGCCGTAGTGGTTTTGCCATCGCCATAGACGGTAAGCGCCATGCTGGCATTGGTATCCTCCAGGGTGTAGGTCCGAATGGCCTGCTTCGCCGCATACGCCTCGTAGGTCAGCAGCTTGCCTCCCGGCACACCCCAGCCCATGAAGTAGAAGTCCCAGACATCTTGGGCCCAAGGCGTGTCGGGCTTCTGCGCCCATTCCGGCTTATCCGTTGTGAACAGTGCGATGCTGCCAGTGGACCGGCCGATGTGGCCCTCCGGGTAGGTCGACCAGTAGGCCTGCTTGTCCCAACTCGAGCGATCAAATTGATCACTGGCCAGGAACTTGATCCCCACTTCGAGGTTCAGTGGCCCACCCCGGTCGCGCTTCTTGTTTTCGACGACAAGGGGCGGGATCTTGTCGAAGTGATACGCAATATCGAAGCGCCCGTTGGCGCCGAGGATGTAGATATAGGTCACCTCCATCGCGTCCAGTCGGCCCGCCACATGAATCTCGACCGACTGATCCTTTTCTTCAATCCGAATCGATGTCTTTTTCCACGCCTTGAACAAAGGGCTGTCGTAGCTGACCGTTTTGGGCATAACGGTCTTCAGCCCGGCTCCGATTGCCGGATTCACTCCTTCATACAGATACTCCTCTAGCTTCACGATATGGGGGAGCGGACCCGTAAGTTTCATGACTTCTGCATCGTGTTCGATGCGTTGAATCAAGCCGCTTTCACGGTTCACCACGAAGCAAAACGCATCGCCCTGGACCAAGATTTTCCCATCCTCTTCGGTTACCTCCGGTGTTCTAGACACTGCCGGTGCGACGGGATCGGCAACCTCGCCCAAGGTAATCACATAGCGGTCAACCAGTCGACCTGCCGCATCCACGAAGGAGAGATCCACCGTCGTGCCTGCCTTCCAGTCTGCGGCTGGCAGTTCGATCGCCCCCTTTTGGTGAGGAGGAATCGATGGACATGGTAGCCGCACCGTTTTGCCCTCATAGCTCATCACCAGCGTAATCTCATCGAGTGAAGTATGATCGTAGCGGTTATGAATCGGTAATGAAATGGGAGCTGCGGGATCCGCATCGCGCACCGCGGTTTTCAGCAGACGAGCGGGGCTATACGCCTTCTTTACATTCCAGAATTCCGGCTTCGGCCGCCGCCACTCGTCGATAATTCCCCAACGGGCGGTCCCCGTAATATTGCTGGGATTTCCGGTGACAACCAGCTTGGCAGTCTCCGGGTTCATGCGTCGGGTCGCACCGCGGGCACTTTTCTGCGTCGGGTCCGTCTGAATGGTCATATCATCCACAAAATTCCAGATTGCTGCGCCCACGCTGCCGTTCGCCGGAAAGAGGCGACTCCAAGCTTCATCAAGGCTTCGCCCCCAGTAATCACGGGAGTTTGGATCATGCCGCCACTCCTGAGCCGTATGCCCCAGCACATGCATCCACTCATCGTAGATTGTCGGCATCGTTGTGACTTCGTAGTCCCTGTCCCACCGCGGGTAATGAGAACTCTTCACATCGTAGCTCTTATGCTCCGGGTCTTCCACCACCTGGTACGAGGCGATTACCGGGCGGGTCGGATCCTGTGCGTGCACAAAGTCGTACGAGGCCTGCATATTCTTGCCATAAAGGCTCTCGTTGCAGGTCGACCAGAGGATGATCGCCGGGTGACTGCCATAATTGAGCACCATCTCGCGCAGTTGATTCACGAACAGATGCTCGTATTTTGGGTCGTCGTGCATCCCCTTCGACGGGCGGTTCTTCTTGCCCACATCCAACACCGCCGATTCCAGGATCATGTAGATTCCCGAGCGGTCACACTGCTCGGCAAAGCCAATGCCAGGCGGATAATGTGAAGTCCGCACAAAATTCATGTTCGCCTCTTTGAACAGCTCCGCATCCCGCCGGTCAATCTCCTCGTCGGGGACAAAGCCCCGCAGCGGGTTCACCAAGTGCCGGTTGGCACCGCGAAGTTTCACCACCTTGCCGTTGATCAGCAGGTTCTTCTTGTCATCGAAGCCAATGTCCCGCAATCCGATCTGTCGCGAATACACAGCCTCGGCCTGATTGGGCGCCTTGCTAGTGATCTCCAAGCGGTATAAGCGCGGATGCTCGGCATCCCAGGTCTCCGGGCTCTTCACCAACGCCGTCCAAGTGACCTGGGCCTGATCCAGCACACACCTAGCTGGCGAGATGTTCACCTCCTGCCCCGCCGGATCAAACAGCCGGAACGATGCTGATGCCTGGGGATCGGGGCTGGCCACCTGCCCGACCACAGTCAAGGTCGCGTCTCGGCCATTCTCGGCGAACGGCGACGAGACAATCGGGAACTCGAACATCGTTTTCGGGCGGGCCTGCAGGGTCACGCTTCGGACCAGCCCGCCAATGGCCCGCAGCCGCTTGCCATTGAAGGCGATATCCTTCTTGAGATCCGTGAGTTCCACCGCGATCCAGGCCTCCTCTCCCGGCGTGACCGCAGCGGTAATCTCGCACTCCCAAGGCGTCCAGCCGCCCTGATGTTCGGTGATGTAGGTGGCGTTGACCCAGACACGAGCGTATTCATGCGCCCCTTCAAAGCGCAGGCGAATCTGCTGACCTGCGTAGTCCGCAGGAATCAACACCTTGCGCTTGTAGGCGAAAGGCTCGTCTTCCTTGATCAAGTGGCCTTCTCGAAAGACGTCGCCGGGCACCGGCATGGCCTTCCAACCCGCGGATACGGCTGGTTCCTTCCAGAAACCGACCGGCGCCGGCAACTGAAAATGCCAGGCACCATTCAGTGAAATATCAGGAGTCTCGACGCCCTGCAAGGCATCGAGAGTCGCCGCGTGTCCCATCAGGGAAAGTGCCACTACCTGTATCATCGTCCATCCTGCTATCTGTCGTATCGGTGTCAACGATGACTACCCTTGTTTTACATTCTGATCTTCCCGACCCTTCGAACCACGGATAAGCATGAGTGGGCATCTCGCCTCGTTTCTGGCAGCTTTGTCATGGCCTCCGGGATTAATCAAAACAATCGTTACCAGGTCGGGACGGGCATCCGAGTTCCAAGGCTCCCGAAAGGTGCGTTCACAGCAGACGTAAGCTGGTAGGTATCGAACTATATCACTCACTATTATGCCTGGCAAGGGCCAGGATTGACTCAATACTTGTGACTATGTTGCACGCAGAGAGCAGCCCCCGGCTTCAAACCCGACAGAGCGTACTTAACAAAAATTACGCAAGAAATGATCGAAATCGCTCAGGTTTGCAGCCGATCATCCTAAGTCCGACAGGCTGTTAGAGTGTATCCAGCGGGCTAGTGACACCGAGTGGGCCAGAGTTCAACACATGCGTATAGATCATTGTTGTCTTGACATCACTATGGCCCAATAGCTCCTGAACCGTACGAATATCCTGTCCCGCTTCCAAGAGATGGGTGGCAAACGAGTGGCGCAACACGTGTGGGGTCGCCCGAGTCGTAAGCCCTGCGGCCCTAGCCGCGTGCTTCACCCCGCGCTGGATGCGGGCCTCGTGCATATGATGCCGACGGGTACGGCCACTTCGCGGATCCTGACTGACTGAATCTGCCGGAAACACATACTGCCACTCCCAACTGTAGGCCGCCTGCGGGTACTTCTTCGCCAGAGCCAGCGGAAGCTCTACCTCGTGCATGTTGGTTACGCGATCCCGTTCGAAGAGCGCACGACGTGTATCCAGATGTGACGCCAGGCTTGTCTTCAAAACCGTCGGTAATGGCACCCGGCGATCCTTATTGCCTTTACCAGCGCGAACCGTAATCTCATTGCGATCAAACGAGATATTGCAGACGCGCAGACGCAACCCTTCACTCACACGCATACCGGTTCCGTACAGGAGCCGTGCCAGGAGCCCAACGTCGCCATCAAGGCGGCTCAAGACGGCCTGGACCTCTGTCCGACTCAGCACGACTGGTAGCCGCTTTCCTACCTTGGCCCGCGCAAAATCGCTGAAGTCACCCAAGTCGCGTTGTAGCACCTTTTTGTAGACAAACACGATCGCATTCAGCGCCTGGTTCTGCGTTGTTGCCGCAACACGCTCGTTGATCGCCAGATGGCTCAGATACTGGTGAATCTCGGCCTCCCCCATCTCCGACGGACGACGCACCCCATGATAGCGCACGAAGCGCTTGATCCACGAGACATAGGTCTTCTCCGTCTCGTAGGCATAGTGCCCGACACGCAGCGCCCCTCTTACTGCCTCCTCTAAGGCTTGCAAATCTGCCTTGCGAGCGGGAGGGACTGCCGCGACGGGAGCCGGAACCGATAAGAGTGGCGTCACACCTCGGGGCTTGGGGATCGGGCGCTTGGCGCCAATATCGGCGGCTTTCTCCGGCAGTGGACCGATCGGAACTGCGACCGCGGTGAAAGACCGGGAAGCCAGCGCGATGCCGCGAAAACGCTCGTAGTAGAGTTCGAGAGCGCCCTGGGCCTGTTCGACCTGCCAGTCGGCAGTTGTCTCGTCCTCGCCCAAAAGCTGCAGAAAACCATTGATCTCTGCCCGGCCCAGGTCTCGTCGACGCCGCTGCCCCAAGCAACGTGCGAAGAACTGCCGCACCCAGTGCGCATAGAACCCCTGCTGCCGCTTCGGGATCTGCGCCTCATCCAACACCTCGAAGTACCCAGCTGGCCAGCGCACACTCGAATTTATGGTCATTTGATGCTCCATTCGCCTAGGCATATACTGGAGCCTTGCAGGTTTACGTACC
>Ga0115566_10000949_pt1 | contig 25037 bp, 20 predicted proteins | sample COGITO_mtgs_1204_3_FD_87173 | JGI IMG/M metagenome (GOLD analysis project Ga0115566, IMG submission 87173) | Pelagic marine microbial communities from North Sea - COGITO_mtgs_120405 | ecosystem: Environmental > Aquatic > Marine > Epipelagic | place: Germany:Helgoland, sampling site Kabeltonne...
CCCCATGGTATGAGTGGAACCCCAATGATTCTCTTGCTTGGATAATGGTGAGGAATTACGTCGTGGCACTTTGCAAATTTCCTGAATACCAGCTTACCTGATATGTGTACTCATCACGGATCCCGATTGGAAGACGGTGAGCTGCACGACAAGGCTCACGAATCATGGACGAGACGGCAATTCTTGCGTGGTCTAGCTATGTCTGGCGCCGCGGTGTCCCTTGGCTTGAATGGGCGAACGGTATCTGCCAGTATGGCAAGTCCGCTGTTGCGGGCTCTGTCGGGTTCGGCCTCAAATCGAATTCTGGTGGTGATTCAGTTGTCAGGAGGTAATGACGGACTCAATACAGTAGTACCAATTGGGAACGATATTTATCACAATGCCCGACCAAATATTCGGATTCAGAATGCTATCGAACTGACCTCCGATACTGGATTACATCCTTCGTTGTCCCGTCTGTACCCGCTATATCAAGAAGGAAAGCTTCAAGTAGTTCAAAACGTGGGTGTTCAAGATCCTGTCTTGTCACACTTTGCGTCAACCGACATGTGGCTATCAGGGAAAGACGCGAACGAACTGGAAAGAACCGGTTGGTCAGGACGTTTCCTAGAAAGTGAATACCCATTGTACTCGGATGAGCCGCCGGATCATCCCGTGGCGCTGCAAATCGGATCGTCCTCACGACTGCTCTTTGCCGGTCACGACAAGTCTTTCGGAGTAGCGCTGCCCAACCAGTCCTTGCTTAATCGCTTAGTGGCTACAGAAAAGATATTCGACGAAAATGATGTCCCAGACACTACGGTCGGAAGAGAGATTTCATTTGTACGGCGCGTGTCGAATGATTCTTTTGTGTATGCGAAAGCCATCAAAGATGCCTTTGATCTTGGAAGGAATACAACCTCCTATTCGGGAGGCAGTAGTCTTGGCACCGATTTGGCGACGGTTGCCCGATTAATCCGCGGCGGTCTTGGAGCACGCATCTATCACGTTTCGATCGGTGGGTTTGATACCCACGCATACCAGCTAGGCACACATCAGAATCTGATGAGCCGACTTTCAGCTGCTATATCGGCTTTCGTGACTGACCTTGAATCTGATGGGCTTCTAGAGAAGGTAAGTGGTGTCACATTCTCTGAGTTCGGTCGCCGGCTGAATCAAAATGGATCGAGTGGGACAGATCATGGAACGTCAGCACCGATGTTCGTTTTTGGCTCCGAGTTGAAAGGCGGTTTGATTGGTGATGCGCCGGATTTGACCAACCTAGACGCGGCAAGTAATCTCGTTGCAGGCGTCGATTTCAGATCTGTGTATGGTAGTCTGCTGCGCGACTGGTTTGCGATGCCTCAATCAGAGGTAGATCAATTATTTGGCGGAGCGTATCCGGTTCTGAACCTATTTAATGGAAGTCTGGCAACTGATACCCAGCAGGAGACTGTACAGCCTTCAAAAATGGCCCTGGAAAGTGTTTACCCGAATCCGATGAGCACCAATGGGAGAGTCGTGCTCAATCTGGAATCAGCTGGGCCCGTTTCCATTTCTCTAGTTGATATACTCGGACGAGCGGTTTCCCGGCACGAAGTAGGTGTCCTCCAGACGGGGCGTCATGACGTGCCGTTTTCATTGCCATCTACCCTTGCCTCGGGAACGTACATTTTGAGGGTCCAGCACCAAGGTCGCTCCTTGTCACGCCCCATCCAGGTTTTGGGCTTCTAAGAGGGATTGTATGGTACACAGAAAAGGTAATGTCACTGATCCGCAGCAATCACAACCATCACTCCGTGCATGGTTGTCCTGTGTCCTGGGAACGTACATAAAACATCGTACGTGCCCGGCTGCATGGGAGCTGTAAATTCTAGCGTCTGATGTTCTTCACGGTTCAGCAGGTCAGTGGACTGTAAAATGGCATCCGTCTCTGGAATAAAGCCTACTTCGAATCCATCTGCACCCATGGCATCAGCTGCGTCTCCCACCGCATCTCCAGTTTCGGGTTGAGTGATTATCAGGTTATGGGGAAGCGCATCATCATTTGCGAACCATAGTTTGACGCTTTGCCCAGCCGTAACGGTAAACGAGGGCTTATCGTAGCGCATCTCTTCTGGGACGGTACGGATTACGATGGCGTCATCATCTGGCACATCGTCCGGATTCTGATTGGCGGCAGGATACCATCCATCCATGATAGGAAGAGGTACGCCAGCAAGATGCAAGTCTCTGTGCTCCCACATGAGGCGAATGCGTTCGCCAGCGATGCGCGCCAACGGTTCTGGTGAGGAGAGCACAACCTGAAGCAATTCCATGTTCTCACGGTTGTGCCGTTGGTGCAGCCATAGGCCTTCTAGAAAGTGGTGTGCATGGGCCGTGTTCTGCTCATCAAATCCCTGAAGCCACTCTTCAACAGCTGATAAAACGTCGTCAGTATCTCGTTCAGATAACTCGACGCGGGCGCGCTGGCGGATACCGTTAACAGGGTGCTCCAATGCTGTGAGAAGAGCAGCGATTGGCTGTCCGTCAATCGCTACATGCTCTGAAAGCGGGCGCCCTGTAGCAGATATTCGGTATATCCGGCCATGTTCGTGATCTCTGGAAGGGTCCCGCACGTTGTGCTGCATGTGGCCGATTACCGCGTTCTCCCAGTCTGCGAGGTAAATGGCTCCATCATCACCAATTTCAAAGTCAGAAGGCCTGAAGTTCGGGTCTGACGAGGAAATCAAATTTTGTGATTCCGTGCCCCATACATCACCCGTCTCGGCATCAATAGCCAAATTGTATTGCTTAGCTCCCAGGAACGCAATGACATTCAGAAGGACAAAATCACCTTCATATTCTGGTGGAAGATGCTCAGAAGACAGAATGCCACTGGCTGTAACAGGGCGAACTGTCTTAGTAAGGAGCTTTTGCATGCTAAAGGTACCATCGTCATTGGGTTTGACCTGGTAGGCCTCACCGCCGGTGGCATCGGTTGCATAGTGGAAGCCCCAGTAGTCGAAGGCGTTGCCATGGGCGTTAGGCACATTCAATGCATGATAACTGAACTCGTAGGTCCTGGGATTGAATCGGTACATCCCGGAAACAGGAGATTCCTGATTGGTGCTCCAAGGGGTTTCGACGTTCGAAATGTTGAACACACCACGTTGGTAGTAAATGAAGCCGTCTGGACCAAAGAAGAAGTTGTTAGCAGAATGGTGTGTGTCGGCTGAGCCAAGGGCTCCCAAGATTGGAATCCGAACATCCGCCACATCATCTCCATCTGTGTCTTTCAAAAACAGAAGATCAGGTACAGATGCTACGATCACACCGCCATTCCAGAACTCAAAACCGGTTGGATTGTGGACATACGCGAACGTAATCGCAGTGTCGGCGACGCCGTCTCGGTTTTCATCTGGAAGAATTAATAAGCGGTCACCCATCTCGCCTGTTGGCGCCCACTTCGGATAGGTAGGCCACGTCGCGGCCCAGAGACGCCCACGCGTATCGATTCCTACCTGAACTGGGTTAATGAGCTCCGGAAACATCTCTTCGGACGCAAAGACATTCGCCTCGAGACCATCTGGAAGCGTCATGTGGGATAGCCCTTCTTCAGCGCTGATATACGTATTACTTCCTAGCTTGCTGACGCCGTCTTGAAGCTGCTCTTCCTCGAGATTCGTGATGACGTCAACGGGTGGTGGTACATCTGAGTCGTCCGCGACGAGATCCTCTCCGTTTACCGCGGCCCAAATAACCTGGTCTCTATTGGCCGTCATGTAATCCAACTGAATGAGTTCATTTTGGAGTACTTCGAAGTTGGTCTGATCGTCGACGAAGGCAAGAACTGAGCGGCTGCCCCAAACGTCATTTCCATCTGTAGCACGGTATCGATTAAACCAGTACCAGTTTTTGTCCTGTACAGCGCTGCGAATCGTTTCTGCGTTTTCATCAGACAACCTCGGTACACTGCCGGAGATCTCCCGAACAATTACTTCGGCGACCTGGCGATTTCCTTCGTGGTTGAGATGGACACCGTTAATGGTTAGAGGCTCACTGCTACGACTGAACTTCCGCTTCGAGGTAGAAAAAAGGTCGACAAATGCGGCACCCTTTTCAGTAGCGACTTGCTTGAGTGCGTCAGTGTACGCTTCCAGCCTAGCGTTATTCTCAGACCCATCCGGAAGATTCGGGTCTTTAAGATCCTCGTGGGCGATAGGCGAGAAGAGAACAAGACGCGGCGGACCATCTCCTGAATAGTTCTTGGCTGAGGTGGAGTCAATCCACGCTGCGACATCGTCGGCAAAGCCATCTGGATCGTTGTCGAACGACTCGTTGTATCCAAAGAAGGCAAAAATCACATCAGCTCCCGAGAGGGCTAGATATTCATCAGCTGGCGGAAATCCCTGACTTCGAGGCCGATGATTAATTCTATCGCCTGTGAAGCCCTGATTTCGAATCACAAGCTGGTGATCCGGGTAAGCTGCTTGAAGCAATGTTTCCGTCCACCCATCATGCTGCATTCGATCGGCTAATGCGTTGCCTATCAATACGATGTGATCTTCCGGTTCAAGCTCGATGACAGGCTCTCGGCATGCCGTCAGGAATATGAGGAGCGCTAGGATTGGAAATGAATAGCGTAGAGAGAAATGCATGAGTGTAGGCTGTATCCTAAGTACGGAAAACTTGGCGAGACTGTTAGGGCAAATACCGAAATAGCCTGCGTGATAACGTGATCAGTGCTACTCGTCTGTTACCGGATGATCGGGATTCATAATTGGAGAATCCCAACCGGCCATATCAGAGGGTCTAACGCATCGACGATATCCATCAAAGCTGTATGTAACAGGATGAAATGGCCCAACAAACGAAATCGGCGAATCGGATTGTATCTCAGACTCCATTCCGGCCGCCCATAGCGTAGCGTTAACCAGCATACGCCGGTACCCCGGGTGTAGAAGGTCCTCGGACGCGCCATGCGTTGAGGTGAATACGCGTCCAGATTGACCTTCCGATCCCTGATAGGTGCGTGTCCAAACCACTGGAACCTGCTCTTTGTCCATGGCTGGGGGCGAATCAGCCGTCATACCATCTAGAACGACTCCCTTTGCCAAAGGCACCGAGTCCGGCATGGGATTTGCGAAATATCCACCTGAAACAGCATGAATAGACTCCACACCTGAAAAAATGGGATGATCAACCGCGATTGGAATGACATTCGAACTCTGCTCGTGATTCGTTCCGTAGTGTCCTGCCCATGTTTCGCCCAAGACTTGGCGCCCGAATCCTTTGAAATACTCTCCTCCCTCATAGTCCCATGCGTATTTACGGAAGGGACCATCCGGAATCTGAAAAGCATGCGTCGAAGTTCTTAGTCCAACAATGGGTCCAGCGCGATCTAGATAATCGACGAAATGCTGCATTTCATCTTCCGGGAAATTCTGGAAGCGAAGGCCGAGCACAAGAAGGTCTGCATTTTCAAGCACGTCAAGCCCTTTCATGTTTGAACTTCCAGGCTGGATGAAGCCTTCCTCATCGAGCGTAAAAAGAACGGTTGTTGAAAACCCGTAGTGTTTTGCCATAATGCGAGCCAAAGCAGGCAAAAGCTCTTCCGAGCGATACTCGTGGTCGCCGGCGAGGAAGACAATGTGTTTGCCCACGCCTGGCCCTTCAGATCCTACAAAATCAATTCGATGAGGATTGTCAGTAGGCGGCGTTGGCGGTTCGATTTCCGGATTGGGACATCCAGCAATTAGTACCGTAGCGATAAGAAAACAGCCTATGAGGATGTTTTGAGGCATGCGAATTCTGGAGGAGGGAAGTCTCATTGTTGGCGTCTTTTAGCGTTAATCGAATGCCTATATACAGCGCGCAACTGGAGAAGTAAATCCCGGAAACAGTCTGAGGCACTACTTGTGGCTGACGTAGATAACGATCTCGCCTCCGGGAACGGTGGGTCAAACAGCTACACCAACTTCTCAGCCCAATGCCATTTTAGCCATTTGGGGTAGGTTTAGGAGTCCATCGGGTCGTTTTCCACTATGTCCCCATCACAACCCGTGGACTACAGGTGTCAAAGCCTAGCTAATTAGTAACCGATAGCTCGACTGTTGTAGGCTCGCGAATCCGCTGCTCCGTACTTAATCCCGGTTTCCCAATCGATCCAGATACCCATGGCGCTACCCTGAGCGCCACGAAATGTGAGTTCATGGCCGAGTGCACGGTATTTTTGCTCTGTATCAGCTGAGATGTATCCTCGCTCGAACGAGGTGACGTCTGGCAGCCATTGATGGTGGATTCGCGGCGCCTCAACAGCTCTAGCAATGTTCATGTCATGATCGATGACATTTAGAATTACTTGAAGCGCCGTATTAATTATAGTCCTGCCACCAGGGCTCCCAATGGCCATCAAAGGCTTGCCATCCTTGGCTACAATGGTTGGCGTCATGGACGACAACATGCGTTTCTGCGGGGCAACCAGATTAGGATCAGTTCCGATCGTGCCAGTACGATCAGTCAATCCCTGTTTAGGATTGAAATCTCCCATTTCATTGTTGAGGATGAATCCCGCTCCGTCAACTACAATTGAGTTTCCATAGCCATACTCCAATGTGTAGGTGAGGGAAACTGTATTTCCTTCTTCATCGACTACGGAAAAGTGAGTTGTTTCCTCACTTTCATACGGCTCATTACCGTTGAATAATGATTCGTCGCTTTCGGAAGCCTTGGTCAAGTCGATTGTAGATCGCAGATCCTCTGCATGCTCCTTAGAAATCAGCCAATCAACCGGCATATCTGGATTGAAGTTAGGATCGCCCACAAACTGCGCCCTGTCAGCATAAGCACGCCTCATAGCCTCAGTCAGAACATGGAGGTAGGCAGCCGAATTGTGACCCATTTCGGAAAGATTGTACCCCTCTAAGATGTTAAGCATGGTTACAACGGCAACGCCACCCGAGGAGGGAGGGCTCATCGAGTAAATGTCGTATCCACGGTACGTCCCATGAATGGGCGCTTGCTCCTCTGCTTGATAAGCTGCAAGATCTTCCTGCGTAATCAAGCCACCCCATTCTGACATGAATTCTGCCATCAAACGTGCCGTTTCCCCGCCATAAAATCCATCATGTCCATGATCACGGATACGCTTTAGCGATTCGGCCAAGTCTAATTGGACAAGTAACTCGCCGGGCTCATGAGGTATGCCGCCTGGCTTTAAGAAAGCGTCGATGGTTGACTGATAAATTGGATCAGTTTCTACTTTTTCAAGCAGACCACGCTCCCAATTCATGATGTCCCATGTAAATGGGAATCCTTCTTCAGCCAAACGCACAGCCGGTTGCACGAGAAGGGCCCAAGGAAGTGACCCTAGCCGCTCATGTGCCTTGACCAATCCTGCTACGGTTCCCGGAACGCCCGTAGAAAGAAGGTTGTAATGTCTGTTCTCCTGAGATATCGACCCATCCCCATTCTGCATCATGTCGATAGTCGCTGCGAGGGGGGCCTTTTCCCTGAAATTAAATGCGGTGACTTCTCCGTCCGCCCCGTGGTACACCAAAAACCCACCACCGCCGATATTGCCAGCAGCCGGGTGAACGACGGCCAAGGCAAACGCTGTCGCAATGGCGGCATCTACTGCATTACCGCCTTGCATCAGAATGTCTTTACCGACCTCAGATGCTAGTTCCTGTACAGAACTCACCATCCCATTCTTCGCCTTAACAGGACTTTTGCCCGCTTGCGACCAAGCCGGTTGTACGATAAAACCTAGCAAGATCAATGCGAGGGAGAGCGTACGGAGATAGCGCAGCATGTAGGGAATCTGTTATTGATAAATAGGGTCGACCTGCAAAGTAGGGCAGGCAGAGGGACCGCATCAACTGTGTACTTCGAATCCTATAGAATCACTCCAGTGGGGTCATCTCGCCAGGCGTTGAGAACCTTCATATAGTTAGCACGCTCAAACGCGGTCGGATCGGCTACATGGAGTTGACTCATACTTCCTTGAAGCTGCTCGATGGAGTCATATTCATGTTCTTCTAGCCATAGGTTCATTGCCTCAAGAAGTTCCTGAATACGAAATAATCCCTTCTTGAGAAGCTCCGACGCCATCATCGTCACGGATGCCCCGGCCATCAAACCCTTTATCGCATCCTCGTAATTTTGGACGCCACTCGTTAGTGCTAGATCGGCAGGGATGCGACCGTATAGCATGGCAATCCAGCGTAGGGGCAGGGCCAAATCCTCCGAGGAGAAAAGATGTAATCTTGGTAGTACGTCAAGTTTGTGAATATCGATGTCTGGCTGATAAAAGCGATTAAAGAGCACCAGACCAGATGCTCCTGCACGACATAATTCGTTGGCAAAGTGGGCCGTTGACGTGAAAAACGGACTCAGTTTTACTGCAACGGGAATTGAAACAGCTTCTCTAACTAGTTGCACGACAGATAGATAGCGGGCTTCTATCTCGGAAGCAGAAACTTCTAGGTTTCCTTGGATGGCGTATAGATTCAACTCAATGGCGGCCGCGCCAGCTTGCTCCATTAGTGTGGCATGGGACGTCCAACCTCCCGGCGTAACACCATTCAGACTTGCGATAACTGGGATATACACCGTTTCGGTAGCTCTCTTGATTAGCTCTAGATAGGCGTCTGGTCCGGTTATGTACGACTCCATGTCAGGAAAAAAATCTAGGCTTTCAGCGAAGCTATCAGTCCCTGAAGTCAAGTAATGATTTAATTCATGACTCTCTGCCTCAATCTGTTCCTCAAAAAGCGAGTACAAGACGACTGCTCCCGCTCCATAGTCTTCCATGGTGCGGATAGAATCGATTGATTCAGACAAAGGTGATGCCGACGGGACGATGGGGGATTTCAGATCCAGTCCCAGATAGTTGGTATTGAGCTTCATTGGATTGAGACTCCTTGCTTGATGAATTGGTCGCCGTCGTGATTAGTGGGCTGATTTTGGTCCACCGGGCAGGGTGGGTGGAAGCTTGGGCTTGACTCGTGATTCCCCTGGAGCGCTTTGTGGAGGAAGTCCTCCTGGACCTCTACCATGCGAAGGTGCTTTCGACGGCCCGCTTTCCTCTTGGGCAGAAGAAGGTTGATTCGCCAGCCGTTCGTACCGGTCCCATTTTGCGTTGACTTGTGTTTGGGATTCCTTTAGAAAACGTGCTGCAATCTCAGGGGCTGTCTTCCGTAGAATGTTGTATCTGTTTTCGTTATAGATGTATCCGCTAAGCGGCATAGCAGGCGGCTTGGAGTCAAGTTGGAACGGGTTGCTTCCTGCGTCAGCTAGTCTAGGGTCAAACCTGTATAGAGGCCAGTATCCTGTCTTCGTAGCCAATGACTGTTGTTCAAGGCCTTTGACCATATCGATTCCGTGCGCGATACAATGGCTGTAGGCAATAACGAGCGATGGGCCATCATAGGACTCAGCTTCTTGAAGCGCTTTGATCAATTGATTGTCGTTGGCTCCCATGGCCACTTGGGCCACGTAAACGTATCCGTATCCAACGGCAATCATTCCGAGGTCTTTCTTCGGTGTAGCTTTTCCCCCGGCAGCAAATTTTGCAACTGCGCCCAGACTCGTGGCCTTGGATGCTTGACCGCCTGTGTTTGAATACACTTCGGTGTCGACAACAAGCACATTGACGTTCCGGCCACTTGCAAGGACGTGGTCCAATCCACCAAAACCGATATCGTAGGCCCAGCCGTCACCGCCAATAATCCAGAGGCTCTTGCGGACTAAGGCATCGACTAACGGTAGTAGCTGTTTCGCCGAGGCTGTGTCTAAGGACGCTAATTGAGATTTAAGGTTGGCCACGCGGACACGCTGTGCATCAATGGCATCTTGGGAATCTTGAGATGCCTCTAGAATCATTTGCCGGTCCTTTTCTGGAATGTCATCAATTGATGACAACAGTTCTTGAGCCATCTCTTCTCGTTTGTCGAGAGCTACCCTCATACCAAAACCAAACTCCGCATTGTCCTCGAACAGGGAGTTATTCCAAGTTGGACCTCGACCGGCGCTGTTGGTCGACCAAGGGGTCGTTGGGAGATTCCCTCCATAGATGGAAGAGCAGCCCGTCGCGTTTGCCACGACCATTCTATCGCCAAAGAGTTGCGTCAACAGGCGCAGATAGGGTGTTTCACCGCAGCCGGCACAGGCGCTTGAGAACTCAAACAATGGTTCCAGCAATTGCACGTCTTTCACTTTCGTGAAGGCAAGAGATGGAGGGGCGGAGGGTGCACCATCGCCGGAAGAACCGGCGCCGTCACCCGAAGCACCTGCTCCGAGTCCATCTCGGAACACAGGAAGGGATTTGAAGAAATTCCAATTCCGTTTTCCCGTTCGAGCACCGGTCGTTGATCGACCATATCAAGTGCTTTGTGGCCTGTCCGCGATTTGTCCTTCGCCGGGCACACTTCAACACATAATTGGCATCCCGTGCAGTCTTCTGGAGAAATCTGGAGGACGTATCGGTCCTCTTTCATATCGCGCCAACTGGCAGAGGCAGACTTGAACTCTTCCGGAGCATTCGCTAATGCGGCTTCTCCCACGACATTTGTCCGAATGACAGCGTGAGGGCAGACCATCACGCATTTGCCACATTGAATACAGATGTCTGGATCCCAGTCCGGAATCTCTAAGGCGATATTGCGTTTTTCCCACTGCGTGGTGCCCGTGGGATAGGTCCCATCGACAGGCAGCATGGACACGACCAGGTCATCGCCACGGCCAGCGATCATTTCCGCAGTAACATTCTGGACGAAGTCTGGTGCTTCGGCCGGCACGGAAGGTCGGTATTCTATGGTTGATGTTGCCGATGCAGGTATGACAACTTGGCTGAGATGGTCCAGGGCAGCATCAACAGCATCATTATTCTTGCGGACAATCGCCTCGCCCCGTTTCCCATAGGTCTTGGATATGTAATCCTTGATCTTTTGAGTGGCTTCGTCGGGTGGTAGAATGCCCGACAGGGCAAAAAAAGCTGCCTGCATTATCGTATTAATTCGCACACCAAGGCCTAATTCACGCGCCAACGAATAGGCATCAACCACAAAGAATTTCAATTCTTTGTCCAAGATCACCTGTTGTACAGGTCTCGGAAGACGGTCCCACACCTCTTCTGGGCTCCAAGGACTATTCAGGAGGAATGTGGCACCTCTGGCGGCTAGCGATAGCGTGTCGTATCGCTCCAAGAATCCAAACTGATGAACGGCAACGAAGTCAGCTTCCCTGATCAAGTAGGTTGATCGAATCGGAGAGGATCCAAAGCGTAGGTGGGAAATGGTCCGCGCTCCGGCCTTCTTGGAATCGTATACGAAGTATCCCTGTGCATGGAAGTCAGTGCCTTCTCCGATGATTTTGATGGAGTTCTTATTCGCTCCAACTGTTCCATCTGAGCCGAGTCCCCAGAACACAGCCCGAGTAACATCGTCAGATTCCGTCGAGAAATCAGCATCCCACTCTAAACTTGTATCGGATACATCATCCCTGATGCCGACCGTAAAGTGATTCTTCGGATTCGATTTGGTCAATTCGTTGAAAACGGAATGGACCATTCCAGGGGTGAATTCCTTTGAGGACAGACCATAGCGTCCTCCAATGATTCGCGGCATGTCACGTTCGTCGCGAGCTTCGGCAAATGCAGTAACTATGTCTTGATAAAGCGGTTCGCCGGCTGATCCTGGCTCTTTCGTTCGATCGAGGACGGCAACGGAGCGGACGGATTCGGGTATGGCAGCTAGGAAGTGTTTTAGTGAAAAGGGTCTGTAAAGGCGCACCTTTAGTACGCCAACTTTTTCGCCTCTCTCAGCCATCCACTCTGCGGTTTCGTGGACGGTTTCAGCACCGGAGCCCATTAGAATGATCAGTCGTTCAGCCTCTGGGTGTCCAACGTAATCGAATAGGTGGTATTGGCGCCCGGTGAGCAAAGCGAACTGATCCATCGCTTCCTGCACTTTCTCGGGTGCCACATCATAGAACGGATTAACAGATTCGCGAGCTTGGAAATACACGTCAGGGTTTTGCGCTGTACCTCTCATAGTCGGAAGGTCAGGCGTCATTCCTCTAGCACGGTGTTCCTGAATCCTTTCTTGATCCATCATGGCTTCCAGAACAGAATCTGGTATCACTTCTATCTTGGACAACTCATGGGATGTCCGGAACCCATCAAATATGTGTAAGAAGGGGATTCTAGACTGCAGTGTCGCCGCATGGCTGATGACTGACTGGTCCATGACCTCCTGGACCGAGTTCGAAAAGAGCATCGCCCAGCCGGTTGCACGAGCCGCCATCACATCGGAGTGATCTCCAAAAATAGACAATCCCTGAGCTGCCAGACTTCTGGCTGCAATATGAAATACGGTAGGGGTCAGCTCGCCAGCAATTTTGTACATAATGGGGATCATCAGCAACAATCCCTGGCTGGCTGTAAAAGTGGTGGTTAGGGCACCGGTCTGTAAAGCTCCATGTACAGTTCCCGCTGCGCCACCCTCAGCTTGTAGTTCGACCACGCGGGGAGTCGTACCCCACAGGTTTTTTTGATCTCGCGAACTCCATAAATCGGAAAACTCTCCCATTGGGGAAGCAGGCGTGATTGGATAGATAGCTATGACTTCGCTAGTGCGGTAAGCAACATGGGCTGCAGCCTCGTTGCCGTCCATGGTCGTGAGCATCCCCTTCATGATGTGGCGCCTCTACTATTGGAATCAGTGGCCTGGATATATGGCCGTGCATAACGAATAAAGCGTTTAGCCTGACAGGAGTGTGAGGGAAGTGAATGGTGCGCCGTGTGGGCAAACACGACAGCGGTTTGTAGGACATAGCATTACACTCACTATTCGATGCCGGATAGGGACCTGCGAATGCGCAGCAAAAGGATGGACAGGCAGAAACATTTGATAAAAAGTTCTTACTGGAGTGAGGTAGTCAAATTAAATGACTGTATTTTTTTAATTCGCCCTAACCTCAAAACCTCACTGACAGCAACATGTCACTTCATGCAGGTACTCAGCCTTCTGGGGGCAGCAAGACGGAAGGCCTTTGGCGGGAAAAGATTCCCGTTGAAATTTTCGATGCTCCAAACGATCTCTCTCTTGCCGTAGCTCATCGCATTGCCGCGCTCATCCGTTCACGTGCATCCGAATCCAAGAAGGCGATTCTAGGGCTACCTACTGGTAGTACGCCCATCGGAGTGTATCAGCACCTGATCACAATGCACCGGGAGGAAGGCTTAGATTTTTCCCATGTCGTGACCTTTAACCTCGATGAATACTATCCTATGAATCCGGATAGCTTGCAGAGCTACCACCGATTCATGAAGGAAAATTTCTTTGATCATGTAAATGTGCCGACTGAGGCTATTCATGTTCCAAGGGGTGACCTCAAGCGTGAGGATGTTCTACCTTTTTGTGAGGAGTACGAGCAGAAGATTCGTAAGGCAGGTGGGCTAGATCTCATTCTGCTGGGTATCGGGCGAACGGGTCATATTGGTTTCAACGAGCCCGGCTCAGGTCCTGAGACGAGGACGCGACCGATTATTCTGGACGAGATAACCAGAAAGGATGCCGCCAGTGATTTTTTTGGAGACGAGAACGTCCCTCGTGAAGCGATCACAATGGGAGTAGGAACGATCCTGGACGCACATGAGATTATTCTTATGGCAACCGGTGAGCACAAGGCTCCAATAATTAGGCGTGCGGTAGAGGAGAAAGTGACCAATGCCGTCACTGCATCCTACCTCCAAAGGCACGAAGCTGCGCACATATATCTTGATCGTGCCGCTTCATCGGAATTGACAAGGATTAAGACGCCTTGGCTAGTTAGGGAGGTGCAATGGGACGAGGAGTTGTCAATTCGCGCCGTTATCTGGCTCGCAGAGCGTACTGAAAAGGCGATTTCTACGCTGGAAGAATCCGACTTTCATCGTCACTATTTGCATTCCTTGGCGAATTTGCACCCCAACACCGACCATCTGTGCAAATTTGTTTTTGAGCAGCTAAGGCAACGAATCGCCTACCTCGAGGATCTTCCGGCTGGTCAGAGTATGATTCTGTTTAGTCCGCACCCCGATGATGATGTGATTTCAATGGGAGGCATGCTGAATAAGGCGGTACTTAATGACAACGACATGACCGTTGCCTACATGACCAACGGATCAGTTGCTGTATTCGATGCTGACGTCAGACGGTACCTGCGCTTCATGCGAATGTCAGGAGAGTTTTTTGGTGGGGGAGACAACCTACTTGAAAAGTTGGACGTGCTCCGGGAAGCAATGGCAAAGAAAATTCCAGGGGAAGTTGATTCAAACGAATTGCAGCTAGTAAAAGCTTATATCCGCTATTCAGAAGCGGTAGCTGGAATCGAGGTGATGGGGCTTAATCTGAGCCATGCACGTTTTTTGGACATGCCTTTCTATAAGACCGGAACGGTGCGAAAAGAGCCCATTGGAGATAAGGATGTGCAAATTGTGTTGGACCTTCTAGAGGAGAAAAAACCTGATCACATTTTTGTGGCCGGAGATCTCTCTGACCCGCATGGCACGCACCGCATGTGCTATTTCGCAATTCAACGAGCTCTGACCACTTATCGAGAGCGATATCCGGCCGAAGATTGTCCGCTTGTTTGGCTGTATCGAGGAGCTTGGCAGGAGTGGGATATCGACGAAGCTGATATCTTCATTCCTATGTCAAAGGCCGATCTAGATCAGAAAATCGAAGCGATCTTCAAGCACGAAAGCCAGAAAGACAGAGCAATGTACCCTGGGGCTTACGACAGTAGGGAATTCTGGGAACGGGCTAAACAGAGAAACCAAGAAACAGCAAGTCGGCTTGATGCACTCGGGTTACCGGAGTTTTATGCTGTAGAGGCTTACGTTTGTGTGGACGAACTGCCGTCTTGATGGCTAAATGCACAACGCCGGTGGGCACCTGAAACAGGCAAAAACCTAGTTGAGGATCGGTTCAGCTCTTTCGAGAGCAGTTTCGATGTCCTCCTCAGATACATCCCTGTGTGTGGTCGCCCGAATGCGGGTTGGGCCAAACGGGACCATGCGCACGCCTGCGCTTTCTAGTTGCAGCAATACATCCGCAGCGCTTCTTCCATCAACAATATCGATCATAACGATATTCGTCTCCACTGAAGCAGGGTCAAGCGAAACGCATTTCATGGCCGAAAGGCCATTGGCGAGGCGCTTTGCCTTGATGTGATCTACGACCAGCCCCGAGCGATGGTGCTGCAGTGCATGAAGCCCAGCCGCAGCAAGCAATCCAGCCTGACGCATGCCACCTCCTAAGGCTTTGCGAACTCGACGCGCTCGGAGGATGTCCGATTGACTGCCTACTAAGAGAGAGCCCACTGGAGCACCAAGTCCTTTTGACAAGCATACACTAATGGTGTCAAAGGGCGCTGCCCATTTACGCTCCTCGATACCTGTTGCGGCGGCTGCATTCCATAAACGCGCACCATCCAAATGGAACGCTAGGTTTTTAGACCGAGCAAGATCTCCAATGGCATGAATCGTCGCCAAGGCAGTGATCGTTCCACCTGCGCGGTTATGCGTGTTCTCTAAGCAAACCAGACTTGTTCTAGGGTCCCAGTCATTGTGTCCTCGAATCGCGGAGGCTATCAGGTCAGCGGATAAAATGCCACGCGGGCCTGAGACTGCATGGAGTTGGACCCCTGAAAGTCCTGCCGCAGCTCCACCCTCGTAGTGAAGGATGTGAGCATCTGCCTCTAGAATGACCTCATCGCCCGGTTTTGTGTGTATGCGGACCGCAATTTGATTACCCATGGTGCCGGAAGGCACAAAAACGGCTGCCTCCTTATCTAACAATGCCGCAACAGTGCTTTCAAGAAGATTAACGGTCGGGTCTTCACCAAAAACGTCGTCACCCACTTCGGCCTGGCTGATAGCTGTCATCATGGCCGCGTCTGGCTTGGTTACAGTATCACTGCGCAGATCGATTGGTGTTGTTGGCATCGATTCAACCTCGGCTGATTTCCAACACTTCAAGCGTCACTTTGCCCGCTGGTACCGAAATCTCAATCTGATCACCGACAGATTTTCCGAGCAAGCCCTCACCGATGGGACTCTTAATAGAAATCTTTCCCGTTGCGAAGTCTGCCTCTTGAGCAGACACCAACTTGTAGGTTTGCTCCATATCGTTGGATGTGTTCTTCACACGTACCGTCGATAGAATGTAGGCCTTGGAGGAATCAATCTGACTATCATCAACGATTCGAGCTTTAGAAACAGTATCAGCAAGTTTGGCAATTTTAGCTTCTAAATGCCCTTGTTCATCCTTCGCTGCGTCGTACTCGGCGTTCTCTGAGAGGTCGCCCTGGGCGCGAGCTTCAGCAATGGCCTGGGCCACTCGTGCTCTACCCTTTGTCCGCAAAAAATGGAGCTCTTCAGTAAGTTTCTGAAGACCTTCCTTAGTCAAATATGTGGGTTTCTCGTCGCTCATGATGTATGAATCGACCTCCGAGATGTTTGTCGATCTGGCTGCACGTTTAGTTCGTGCACTATGACCGGCCTATAAAAAAACGCTCCCACCCAAGGGTGGCAGCGAAAGCTCTCTGGGAGCATTTTGATCTGATGTTTGCTTGAACACACGTACCCGGTTGAATGATCCGGATTCACTTCCTTAACGAATAATCCAAATCCAGAAATGCATCACATTGGATCAATCCTAGATGGTTTGGGTTCGACCAAACCGAATCAAAATACGCCGAACGAATCATGCCCTATCCTGAACCACTTGTTGCTCCCATGCGGGCTGAACTTACTTCTGTAGGTGTCACAGAGCTAAAGACTGCCTCCGAAGTAGATCAGGCTTTTGAAGCCGCCGCAGACAAAACGATGCTTCTCATTGTCAATTCTGTATGCGGTTGTGCTGCCGCGATGGCAAGACCTGCCGTCCGTATGTCTTTACAATCAGATGCGTTGCCAGACATGTTTACAACGGTCTTTGCCGGCCAAGACATGGAGGCTACTTCACGCGCTCGTCAGCATATGATGGGCATACCTCCATCGTCTCCGTTTATGGCACTGATAAAGGATGGAGAGCCGGTATTCGTTCTCGAGCGTAGGCATATTGAAGGCCGTTCAGGAAGTGCTATCGCAACAGATCTGGTGAATGCCTACCACCATTTCTGTGGAGACGGCGATGTACCAACATCGGCTTCTACTGATGATGCTAAGGCCGCTCAGGAAGAACGTCCATCAACGTTCCGCTCTATTCTTTAATAGTAAGAGAGCTTAAATCGCGTCGATGGGAGCCGATACTGCGAAGGAATAGATCCTGAGTAGTCATTATGCAACCTATCCCTCCAAATGTTACGCCTTTGCGCCCGTCTGCAGCCATTGCAGAGCGCGAGGTCTACTACGTTAAGCCCACGCTCGACGAATTGATGAAGCTATGTGAGGAATTCGACCTAATAGCTGACGTTCAGACGGTAGGAGACGGATACTTGATTCAGTGCAAAGATGAGTCCTTCAAAGTGTCAGCAACAGAGGCCTCATTTTTAGTTAAAGGTCTTCTTATTGGCCATTTTGCATTTCACACGCGAGACGACCTTTCTTTGGCCAACTGGAGCCATTGACAGGAGCTTTCGTGAAAATGCCTTGTAGTCACGCCAGTGGCTGAGTCTGCAAAGAACCGGCAACCCTTTTGAGGGTACATTTCGCTACGCGTTCCGTTCACCACTTTGCAGGAGTCCATGAGAGACGTATTCATTGTCGATGCCGTTCGAACCCCTATTGGTAGATTCGGCGGTTCACTTCAAAATCATTCGGCAGTTGATCTAGCCGCCCACGCCATGAAGGCGTCCCTGACGCGTTCAGGCGTCAAAGGGGAGGATCTTGACCTATACGTATTTGGCAACATTTTGCGTGCCGGCCAGGGGCAACTAATTCCACGTCAAGCAGCATTCAAGGCGGGAATCCCAGAATCTGTTGATGGCTTCACGATCGACATGGTGTGTTCATCTGGTATGATGAGTGTTATGCAGGCAGCTACCATGATTAAGGCTGGTGAGGCTGATCTCATGATGGCAGGCGGTACGGAATCCATGTCTGGGACGGGCTTTTACCTGTCCCATCGTGCGCGCTGGGGATACAAGTTTTTGATGGGCAATCCAGAAGGATTAACAGACCTATTGCTCCACGACGGCCTGACAGACCCAATGAGCGGAGAGGCCATGGGTGTTCAGACGGAACGATTGGCTAAGGAGAAAGGGATCACCCGAGATCAGTTGGACGAAGTTGCTGCAATGTCACACACGCGGGCTGAAGCAGCGTGGAATTCTGGGGCATTTGATGCGGAAATTGCCCCGATGGAGATCCGTGTCAAGCGAGACACGGTTGAATTGAAGAAGGATGAGGGAATCCGCGCTCAAACCACTTTAGAGTCGTTGGGCAAACTGCGTCCTGCTTTTGACCCGGCAGGTGTGCTCACCGCAGGAAACAGTTCTCAGATTAGTGATGGCGCAAGCGCCTTGATGGTGGCAAGTGCAGATGCAGTTGAGCGTTTAGGACTGACGCCAATCGCGCGGGTATTGGGCTCCGGATGGGCCGCAGGGGCGCCTTGGCGTTTTCCTGAAGCACCGGTACCAGCTGTCAAAAGTGTACTCGACAAGACCTCATTCAAGATTTCGGACTTTGATCTCTTCGAAAACAACGAGGCATTTTCAATCAACAGTGTATTGTTCAGGGATATGCTTGGCGTTTCGTACGATCAGTTGAACGTAAATGGTGGAGCGATTGCGTTAGGACACCCGATTGGCTGTTCTGGCGCACGAATTCTGACCACGTTGACACACGCGTTGAAAGCCAGAGGTGGAAAGCGAGGAATGGCGGCTATCTGTCATGGTACAGGTGGCGGTACAGCTATTGCGATAGAACTGGTTTGACCCGTGGCTAAGCTCCTCTACATAGCGTTAGGTGGGGCCGCAGGTGCAGGTCTGCGCTACGTTGTCTCGTTGGCAGCATTGCGACTTGGAGGCGCAGGCTTTCCATGGGGAACGTTGGTCGTCAATGTAGTAGGATCGTTGTTTGCCGGGTTTATTTGGGGCTTATTGGACGAAACAACCGGCCAGCAACGAACGAATGCGTTCTTTTTCATTGGTCTGCTCGGTGCGTTCACGACGTTTTCTGCGTATTCACTCGAAAGTATGCGCCTGTTTAACGACGATCGGACAATGATGGCCGTTGTCAACGTGCTTGCCAATAACGTCGGTGCGATCCTGGCCGTGTTTGCAGGTTTTGCATTGGCGAGAGCTCTTTTCCCAGCGACACGCTAATCATATTGGTAATGAAAGACGAGATTATTCAGGCGTTGTGTACGGTTGGCGAGGCTTGGTTAGATACCGACTATCCAGTACGAGAAGACGCCGTTGAAAGAACTCTTTCGGCAGACAACCGATTCACGGAAGCGGCAATCGCCTTTGCTGTGAATCAGCAGATGTCGTTATTATCTAAGGAGGCGCTCCTCTCTTGGCAATCAGCGTTGGGCTGGAATGAATCTGAAACTATCGGAGTACTGAATCCAGGAAATATTCCATTCGTTGAGCTCCAAGATTTTCTTGCTGTCATTCTTAGCGGTAGGACGTACGTAGGCACAGTTTCCTCGAAATCACCCGCACTGTTTCCTGCGTTTTTGGCTGATCTTTTGGAAGAATGTCCTGCCATTGCGGCCGACTTGACAGATTTAGATGACGTTATCGAATCGTGTGATCGTTTGATTGCTGCCGGGTCTGACGAAACAATGGCCCAAGTTCGTTCGATGCTTGAACGGGAAGGCAAGGAGGTGAGCGAAAGTTGGTTTAGGGGGCATCGTTTTTCAGTGGCTGTTCTCCATGGCAGAGAATCAGAAGATGATCTCGTTGGGCTAGCAGAAGATGCTTTGCTCCATGAAGCGCTGGGGTGCCGCAATGTCAGCATCATATTCGCACCGGCATCCATGCCGATCGACCCCGTCTTGGATGCACTTGCGGCATTCCGGGGGCTGTTTGAAGCTCATGATTCCACCAAAGGGACACTCAAGATGCAGCAAGCATTTCTGGGCGCCTTGAAAGTGCCACACGCTTTTGCCGATGATCACCAGTTTTTACTTTCGAGGGGCGAAGCAGAAACACAACAACCTGGTCATCTTCGCTGGGTACCGATTGGACATCAAAGAGAGGCCGAAGCCTGGATTGCTGAGCATTCACAGTCCATCCAATCAGTATTTAGCAATGTGCAAGTCAGTAGCAGCGGATTGCCGGTTGGACCCCTTGGTACTGCTCAGCGGCCACCGCTGGACTGGTCTCCAGACGGAAGGTCGCATATCCAGTTTTTCAGGCACTTTTCTGTGTCCTGATGCGTACACAAGGCATGAGTAGCGAGCCACTACATAACGAGAGCAAAAGCACTGAGCCTGCGGATCCCGAAAAGACGGCTGCCGAAATGAACAATACTTCGGAGTCTGACTCAACTGCATCACCGAAAGGACGTCTCGGTCAGTTTGCTAGCGAGTCCAGAGAACTCATAGAGGATCTTAGAGAATGGGTCGATTTGCGCGTGGAATTAGTCCAGGTGGATATTGAGGAGCGAATACAAGCCGTCGCAAACCAGATGGCCGCTATGTTGATAGCGACTGTATTTGGTCTTTTTACAGCATTGTTTTTGCTTCATGGACTCTCGGTTCTGATTGGTAATGCCCTAGGAAATGAAGCGTGGGGCTATCTGATTATCGCAGCTGTTCTTGGGGTAGTAACTCTGGTAGTACACCTAGCAAAGCCCACATTGATCAGGCGTCCCAGTAAAGAAGCCACAGGCGGCGATGATGAACCTTCTGGCTCACTTCCAGCCGTGGCTGAGCCTAAGAAATTAATGCCAGGAGAGGAAGCGTGATGGCAGAAAAGCGAACACGCCAGGATATAGAGGCCCAATTAAAGCAAAAGTCTGAAGCTATTTCCAGTAGGTTTGGAGCTTTGGAATCGAAGTTGCCAGGTTCATCTTCTAAGGTCGTGAAAGTGCTCGGCAACCGTAAAAATTGGAAAGTAGGTGCAGCGATTGGCGCAGGTTTGTTTGTTGGGGTAATGGTCTTTGAGCGCCGTCGCTCGAATCGGTCTATAGATTATGGTGAAGGACTCGACAGTCTTAGCCGTAGGATCGCCGAATCTGTCCTTGATAGACTTGAAAAAGGGCAGTCAGAGCAAGAAGCGGTAAAAGAAGCGCTCCACGACGTACCCCCAGTGGTAGAAATGGGTGAGGCTGGCGAAGGAATTGTATCTGGCGCACTTAGGCATTTACTGCGTACAAGTTCAGGTTTGCTTGCCAATGAAATGGCACATTATCTGAGTCGCCGCTTCCTTGAAGAAAAGGAGAGTCCCCCAAAGGATTAAGGATCTCCGGAATCATTCTTCCCGCTTCCGGGTGGAATGCCTCCTTTGTCGGAATTGTCTCTTTTCACCCCTTGTATTTCATGCGTATCGTTCTGTTCGGCCCGCCCGGAGTGGGTAAAGGCTCCCAGGCCAGATTTCTCTCTGAAAGAGAACACGTAAAGCATATCTCCACCGGAGAGTTGCTTCGCGGGGCAATACGGAGCAAAAGCGAACTAGGGCGGAAGGCGCGCTCCTATGTAGAGGAGGGAGAATTGGTACCCGGTGTTCTAGTTCGCGCGTTGGCAGAAGATGCAATTAAGGATTCAGGTTACAAGAGCTTTGTTTTGGATGGGTACCCGAGGACGATTGAACAGGCCGAGTGGTTGGACACGTACTTGAAAGATGCAGGACATCAACTCGACAGTGTTTTGAGCCTCATTGTTCCGAGTGAGGTCATCATTGACCGATTGTCCAAAAGAAGGGTTGATCGCACCACGGGTGAAAACTTCCATCTCGACTTCAAACCCCCACCACCCGATATTCCGGCATCTCGCATCATCCAGCGAAAAGACGACATGCCAGAATCGATTCTTCATCGGCTCCAGATTTATCACGAAGAGACGCATCCCGTCCAAGCATGGTATCGCGAGCGTGGCATGCTGCAGGAAGTAGCTGGAGCAGGCTCTTTTGAAGAGGTTTATGGACGTATCTTGAGTGCCATTCAGGATTCCATGTCCCGTCGCTGACATTATCAGGCATTTCCTACAGTACGCTGAGCACATCGCAGGAGATAACGGCCTTCTTAGAAAGCAATCTGTCTGACTTCGACGGACTGCTTCAGCACGTGGTGGACAGAACGGAACCACTTAGGCTGTACGATCCAGCGCGATACATTCTCGAAGGAAAAGGGAAGCGATTCCGCCCCCAATTAGTACTGGCGGCCTCCGCATCCTTTGGTGGGGACAGAGCAGTAGCACTCAAAGCAGCGGCTGCCGTTGAGGTGTTTCACATATTTACGCTTGTACATGACGATATAATGGATCGTTCAGATACGCGTAGAGGGAGAGACACCATTCACGTCAAATGGGATGAGCCGACAGCTATTCTGACGGGCGATTACCTGCTAGGTAAATCGATGGACCTGCTGCTCTCGTTTCCGGATGATAGACTCAGACACGTACTAACCTATTTCTCAGACACGATCCGTTTATTGTGCGAAGGCCAAGTGCGAGACATGGCATTTGAGACGCGTAGTGATGTAACACTTGAGGAGTATGTTCAGATGATCGATGAAAAGACATCTGCTCTTTTACAGTGTTCATTGGTGCTAGGGGGACTTTCTGGAGAGGCAAGGAAAGTGGATATCGAGAAGCTGTCCTCTATCGGCCACCATCTTGGACAGGCGTTTCAGATACAGGACGATTTCCTGGATTTGATGACTGATTCGGAGCAGTGGGGGAAACCCATTGGAGGAGACCTCATGTCGGGGAAAAAGACGTATTTAGTTCTAAAAGCGGTAGAGCAAGAGGCTCTACGCTCGGAATCGTGGTTTTCGGACGCCATGAAGAGAGGCGGCGTTCCTGCTCGGCTGATACCAGAGGCCCGGGACCGAATGCATGATCTGGGCGTTACCGAAACTACTCGCTCCGCTGTTATATTTCACTCCGGCGAAGCAAAGCGTCTGATCGATGAGCTACCAGAGGGAATCGGTCGTGCGAGCCTTGCAGCTCTTACGCATAAAATGCAGCAACGCCTGCACTGAACGGGATTCTGACCATGATTGAAAAAGAGGTTACGGTGACTAACCGGGCAGGGCTACATACGCGCCCAGCCTCCATGATTGTACGTACGGCTTCCCAATTCAAGGCTGAATTCTATATCCATAAAGATGGATATGAGATAAATGGGAAGAGCATCATCGGGGTTATGACGTTAGCAGCAGAACAAGGGGCTACCTTGATGCTAATATGTGATGGTCCGGACGAGAATGATGCTATAGAAGCATTGTCGAAAATATTTGCAGATGGTTTCGGAGAGGTCGTCTGACGTGGACGATACTAAACATAGTTCCACAGCCGAAAACCCAGATGCGTCTCAGCCGCACAAGGGTATTGGCGTCTCTCCCGGGATAGCCATAGGTCCAGCTTATCTGTATGCCCGAGTTTCCTTTGATGTAGAGGAGCGCTCCGTTGACCCAGAAGAGATTCAGCTTGAAACGGCACGATTTGAGAAAGCCGTTCAAAAAGCTGAACGCGATCTGCACAAGATCATTGATGTCACACGCGAGAAGTTAGGAGAGGACAGTGCTACAATTTTCGAGGCACAACTCCTGATGCTTCGTGACGAGACGGTTTATCCAGAAGTGGTTCGGTACATCGAGAATCATGGAATCAACGCCGGATATGCTGTTCAGTCCGTGATGGGAAAGCACCGTCAGCTGATGGAGGCCTCGGATAATGAGTACTTACGAGAGCGCTCAAATAATCTCTTGGATATCCAAGATCGCATTATTCGTCATCTCAGGAGGGGGCATATTCTTTCGGCAGTCGAAAAAGAAACGATCATCATCGCAGAGAATTTGACAGCTGCTGATGTGATCCTGTTTAGCAGACGAGGAATTCTAGGATGCGCCACGGATTACGGCGGGCCAACCTCTCATGTCTCCATCATGGCACGTGCGCTGGGCCTCCCTGCCGTGGTTTCTATGCATGGGATTACGAACATTATCAGAACGGGTGATATTGTCGTTCTGGATGGTATCAAAGGGGAGCTCGTAGTCAACCCAGATGAGGATACGTTGGCTGCCTACCGGCAAAAGCAAGAACGATATGCCCGTCTTGTTCAAGAAGATAAACAGCTTGTCGGTCTTCCAGCAGAGACGCTGGACGGGCATCCAGTGCAATTACAGGCTAACCTGGAATTACAGGAGGAGCTTGAGTTGATGAAGGAAAACGGTGCTAAAGGAGTTGGGTTGTTTCGAACCGAAATGCTCCTTTTAATGCAAGGAAGGGCTATTGTGACAGAAGAGGAGCAGACGTTGCTGTACCAGAAAGTGGTAGAGTCCGTAAAGCCGTACGAGACGACATTCAGGATATTGGATCTAGGCGGCGACAAGCTTTTACCGATGGGACACCGCGAGCACAATCCATTTCTCGGGTGGCGCGGAATTCGCATCATGCTGGAAAAAAAGGAACTTCTAGTTCCACAGCTTCGGGCAATTCTGCGGGCCAGTTCAACGGGGCCAACGCGTATCCTACTTCCCATGATCACCACGATCAGAGAAGTACGTCGTTTTAAGGAGATTCTGGAGGAGACAAAAGCTGGCCTTAGGTCAGAGGGCGTTTCTTTTGATGAGGACATTCCAGTCGGCGCTATGGTTGAGGTGCCATCTGTGGCGCTGCAAGCAGATGCGTTTGCCCGCGAAGTTGATTTCTTTTCTATTGGGACAAACGACCTAACTCAATACACACTAGCTGTGGACCGTGGCAACGATCTTGTTGCGGACATATACGATGAGTTGCACCCGGCAGTGTTGCAACTGATTAGGAAGACCACGGACGCAGCTAAAATGGCAGGGATTCCAGTAAGCCTTTGCGGCGAATTGGCAACAAACCTTAGAGCAGTTCCAGTATTGCTAGGGCTTGGCGTCACATCGCTCAGCGCTTCGCCCGTTTATCTGCCAGCTATCAAGCGAGTAA
>Ga0115566_10000954_pt1 | contig 24975 bp, 20 predicted proteins | sample COGITO_mtgs_1204_3_FD_87173 | JGI IMG/M metagenome (GOLD analysis project Ga0115566, IMG submission 87173) | Pelagic marine microbial communities from North Sea - COGITO_mtgs_120405 | ecosystem: Environmental > Aquatic > Marine > Epipelagic | place: Germany:Helgoland, sampling site Kabeltonne...
CAGCGCATCGCGCAAATGTTCAGGCATTTCACGGACGTGAACCATTTCGTCTCCTCAATCCATCAGACGTCTTACTTTGAACAAAGCCTAACAGTCGACCGGGATCGCGACAACGGAAGGCAGCGAAAAGCACCTATTCCGCCACTGCAGGTCCGGGGACGCGCATTCGCCCACTGAAACACCAGCCGATCGCAGATTGACCCACCCCACAGCGAAAGCTCGGCTCTGGTCATCAAACGACATGCGTGCTTCAATTCCTCAAGCGCCGCCACAAAACGAGCGGTCCAAGCCATTCAGAGCGCAGACTGGCTTTCAGTCAGCTTCAATTTTCCGGGAGGAAACAAATATGAAAAACACGATCAAACCAGCCCTGCTCGCAGGCAGCGCCGCCCTCGCGCTGACCCTCGCGGCGGCGCCCGCCAACGCGGACGGCCACAAGTTCGGCAGCACCATCACCACCTATGAGGGTGCCGTTGCTGCAACATCGTTGGCCGAACAGTGGATCAAGGGCGAGCTGCCAAATCCAAAAGTCACCTATGACGGCCCGACGATCAATTATCGTTATGCGTCCTATCTGCCCGGCGTTGCCGGCATCGAGAAGCTGAACACGCAAGCTCTCGAGCAGTTGGAGCGCGAGTCCAATGGCAAGATCAAGGTACAGAAGTTCCATTCACAGTCGCTGCATCCGCAGCGCGAAGGCTTCACCGCCGCACGTGACGGGATTGCCGATTACACCGCCTGCTTCATGATCTATGAGCCGACAAGCTTCAACATGCTGCACGGCATGACACTGCCGTTCCTGTTTGACGATTCAGCATCAGCAACCATGACGGACGTCGCGCTTTACCCGAAATACTTCAAGGACGAATACGAGAACCTTGGTGTCTATCTCGGCCGTGGCATGGTGACGCCGCCCTACAACGTCATCGGCAACGACAAATACGAAACCCTGGCTGATCTCAAGGGCTCGAAAATCCGTGCTGGTGGCCGGATGCAGTCGGAATCCCTGAAAGCACTGGGTGCTGTCGCAATCAATATCCCGTCGGGCGAAGCCTATACCTCGCTACAGCGCGGACTGGTGGACGGCGTGGCCATGAATGATCCGGTCTTCCCGATCTTCAAGCTGCAGGAAGTCTCCAAATACCACAATGATGTCAGCCTGTTCTCCGTGAACCTCGAATACTGCGTCAATCCGGAGTTCTTCGATGGGCTGCCCGACGATCTGAAGACCGTCTATTACAACTGGGCCCAGAAGACGAACCTCGCACTGGCACAACTTTTCTATGAGCGTCAGTCACGTCGCGTGCGTGACGCCGTCTTCAAGAAAGCTGGCCTGGAGATGATCAAGCCGAGCCCGGAAGAGCGTGCCAAGTGGGAAAAGATCATCGCCCCGGTGACCGAGGAATGGATCGAAAGCAACGAGAAGGCCGGTCGCCCGGCCAAGGCAATGCTCGCCGATCTCATGGCAAACCGTGACAAGTTCGCAAAAATGAACTGGAACGATCAGTTCCAGATGGTGATCGACAGCCCCGTAAAAGGCGTGATCGACTACTAGTCACGTTGATCTGAAGTCACAGCACCGGGCGGCTCATATCTGAGGACAGAGCCGCCCGGAACCGTGAAATGACGACTGGGGGAACAGTTCATCATGACTTTCATCATCGAAAAACTGCTCGCGCTGGCCGATCGCGGCAGCGACTTTCTGCACACATTTGCGACATGCGTTTGCATTCCGCTATTGGCCGCCATCGTCACAGCCGACGTGATCATGCGCTATTTGTTCAATGCGCCTTTCGACTGGTCGATTGAATTCAATGAAACCCTGCTGACGCTGATCCTGTTTGGCAGCCTGCCTTTCACCACCAAGGTGAACGGCCATATCCGCATGGAATTGCTCTACCGACATTTTCAGGGTGGTTTGAAAAGAATCGCAACGGCGCTGTGGGCTGCCTCAGGCCTGTTCTTCTCTGTCTTGCTTGCCGTTCGCACCGCGAATGAAATTCCATTCCTGATCAAGATCAACAAGAACACCGAATATCTCGGCATCCCCGTCTGGACCCTTCGCGGGTTCGTCTCACTCTGCGCGGTTCTGATGGCGCTCTACTTCCTTCACCTGCTGTTCTTCGGCATCCGCAAGACCGGTGACGAGGAAACCTGGGAAGAACAGATCGCCGAGGGGGAGAAATAGAGATGATGGAATTTATTGATCCCACAACCCTCGCAATTGCCGGCATTGTCCTCATGCTGGCGCTCATTGCGATGGGTGTTCCGATCGCCTTCGCCATGGCGGTGGTTGGCGCCGCAGGCTACTGGGTGCTCGTTGGCTATAAGCCCGCCCTCACACAAATTTATATGAATGCTGTTCAGAAAGGCAGTGAACTGGTGTTCATTGCCTTGCCCTTGTTCATTCTGATGGGGCAACTCGTCTACCAGTCAAAGCTGGCCGTGGATTTGTATGACTGCGTCCAGAAGTGGTTCGGGCGCCTGCCCGGCGGACTGGCGATCACATCCGTAGCCGGTTGCGCAGGCTTCGGTGCCGTCACCGGGTCGAGTGTGGCCGCCGTGGCCACGATTGGCCCGATGGCGATGCCGGAAATGCGGCGTTACAAATATGACCCGCAACTCGCCACGGGCGCGATTGCCTCAGCAGGCACACTGGCCATGCTGATCCCGCCGAGCGTGATTCTTGTGGCCTACGGCATCTGGACGGAAACCTCGATCGGTCACCTGTTCATTGCCGGCGTGGTTCCCGGGATTGTTCTGGCAACCATGTACGCGCTCTATATCTGGGGCCGCTGTCTGATCAATCCGGAGATGGGGCCCATCGGCCCCAAATACAGCTGGGGTGAACGTTTTGCTTCAACCTGGAAACTGATCCCGGTTCTGACCATTTTCCTTGTTGTTCTGGGCGGCATCTATGCTGGCATCTTCACACCAACCGAAGCCGCCGGGATCGGCGTCAGCGGTGTTGTGGTGGTGATGACGGTGATGGGCCGGTTCAAATGGCCCGCGGTCAAGAGCGCGCTGAAAGACACCGGGCGCACCAGCGCCATGATCTTTGCCATCATTGTCGGCGGCCACATCATCGGGGCTTTTCTCAACGTCACAGGTGTGACGGATGGGCTGATCAGCTGGATCGCAGAACTTGGCGTCAATCGTTACGTCGTACTCGCGATCTTCGTTCTGATGTATTTGATCCTCGGTGCGATCCTCGATGTCTGGGGCATGCTGATCCTGACCCTGCCATTCGTATTTCCTGTGATTCTGGCACTTGGATTCGATCCGGTCTGGTTCGGCATCTTCATCGTCGTCATGGTCGAGATTGCCCTGATCACACCGCCCATCGGGATCAACGTCTACGTGATGCACAACCTCGCACCGGATGTTGAACTCGTCGATATCTTCAAGGGCGTGATGCCATTCGTGGTGGTTTCCCTGATCTTCGTCGTGTTGTTGACGGCATTTCCACAGATGGCGTTGTTCCTGGTCGATTTGTCGTTCACGAACTAGAGACCCGCACGCGCTATCGCGCTATTCGATACGCCGCCACAGCCTCTTGTTGTGGCGGCGTTTTCGTATCCTCAAACCACCAATGAAAGGCACTGACATGATCCTCGAAATCCGAAACTACACGCTCAATCCCGGCAAACCGGCCGAATACTGGAAGCACTATCAGGACGGAGGCTTCGCAGCCCAGGACCCGCGCATGCACGAACATCTCGTCGGATACTTTCAGTCCGATGTCGGAGCTTTGAACCAGATCGTGCATATCTGGAAGTTCGACGATGTCGCCCAGCGTGACGAAATCCGCAAAGCGAATTACGCGCGCCCTGAGTGGGATGCTCATCTGGCGAAGATTCGCCCACTTATGGTGTCACAGGAAACGACTCTGCTGGTCCCCTCACCCGTGCCGGGCATGTGCCCACTCGTCGAGCAAAGCTAGGCCGCGCGCATATCCGCAGCCGTGGTGCCAGTTGAGGTGTTCTCGGCGTATTTGCGCCAATTCTCGATCAGCACATCGAGCGAAGCCGAACCTACCGAAACCGACGGCCGACGGCCCATCAGCTGCAGCCAAGCCTTGAGCAGTACGCATTCATCCGGGATTTGAAAATCACGGTAATGGGTTAACACACCCAGACGCTGCATATGAGGCAGGAAGGTCAGGTCGACCAAAGAGATGTCATCTCCCATCCAGTAAGACCCATCACCGAGTTTGCCCAGACCCTCGTGCTCCATCATGAGAAGCGCATTCGTCAAACGTTCGCGTTGAAACGCCTGCGCATCGGCGTCCTGCGCGAGCATGAGTTTGTAGACATGCGGGGTGAAGCGCACATTGGCGAAATCGATCCAGATTCGGGCCTGTGCCCGACGATATGGATCGCTGGGCAACAACGGACGCTCAGGAAACACCTCTTCAAGGTATTCATTGATCACGGCTGACTCAAAAATCACAGCCCCGTTGTGACGCAACACCGGGACTTTGCCGTAAGGCGAAATCTCCAGAAACCAGTCCGGTTTGTCATTCAGGTCAATGGCGGTGAGATCAAACTCGATCCCCTTTTCGATCAACGCCATCCGGGTGCGCTGCGCAAACGGACAGGTTGATGAGCTAATGATTTCGACGTCGGCCATGATTGTAAGTCCTTCGTTCCAGTACTTGCGGTCTAATACTTGCCCAGCGCCTTGAGCACACGCTCGGGGCTGACCGGCTGATCCAGAACACTCGCCCCGAATGGGCTGAGCGCATCATTGATCGCATTGAGGATCGCGCCGGGTGCTCCCGCCGTACCCGCCTCGCCGGCACCTTTCGCGCCAAGCTCGGATTCCTTGGTCAGGGTTTCCACATGCGCAATCTCGATATCCGGCATCTCGCCTGCCATCGGCACGAGATAGTCGGCCATGTTGGCGTTCAGGAAGTTGCCGTCCAGGTCGTAACGGCATTCTTCATAAAGAACACCGCCGATGCCCTGAACAATGGAGCCACGCACCTGCTCATCGACGAGCAGCGGATTGATGACCTTGCCGCAATCTTCAACGCAATAGAATTTGAGCAATTGAACAGAGCCGGTTTCCGGATCAACTTCGACCGTGACCACCTGAAAGCTGTTGGTCATGGCAACCGGGTACTTTTTGGGAATGTAGTGGCGGGTCGCCATCATCTCCGACTGGAAGTCCTGCGGCAGGGTATCAGGCCGGAAATAAGCCACCCGCGCCACTTCCTCCAGCGGCATGCGTTCTTCACCCGTTGCCCGGTCGACAACAACGCCAAGACGAATATCCAGCGTCGTGGCCTCTGCCTGCAACAGGATCGCGGCCACATCGAGCACATTGTGGCGCAGGGCCTTTGCGGCCTGCAGCGCTGCTTCGCCCGCGATTCCCGCACCACCTGAGCCACCAGCACCCCAGCCGACCGGCACGTTATCCGTGTCACCGGAGATCACCTTCACCTTGTCCGGTGAGGTCCCGAAGGCGCTTGCCGTCACCTGCTGGATGACGGCCTCACTGCCCTGACCCTGTTCAGTGATGCTGGTCTGGACAATGACGGCGCCTGACGCATCCATCCGCGCAGCCGCGCCATCCTGAGAGGAAATTCGTGCGCCACCCAACCCGTAAGTGTGTGGCCCCGGGTTGGTCATCTCGACCAAAGTGGCAAACCCGATGCCCCGGTAAATGCCTTTTTCCCGCAGGGTTTTCTGCTCGGCGCGGAACGCATCGTAGTCAAACATACCCAGGAGCTTGTCGAGAGAGGCCTCATGGGACAGCCCTTCAAGCTTCAATCCCGTAATGAACTCACAGGGGTAGCTATCGTCTTTCATGAGGTTACGACGACGGATATCCACCGGATCCATCCCGAGTTTGCGAGCACCCTCTTCCATAAGGGTTTCGGTGATCGCAACCGCAACCGGATGGCCGACTGCGCGGTACTGGCTCATCGGGGTCTTGTTCTGGAACACGACCTGCGAGCGTGCCTTGTAATTCTTGTGCGTGTAGGGCGCGCCCACATAATTGATGACCTGCAATGCTTCCAGCGCACTGGTGCGCGGATACATGGAATAAGCACCAACGCCCGTCAGGTCATCCATCTCGATTCCGAGCAATTCACCGTCTTGCGCAAAGGCGGCGCGCACATGTGCGCGGTGATCGCGGGCATGCAGGTCAGTGAGGAAGGATTCAATCCGGTCCGCAATGAACTTCACAGGCCGCTTCATGATTTTCGAAATGGCCGCTGTCGACATCTCATCAGGATAGGTGTGCCCCTTGACGCCATAAGCGCCGCCCACATCGCCGCACATGATCCGCACATTCTGGTTCGGGATATCAAGGTGACGGGCAAACAGGTCCTGCATCATGTGCGGGGCCTGGTGCGAGTGATAGGCCGTCAGGCGATTCTCTGAGGAATGATAGTCCGCGATGATCGCCCGGGATTCAGGACACACACCCGTGTGCCGACCGAAATTGAGAGTCTGTTCGACCACGACCGCAGCATCCGTGAATGCCTTTTCGGTGTCGCCGATATCATGATTCATTTCGAACAGCAGATTGTCACCAAGGTCGGGATGCATCACATAGGAGTCTTCATTCAGAACCACTTCGGGATCAGCGAGTACCGTGAGCTCCTCGAATTCCACCTCAAGAAGCTCAAGAGCATCCTCCGCCTCAGCCCGACTGTGCGCGACAATCGCGGCAACCGGTTCGCCCTGCCAGCAGGCCCGGTCTACGGCCATGGCGTGCTGCGGGGCGGATTTCATGCCTTTGAAATGAGCGAGTGTTCCGACCCAGGGTGTGCAAACCTCGGCAATATCTTTGCCTGTGAAAACCCGGAGCACACCTGGACTGGCCAGCGTGGCCTCATCATTGATCGAAACAATTCGCGCATGGGCATAGGGCGAGCGATAGTAAGCGACGTGCACCATGCGCGGCAGCGTCAGGTCATCGACATACTTGCCTTGCCCCGCAACCAGGCGTGCTGCATTGGCACGCGGAACTGATTTCCCGATGAAGCTGTTCTCGCGGTCAAGAACGCTTTCTTCTTTGCTGTGGTCTGCGACACTCATGGTTTCCGCCCTGTGTTCTTTGTTGACGGGCAGCGTAGAGACTTCGGAGAGACGAATCAAAGGTATGCGGCATGTCGCCGCTCACGAGTCCGTTGCACATCTTTCATGATATATCGGGTCCCGAACGGCCTGATCGGAAAGCGAACATGGACCACGGTGAAAAACGTTATCTCTGGACCGCGTTGGGTCGCGGCCTGAAGGGCTCCTGTCCGCGCTGCGGGCGGGCATCCCTGTTCCGTGCCTATCTGAAACAGGTCGATTCCTGCCCGGAATGCCACGAAGACTGGTCGGTCATCCGCTCTGACGACGCCGCGCCCTGGCTCACGATCCTGATCGTTGGCCACCTGATGGCGCCGATCATGATTTCCATGTCGAAAAGTGGGCGATTCTCACCGCTGGAAATGAGCGCGATTCTCATCCCTGTGCTGATCGGCCTGTCGCTGCTGATCCTGCCCCGCGCCAAGGCGGTCTTTATGGCCGCAATCTGGGCCTTGCGGGCACAGAGTTCCTGACCCACATTGTCATTGCGAGCTGAAGGCGACGCAATCCAGAGGTACCACGCGCGGAACTGGATTGCTTCGTCGGCCATTGGCCTCCTCGCAATGACGGAAATATCTCTCCGTATTCCTGATATCAGACCCGGGCATGGGCGGGTTTAAAACCTGTCCCTACAACTTAAAATCGGTTCTCAGAACTTGCCCAATGCCTTCATGATCCGCTCCGGCGTGATCGGCTGATGAACGAGGCTCACATCAAACGGTGAAAGCGCGTCATTGATCGCGTTCATCACCACCGCCGGCGCGCCCGCTGTACCCGCTTCGCCAGCGCCTTTGGCGCCGAGCTCGGAATCAGCCGTCGGGGTTTCCACATGCCCGATGTCGATATCAGGCATCTCTCCGGCCATGGGCACCAGATAGTCCGCCATATTGGCATTCACCATATTGCCTTGATCATCGTAGCGGCACTCTTCCATCAGCGCGCCACCCAAACCCTGGATCACGCCGCCACGCACCTGCTCGTCGACGAGCTGCGGGTTGATGACGGTTCCGCAATCCTCGACGACCCAGTGCTTGAGAATCTTCACGAACCCGATCTCGGGATCGACCTCGACATAACAAGCCTGAATGCCATTGGTGAATGCGATGTTGTATTCGCGCGGCACAAAATGACGCGTCGCCATCAGCTCGGGCTGAAACCCCTTCGGGATCAGGTCAGAACGGAAATAGGAAATCCGCGCCAGTTCGTCCAAGCCCATGCGCTCGTTTTCCGTGCCCAGGTCGACAATCATGCCTTTCTGGATATCGAGGGTAGCCGGGTCAGCCTGAAGCAGCTGGCCCGCGATCTCCTTGATGTTCTGGCGCAGAACCTTGGAAACCTGCAGCACCGCTTCACCGCCGATACCGGCGCCGCGTGACCCCCAGGTCCCGCCACCGGTGGGCACGTGATCGGTGTCACCGGTCACAACCTTCACCTTGTCGGGCGATGTGCCGAAGGCTGACGCGGCGATCTGCGCAACGATCGCATCGGTTCCCTGCCCCTGTTCGGTGATCGAGGTGTGTACGACCAGCGACCCGCTTGAATCGAGCCGCGCCTGTGCACCGTCCTGAGACGAAATCCGCGCGCCACCAATGCCGTACATGGCAGCGCCCGGATTGGTCAGTTCGATCATCGCAGCAAAGCCGATGCCGCGATAGATACCCTTCTCACGCAATGAATCACGCTCGGATCTCATGCCGTCATAATCAATTGCCGCCATCAATTTTTCGAGCGAGGCGTGATGAGACAGGCCCTCAAAGGCAATACCGCTGGCACCCTTGGTCGGGTAGGCGTCATCTGCAATCAGATTGCGGCGGCGAATTTCGACAGGGTCAATCTTCAGCTCACGCGCCCCCTTATCGAGCAACCCTTCGGTCACCGCAAAGGCAACCGGATGTCCCACGGCCCGGTACTGGCACATGACGTTCTTGTTCTGAAACACCACCTTCGCCTTGGCCCGGTAGTTTTTGTGCTTGTAGGGGCCACCGGTGAAATTCAGGACCTGATTGGCCTCCATCGCACTGGTGCGCGGATACATGGAGTACGGCCCGACCCCCGTCAGATCGTCAATTTCGATGGCCGTGATATCGCCATCCGCGTTGAAGGCCATCTTGCCGTGCACCCGATGGGCGCGGGCGTGAATATCGGTCAGAAATGACTCCAGACGGTCGGCGGCAAACTTGACCGGACGTCCCAGCATCCGGGACAGCCCGGCGGCGGCCATTTCATCGGCATAGACATGCACCTTGATGCCGAAGGATCCGCCGACATCCTTGCAGATCACGCGGACATCACCCTCGGGCACGTTCAGGTGCTTTGCGAAGATATGCTGCATCATGTGCGGCGCCTGAGTGGACATATGCACAGTCAGCTTTTCATCGGCCTCGTCGTAATCCGCCAGGATCACCCGCGGCTCGAGCGTCACACCCGTGTGGCGGTCAAAGTGGAAGGTCTCTTCGACGATATAATGGGCATCCGCAAAGGCGGCATCCACGTCCCCCGCATCCACGCCGTTCTCAAACGCAACGTTGTCGCCGAGTTCGGGGTGGATCACATGGGTGTCGGGGTCGCCCGCCGTTTCTTCATCTGTCACCGCCGGCAGGACATCGTATTCGACTTCGATCATGGCCGCGGCGTCTTCAGCTTCGGCCCGGCTCTGGGCCACCACAGCGGCAACAGCCTCACCCTGCCAGGCCACCTGATTGACGGCGATGGCGTGCTGGGGCGCGGATTTGAGACCCTTGAAATGGGTCAGAACACCAACCCAGGGCTCACAATATTCGGCCATCTCCTTGCCCGTCACGACACGCACCACGCCGGGCATGCCTGTTGCGGCACTCGTATCGATGCTTTTGATCATCGCACTGGCATGGGGGGATCGCAGGAACACCGCGTGCAGCATCCGGGGCAGCGTCAGGTCGTCAACGAACTGGCCCTTGCCGCGCACAAGCTTGCGCACATTGGGACGCGGCACGACCTTGCCGATGTAGCTGTTGGGGCGTCCAAGAACGCTGGAATCTGGATTGTTTGCCTGATCGGTCATCGTCTCTCTCCAAAAGAACAAGTCCGCATCTGACGCGCGGTTTTGGTTGGCCTATTTATTCCACATTCGGGGCCCGAAGGCGATTGCGAACCGGATGTCGATCCGCATCTTTCATCCCCAGCGTGTCTTCGGCAATCAAAATGCGCTGCACATTCGGCGTGCCCTCCCCAACAGCCAGCATATTCACGTAGGCGGTGATCTTCTTGATCGGATATTCATCGGCCAATGCATAACCGGCAAAAATCTCTGCTGCCGAACTCGCAGCATGCTTGGCCGCATTCACCGCGGCGTATTTGGCCAGCGAGGCCGCCCGGTTTGAAGCTTCCCCGCGATCCATCAACCAGGCCATGCGATGCACAAGCAAACGCGCAGCCGCGATATTGGTCGTCATATCGGCGATCAGATGCTGCACCATCTGGTATTCCCCAATGGGGCTCCCGCCGACGACCCGGTCATTGGCATATTCGACAGCCTGGTCCAGACAGGCCTGCGCCAGACCGACAGAACGGGACGAGACCGTCAGGCGTCCGTATTCCAGCGCGTTCATGGCGATCTTGAAACCTTCGCCCTCTTCCCCGAGGCGATTTTTGAGAGGCACCACAAAGTCATCGAGAAAGACAGCGTTGGAACAAAGCGCGTTCGATAACCCGGTCATAGGGATCGGGTTCGCGGTAAATCCGTCATAAGATTTCGGTTCGACAATGAATGCGCTCACCCCGCGATGACCCGCCGCCGGGTCGGTCTTGGCAAACAAAATTCCGGTGTCGGCCGCGTTCGCAAAGGTGATCCATTGCTTGGATCCGTTCAGCCGGTAGACATCCCCATCCCGCACGGCGGTGGTTTTCATGGAACCCGCTGCGTCCGAGCCACCCCCGGATTCGGACAAGGCAAACATACCGATCTTCCGGCCCGTGATCAGTTCCGGGACGAACCGTGCCACCTGATCCTCGCGGCCCCAGTTGAAGATCGTGAAGGGACAGGTCATCGCCTGCATGTTCATGGCGTAGCCAAATTCCGGGGCCAGTCGGGAAATCGTCTCCGAGATCACCGAGACCGCCATGAACCCGGCATCGCTGCCGCCAAGGCTCTCCGGAAACGCCGCGCCGAAGAACCCGGCATCACCCATTTTTTCGATGATGGAATGCGGAAAGGTGCCGCGATCCTCATACGCGCCCATCGCAGGCAGGATTTCGGTCTTGGCAAACCGTTCGACAGAGTCCGAAAGCGCTACGATATCTTCGGGAAGAGAGAAATCCATAAGCGTGCGTCTCCTTTATTCCTGCCGCCAACCAATCTAACATCGGATGATCCGCAAAACGACGCCGGCAGGACATCTTGAGCGACTCTCTCACAACCATCGAAGACTTGGCAGCCCGTATCCCCGATGGTGCGAAGCTGGCTCTGGCACCCGACTATTCGGGCTGCTCCATGGCCACCATACGGGCACTGATCGCACGCGGTGTGCGCGATCTGCACGTGGTCGGCGTGCCGTCGGTCGGCTTCCAGGGCGATATGCTGATCGGGGCTGGCTGCGTTGCAACCCTCGAAACGGCCGCTGTAACCCTCGATGAATACGGGCCCGCGCCGCGCTTTACTGCGGCGATCAAGGCCGGAAATTTGCGCATCATTGACGGCACCTGCCCGGCCATCCATTCCGGGCTGCAAGCGGCCGAAAAGGGCATCCCCTTCATGCCCGTGCGCGGCATTGTCGGCTCGGACCTGCTGACCCATCGCGACGACTGGACCACGGGCACCGACCCATTTGGCGAGGAAGACGGCCCGATCGTCATGGTGAAGGCCATCCGTCCGGACTTCACGCTCATTCATGCGCCGCTGGCCGACCGTCACGGCAATGCCTGGATCGGGGTGCGCCGGGAGATGATGCTGATGGCCCATGCCTCCCGTGAGACACTGGTGACAGCCGACGAAATTTACGACGGCGATCTGCTCGCCGATGAAAAACTCGCACCCGGCACGATCCCCGGGCTGTATGTCAGCGCGGTGGCTGAAGCCAAAAACGGCGCCTGGCCTGTTGGCCTCTTCGGGCGGTATGGCGGTGACGACGCGCATCTGCGCGACTATCTGGAACGCGCCCGTACCGAAGAAGGCTTTGCCAGCTATCTCGACGAATTCGTCCATGCCCCTCATGCCCACAAGGCCGCAGAATGAGCCAGAGTTTTCTCCCCGAAGAATTGCTGATCATCACCGTTGCAGAGATGCTGTCCGGGCTACGCCATGTCGCCGTCGGCGCCCAGTCCCCGATTCCGGGCACCGCCGCGCTTCTGGCACGCGCGCAATCGGGCGGCACGTTGCGCGTCTCGATGCTCGGCAGCGAGACCAACTCTCCCTTCACCGATGGAGGCCGTGAATTGTTCGACTGCGCGGCCCAGGGGCGGATCGACGCATTCTTTCTGGGCGGCGGGCAGATCGACGGACAGGCAAATATCAACCTCGTCGGCATCGGTGACTACCCCGACACCAAAGTCCGGTTCCCGGGCTCCTTCGGCTCGGCCTATCTCTATTTCCTGGTGCCCCGGGTGATCCTGTTTCGTGAGGAACACACCGCGCGGGTGCTGGTGCCGAAGGTCGACTTCATCAGCGCACCCGGCGTGAGCGAGGAGAACACCTATCGCACCGGCGGACCCCACGCGCTGGTCACCGGACGTTGTGTCTTTGATTTCGACGACGCGGCAAAACGCTTCAAGCTCAAGAGCGTTCATCCCGGACACACCGCAGAAGAGGTGCGCGAACATACCGGCTTCGACTACGACACCCCCGATCATGTTCCCGAGACACCCGCACCCGATGCCCAGACCCTGACTTTGCTACGCGGTGAAGTCGCCGACGCGGTCACCGAACGCTACCCGAGCTTCGCTGCGAAGGTTTTCGGCGCGACAAACGCGGCCTGAGACAATTCTCCGCGACTAAAAGGCCTTACCCCGCGCTGAAACAGGCCACAGGGTTTCGACCTTGCCGTTCCGGACCCCGACATACCAATCGTGGATATTCGCGGTCGGGTCACAGTGGCCGGGGACCAACAGAAGCTTATCGCCGACGTTCAGGGCGCCAGCCGGGTCGGTGACCACGCCATGCTCATCTGAACAACTGATGTACTCCACATCGTCGCGGCCATGGACAACGGGCAGGCCGCTGTCGACGGACTGGACTTTCAGGCCGGCGTCGACGACCGCCCTGTCGGCTTTCACATGGCTCATGACCTGGGTGAGAATGAAGCAGGCATAGTCCCATTCACCCGCATCAAACCGATGGCCGTCCTGATCCTTGATCCGCCCGTAATCGGCATCCATGAAGGCATAGGAGCCGCACTGCAGCTCGGTGTAGACGCCCGAATTGCTCTCAAAATTATAGGAGCCCGTGCCGCCACCGGTCACGATGTCCGGCGCCAGCCCGGCCGCGCCCAGAGCGCTTACGATCTCTTTGACCTGCGCGATGGCGGCGTCGAGTTTTTCCTTGCGTGCCGCATAGCTGTCGATGTGCTGGGCCGAACCCAGATAGGCTTGAATCCCGCTGAACTTCAGCCCTGAGGCGGCATCGATATCCTTTGCTAGGGAGATCACCTCTGCAGGTGTCGTCACACCGCAACGGTTCTGGCCGCAATCGATCTCAACCAGAACTTCGAGCTGCGTGCCGTGCCGGCTGACGGCCGCGGACAAATCGGCGACGTTGATGGCGTCATCGACACAGACAATGACCCGTGCGCCCAGTTTGGGCAGTTGGGCCAGACGGTCGATTTTCACCGGATCGCAGACCTGGTTGGACACCAGCACGTCCTTGATGCCGCCGCGCACAAAAACTTCAGCCTCCGAAGATTTCTGGCAGCAGACACCGACCGCGCCGCCGATGCGTTCCTGCAACTTCGCAATGTCGACCGACTTGTGCATCTTTCCGTGTACGCGCAGATGCATGCCGTGCGCCTTGGCGTAGTCCCCCATCTTCATGATGTTGCGTTCCAGCGCATCGAGATCGAGCACAAGGCAGGGAGTCTGGATGTCGGCTTCATCCATACCGGGCAACGCCGGGACATCAAAACCAACTTCGAGACCGTCAAGGTTTACTGGGGCGTTCATCCGGATTTTCCGTTCATCTGGTGCGAGGCATGGACGGATGTCGCCAAGAAAACTAGCATCGACGCTGCGAAATTTTTTCGCATCTGGTAATCCCCCCATTCGTTCCCCATGATCTGATCGAAACCCTACCGCAGGCAAACAAACATGTCCTCAAACCAATCCCCCTTTGGCGCACTGGCCGGCCTCAAGGTCGTGGATCTCGCGCGCGTGCTGGGCGGGCCATACTGCACGCAGATCCTCGCTGATCACGGCGCCCATGTGATCAAGGTCGAGCCGCCACAAGGTGATGAAGTACGTGACTGGGGGCCGCCGTTCCACGAAGGCGATGCGTCCTATTTTGTGGGTGTGAACCGGAACAAGCGATCCATCGGCATCGACCTTTCCAAGCAGGAAGGACGCGACGTCTTGATGCGCATGCTTGAAGACGCCGATGTGCTGATCGACAACTACAAGACCGGCACCCTGGAAAAATGGGGCATCGGCTACAAAGACACATTGGCGGAGAAATTTCCGCGCCTGATCCATTGCCGCATTTCGGGCTATGGCGAGGACGGACCGCTTGGCGGCTTTCCCGGATATGACGCCATCGTACAGGCCATGGCGGGCTGGTTTTCGGTCAATGGCGGCGCCGAGAAAGAACCCACACGGGTGGGTATTGCGGCCGTCGATATGGGCACGGGCCTGTATTCCTGCGTCGCGATCCTGATGGGATTGTTCGAACGCGCGAACTCAGGGCGCGGGCAATTCATCGATATGACGCTTTATGACTGCGCGATCTCGATGATGCATCCGCATATTCCGAACTACTATCTTTCAGGCGGCGAGGTGCCGGGTATTCTGGGCAATCAGCATGGCAACATCTCGCCCTATGACAAATTCCCGACCAAGACCGTCGAAGTGTTCATCGGTGCGGGCAACAATCGTGCTTATGGACGTCTGTGCAACGAACTCGGCCGCCCGGAACTGATCGAAGACCCACGGTTCCTGACCAACTCCACCCGGGTCGCAAACAAGGCCGCGTTGCGTGAAGAACTCCTCTCCGCATTTGCGGATGTGGATGGCGAGGAACTGTCCCTGAAACTGCTCGCCGCCGGCATTCCCTGCGGGCCCGTTCTGGACACCGGCCAGGTGATGAACGCGCCCCACACCAAGCACCGCAAGATGGATGCGAAGCTCGACTGGTACGAAGGCGCGGGCACACCGATCAAGTTCAGCCGCACTCCGAGCGAATTGCGGTCCACACCGCCGGCCTTTGGGGCACAGGCCGATGATATTCTGGCCGAGCACGGGTATGGTGAAGACGACATCAAGGCACTTGCCGATACTGGTGCGCTCGTTCGCGAACGCCGCAAACTTTAAGCTCGACTCTGGAAAGAAACACATCATGCGCTTCTCCCAACGCCGCAAAAATTTCCGCGCCATCCTGAACAGTGCTCGCTGCGTACATCCCGGCTCTGTCGCCGACCCGATGACCGCACGCGTAACCCAGGAAGCCGGCTTTGAAGTTGGCATTTTCGCCGGCTCGGTCGCTTCGATGGCAGTACTGGCCGCGCCTGACCTGATTGTTTTGACCCTGTCGGAATTTGCCGATCAGGCCCGCCGTATCGGCCGGGCCTGTGACCTGCCGCTGCTGGTGGATGCCGATCACGGATATGGCAATGCCCTGAATGTGCGACGCACTGTCGAGGAACTGGAAATGGCGGGTGTCGCCGCACTGTCCATTGAGGACACCGTCCTGCCGAACTTCTACGGGTCCGGGGGCAAGGCCAGCCTGATTTCACTCGAGGAAGGTATCGGCAAGATGAAAGCTGCCCTCGATGCGCGCATCGACCCGGATCTGGCCATTGCCGGACGGTCAAGCGCGGCAGGAATCGCTGGCGTGGACGAAGCGATCCGGCGGGCGACCGCCTATCAGGAGGTCGGCGTGGATGCGTTGTTCCTCGTGGGCGTGAAGACACGCGAAGATCTGGAAACCATCGCCAAGGAACTGACCACACCGATCATTCTCGGCAGCGCATCACGTGAAATGATGGATCGTGACTGGCTCGCGTCACTTGGTGTGCGGGTGTGCCTGCAGGGACACAAGGTTCACGCAGCAGCACTAGAAGGTTTCATGAGCGCCCAGACGGCGCTCGCAAACGGCACCCATCCCGACGATCTCGAGAACGTCGCGTCCGGCGACACGATGAAGCGGTTCATGCGGAACGCGGACTATAGCGACTGGACGAACGCGTTTCTTGAAGGCGATTAAGTCCGGGCGGCCACGAATTCCCGCAACCCGTCAAACATCTCCGTATCGTTGATGATGCGCGGCACCTTGTGCTGACCGCCCAGCTGTCCACGGGACTTCATCCAGGCCGCGAAGGTGCCCGGTGGCACCGCGATCGCATCGGGCATTCGCATTCCGAAATCGCCCGATCGATGGGCTTCGTAGTCTTCGTTGGTTTTTGAAAGCGCGGTGTCCACGGTCTTTGCAAAATGTGTCATCCGCGCTTCGGACGGTGGCGCATTCGCAAACTCCACCACGTACAAATGGCCGCCCCGGCTGTCTTCATTGTCAGCATGTATAGCGCCGACCGACCAGTCCGTGATTTCGGCACCAATAGCCGCAGCTCCGTCACGGATAGCGGCCTCAAGCTCACTCGCGATCAGGTGCTCCCCGAAGGCAGACAGCATGTAGCTGGTCCGGCCCGTGATCTTCACACGCAAAGGATCAAGGCTGACAAACTCCACCGTGTCCCCCACGACATAGGACCAAAGACCGGCGCAGGTTGTGAGAACAATCGCGTAGTTGATGCCGGTCTGGACCGTCCCGACCCAGCGACGGGTCGGTCGATCAGCATCCAGTTCCTCGACCGGTACGAATTCATAGAACAAGCCATTGTCGAGCATCAGACGCAGCCCGTCTTCCGGGCCGGCATCCGCCATCCCGATAAAACCCTCGCTTGCCGGATAGACTTCGCGCAGTTCTGCCGGCGTGCCCGCAATAAGGCTTTCAAAACGATGGCGGTAGGGTTTGAAATCAACCCCACCGTGGATCAGCAATTCCAGATTTGGAAAATACTTCGCCAGTTCCGTTCGGGCATCACCGTGCGCCTGAGCGATCTGGTCAAAGAACAGGAGCAGCCAGGACGGGGTCCCACCGAGAAGACGAATATCCTCTCCCTCGATGGCGGCCACCAGGCGTGTCATCTTTTCTTCCCAGTCGGTGATCTGTGTCAGATCGTCCGGCGGAAAGGTACGTCCGCGGAACCACCAGGGCAGGTTTGCCGACATGATTCCCGACAGGTCTCCGCTGCGGATACCCTTGGCTTCCTGAACAAGATCCGTGCTGCCTCCCAGCATGAAGGACTTGCCCCCGAGAACCCGGCTCTCGGGCCTGTTGCTTAGATGATGGCAAATCAGGTCCAGTCCGGCGACGGTGTTCGACGACACCATCTCATGGGTGCAGGGAATATATTTTGTGCGCCCGGTCGTGGTGCCCGAGGTGACAGCGAAGAATGGAACCGCACCGGGCCAGCTGACGCCCCGCAGATCAGGGAAAGATTTCTTCCAGTATTTTTCGTTGAAATCCTCGTAGCGGCGCAAAGGCACGCGCTTCTGATACTCGGTGACGCTGCGGATATTGCTGAAATCATGGTCCCGTCCAAATTCCGTACGCGCTGCCCGACCGACCAGTCCGAGCAACTGGCGCTGCTGGACATCGGCGGGGTCCATACGCGCGAGCTTCCGCAGGCGACGGCGCGCATACAGACGGGCAATAGACGTGGCATTCAGCATTTACGGGCGTAACTCAATCTTGTGGCGGAACTGACGTTTCACCGTCTCAACCAGCAACGGCACCTGAACATACTCACCACGCAACCATAAATCGAACTGGTCGATGAAATTCGCGCTGTTGATCCAACCATCCTGCCCGCCCAACAGCGCAAACCAGTTCGCATCAGGATCGGACATATCAGAGATATGGCGCGACTGTGAACCAAACCGCGTGAGATGCCGTTTATCGGTATCGCCATGTGCGGTCTTCATCACCGTCGTTGAACTGCCGCTGATCGGCACATTGCCAAAAACGTATTTGTCGCCGACCACAGGGATAAAGCTCAACGGATGTCGCAACCCCAAACGGTGCATGTCACCCCAGACACCAAATTCCTGCATACCTTGGGACGCTGCATCGAGAGCCGGCGTCAGGGCAGAGGCAACCCGTGCGGGTTCAGCTGCCGCGATGGCCTCACCGAGCTGTTCATCGAAGCGGCCGCCAATCTCCATGAGCGCACGTTCTTCCTCGCTCCAGAAGTTCGCCGCAAAGGCAAAGCCCGTCAGCTCAAAAGCAAGCGCACCCTGAGAGTCTGCATCGTAATGGCCATCCCAATCCTGCAGAGTTTTGGCAACCGCATCCTGATCAAGGGTAAGTGTCACACCCGATCGCTGAAGCTGACCGAGCAACAGGTCTCGAAGGGCAACGGCAGATGGCAGGTAAACATCGCGTTGCAATGCTTCGAGGTCAGCCACCCCGATTTTGCCATCACCCGAGAGAAGCTCCCGCAACCGGGAGATCCTGTCGTCATTGGAGAAGTGCCAACCCACCGCAACCTCCGCGTTGGCGGGCTTGTTGTTGGCCGATGCCACATAGCCTTCGGGCGGATCAAACGCAGCGGGCAAGTCTGCCGCGGTGACCGGGTTGGCCCAGGCATCCATGCCATTGGGTGAAACCAGCACATCCGAAGGTGGCGTAGTCGGGCGTGCGGGAAGTTTGACAGCCATCACCTGACCGATATGCCCCGCAGCATCGGCGAACACCATATTCTGGCCGGGAACATGAAACCCGTCGAGCGCACGCCGGAACTCAGCAAAGTCATCAGCCTGACTGACACGCAGCATGGAGGTGATTTCATCACTGGGCTGATGCCCCATCCAGCGCAGGGCGATTTCCACCCCTTCCCCGGCAGACGGCACCAGAGGTGCATCAGAGATCACGGGACCATAGGGGGTCTCGCGAATGGTCATCTCGGTGTCGAACCACCACCGCACACCAATTTCCTCGGTGCGGTGGGTGAAATCGCTCTCGGGCAGATCGCTGACATCCACCAGATCGGTCGAAAGCGCCCGCATATTGGTGCCCCCCCATGCGATCTGTTCGTTGCGTCCGAGCGCGATAAAGGGAACGCCGGGAATCATCATGCCCACCGCATGATAGGATGGCGACTTGTAGCCCGCGAGAACCCAGAGGTTGGGCAAAAACACCCCCAGATGCGGATCGCTGACAATCATGGCCGAACCCGTACCGGTGCGTTCACCCGACACCGCGACCGCGTTGGAGCCCGCCTTGGCAAATCCGAGCAAAAGCTCGTGAAAAACAGATTCCTGATCCCGGGCTTCGGCTCCAATACTGGGGATTGAGTCTCCCCCGATATCGGTGATCCGCGCCCACAGCTCGGGCCAATCCGGGCGGTCACGAAGATCCAGCATCCCGAACCAGATCAGCCAGTTCACATCCGTGGACCCCAGACGGCCAATGGCAATCACATCTTCGGCGGTCCAGGTTTCACGTTTGATGCCGAGCACCCTGTGCTCATGAGGAAGGGTTTCAACATTCGCGATATAGTGGTTCACCCCCGACACAAACGAATCCAGCCAGTCCCGCGTGTCAGCCGGCATCATTTCCAGAGTGGCTTCCGCCCCGCGTCCGAAATTCAGGACACGCAGGGACTTGTCGAGGTCACCGGCAAGCGGACCGCCCAATTCCGAGATTCGTCCACGAACAAGGTGTCGGGCCAACTCCATCTGCCCGAGCCGCAGATGTGCGTGCACCATGCCAAGCGTGACCGCCAAATCAGAGTCGGTCTGCGCCTCGACAAACGGCACCTGCTGATCGTTCCAGTAAATCTCGACCGGCGCCGAAACTGGCGCGCCATCAATCGGAAAGGCGGCAAGCCGCTCGGTGGTGGTCAAAGGCTCGGGCAAGGGAGTGAGAACTGCACAACCAGCGAGAACAGTCCCCATGGCTGTGCCTGCCAGCAAACGGGCTAACCGCATGAACAGAACTCCAAAATCTTGAGGGGAAGATGAAACACCCGTGCGTCAGGAAGGGTCAGAAACATTACGCTGGACGGGAAATGGGAAGTGACGTCATGAATTTCCAGTGTTCTGGGACAGACAGAGTCTCGAACGCCAGCCTATAATGCCGTGGTCATACGGAATCCTCACGCGCCTTCGGAGTCGCCAGATCATGCCGACCCTGGAAACGATCCCGGTCGAAACATTCGTACTGATCGCACTCGCCTTTTTCGGCGGCGGTCTGAGCAAGGGTATTGTGGGGATTGGATTGCCTCTGGTCTCACTGCCTTTCCTGGCCGTACTGATGCCACCGCTCCAGGCGATCGCGATGCTTGCGATCCCGGTCATCTCCACCAACATCTTTCAGGTTTTTCACGGCGGATTGTTTTTCGTCGTTCTACGCCGCTACTGGACCATGATCGTGGCTGTCGCGGTCACAGCAGTTCTGGCATCCAGCCTCATCGTCGCCGTCAACAACGAGATTCTGCTCACGATCATCGGGGGCGTCATCACCGCCGTCGGCCTGATGCGCCTTGTCCGCCTGCCCGTTGGCATTCCCGATCGCCACGAAGGGTGGCTAAACCCGATCATGGGCATCACATCCGGTGTGATTGGCAGCGTCTCCAACCTGTTTGGGCCGCCCGTGTTCACCTATCTCTCTATGCGCGGCACGAACAAAGACACCTTCATCGTTGTGATTGCGATGGTGTTTCTCGTTGGCGCGGTGCCTTTGCATGGCAATCTGATCCTGCAGGGTGTGACCACTTCCGATATCCTGATTCTTTCCGCATTGGCCTCTCTCCCGGTGATTGCCGGTATGGCCGTCGGCACATGGCTCCGGTCACGATTTTCGCAGGCTGTTTTCGAACACCTCCTGATCGCGGTCATCGTGATTGCGGGACTGAACCTGATCCGACGGGGTTTGATGTAGCGCCCGATAGTCATCAAACTTTTGGCCGATGCACACGGCAAAAGATACGCTAGACTAACGGCAATCCGCGATCAGGGATAAAGCCCTGACGCCATCCAGTCATGATGAAGCACGCCTCTTTAAGGTCGCTTCCCGAGAAATCAGGGAGAAACAGTATGGTCAAAAATGCACTCAAATCCGCCGCGCTTGCGGGTGCCGCCGTCGCGGCACTCACGATGAGCGCCGGTTCTGCCATGTCGCAGGAAATCACCCTGCGCATGCACACCTTTATTCCGCCGGTCGCAAACCCCGGCAAGACTTTCCTCGCCCCCTGGGCCAAGAAAATCGAAGCGGATTCCAATGGTCGCCTGAAAATCCAGCCGTTCTGGGCCATGCAGCTCGGCGGCAAGGCACCTCAGTTGCTTGATCAGGTTCGCGACGGTGTTGTCGATATCGTGTGGACCCTGCCCGGCTTCTCCCCGGGTCGCATGCCCGAAGTTGAGCCCTTCGAGCTTCCCTTCGTGCATCGAGACGCATTGTCCACCGCGCTGGCCCTTCAGGATTACCAGGACAAGCATCTCGGAAAAGCATTGGCGCCTTACAAGCCGCTGCTGCTGCACTCCCATCAGGGCTTCCTGTTCCAGACCAAGGATCCGGTCCGCAAGATGGAAGACCTAAAAGGCATGAAAATTCGTGCCGCATCGCGCGCGGGTGTCTGGCTTCTTGAATCGCTTGGCGCAACCGGCGTTGGCTTGCCGCTCCCGCAGATCCCTGCAGCCTTGTCGAAAGGCGTTATCAACGGTGTGACCCTGCCCTATGAGATCGCACCCGCCGTCAAAACACCGGAACTGGTAAACTATTTCTCCAGTCTGGCCGGACCGCAGCCGCGTCTGGGCACAAACGTCTTCACCTTCCTGATGAACAAGGACAGCTACGACAAGCTGCCCGCAGACCTGCAGAAGGTGATCGACGACAATTCCGGTCGCAATATTGCACGGGCCGCCGGGCAGAACTGGGTTGATGTCGAGGTTCCGGGTCGCAAGGCTGTCGAAGCCAAGGCCAAAAACCAGTTCTATGTGATCCCCGAAGCCGAAGTGAACCGGATGCGTGCAGCCTCGGAGCCTGTCTTCACACGCTGGTACAACGAAGTCTCCAAGTCGGGCCTCGACGGACCGGCCATGGTTCGTGACGCACGCGAGATGATCGCGAAATACGCCGGCAACTCCTGAGGACGGCATGGACCTGACACTTGAGACAGGTCCGGCAACCCCATGAGTGAAATGTCCACAGAACACACCCGGCCCACCGATCCGGTGGGCCGGGTTCTCTATCAGGTCTCCAAATGGCTCGCGATTTTTGGAGGCGTTGTGCTGAGCGCAATGGCCATCCTGACATCGGTCAGTGTTTTCGGGCGTTCGGTTCTGCAGCAACCTGTGCCAGGCGACTTCGAACTGGTTGCCATTGGAACCGGAATTTCCGTTTTCGCTTTTCTTCCGTGGTGCCAGATCGTGCGCGGCAATGTGCTGGTCGATTTCTTTATGTCCACGGCCCCTGTCCGGGCGCGCATTTTCGGCGATGTGGTTGGTGGCATCCTGTACCTGGCAATCGCCGCACTTCTGACCTGGCGCATGATTTTCGGCGGGCTCGACATGTACTATTACAACGAGCTCTCCATGACCATCAATTTTCCGCGCTGGACGACCTTTCCGATTTCCATCGCGATGCTTGGATTCCTGACCATCGTGATTGCCTATACGATCGGACGCAGCATCGCGGAAATGCGCGCAGGACGTTACCTGGATAAACCGGACACACCTGCATGAGCGGTCTCGAAATCGGACTGACCGGGTTTGGTGTCATGCTGGTGCTGCTCGCGCTGCGCATCCCGATCGGCGTGGCAATGCTGACTGTCGGCATGGCCGGCTATGTCACTATCGCCGGAGAGAATGCCCTCTTCAGCTACCTCAAAACAGAAACCTATTGGCGGTTCACCGCAGAAACCCTCTCCGTGGTCCCTCTTTTCCTGCTGATGGGCCAGTTCGCTGCCAAGGCGGGCCTCAGTCAGGCCCTGTTCGCAGCGGCCTATACATGGTTGGGACATCATCGCGGCGGTATTGCCATGGCGGCAATCGGTGGTTGCGCGGGCTTCGGCGCGATCAGTGGATCTTCACTGGCCACATCCGCCACGATGGGGCAGGTCGCGCTGCCCGAACTCAAACGCTTCAACTATTCAGGGGCACTGGCCACCGGATCACTCGCAGCCGGCGGCACCCTGGGTATTCTCATCCCGCCATCGGTCGTTCTGATCATCTACGCGGTGATGGTCGAAGCCAATGTTGCGACATTGTTTCAGGCCGCCTTCATCCCCGGCATACTGGCCGCGCTCGGTTATATTGCCGTGATCGCCATCGTCGTGCGGGTCAATCCCGAGGCGGGTCCTGCGGGAGAGCGGGCCACGCGCGCCCAAAAATGGGCCGCGCTGCTGGAAATCTGGCCGGTCCTTATCATTTTCGTTCTCGTGATGGGCGGGATTTATTTCGGGATATTCACCCCGACCGAAGGTGCGGGCGTCGGGGCCTTCGGCACATTTCTGATCGCGATCACCCGCGGCGGGATGCGTGTGAACGGGTTTATTGAAGCCTTGTTGGGGACCGCCCAGACCACCGCCATGATTTTCCTGATCCTGCTCGGTGCGGCGATCTTCAATGCGTTTCTGGGGTTTTCCCAATTGCCCATCACAGCAGCAGACTTTTTCGGGAACTCCGGCTTGTCCCCCTACACGATCCTGTTCGGGATGATCGCGCTCTTTATTGTTCTCGGGTTCGTCATGGATTCCCTGTCGATGATCTTCCTGACAATCCCGATCTTCTGGCCGATCATCGCCGCGCTGGACTTCGGGATGTCGCCTGACGAAGCCAAGTTGTGGTTCGGCATCATCGCGCTGATCGTTGTGGAGATGGGCCTGATCACCCCGCCGGTCGGATTGAATGTCTTCATCATCAATTCGATGGCCAAGGACGTGCCGATGATCGAGACCTTCAAGGGCGTTATTCCCTTCTTTGCCTCGGACATCATCCGGGTTGGGGTCCTGATCGCATTCCCGACGATTACACTGATCCTGCCGCGATTGCTGGCCCGATAGCGCCGTCCGGAACGCGAACACCATACTCTTGAGAATGGTGTATAAAAGTACCAGATGATATCCGGAGCCACGCATCACAAATGCGGCCCGACCACTGGAGATACAGACATGACCATTGTTGCAGACGTCCGCCCCGACCTGATGCCCTACTACAAAGATGATTGCGATCCGAAGAATCTCGCACCTTTGTGGGAAGTCCTCCACACCTTCGCGCGAAAGACCCCGAAGAGCGACTGTCAGCCCTATATCTGGCACTACAACGAGATCCGCGACACGCTGATGAAGTCCGCCGACCTGATCACAGCTGAGCAGGCCGAGCGCCGTGTGCTGATCCTTGAAAACCCGGGTATGCGCGGGCGCTATCGCGTCACAACGTCCCTGTTTGCCGGTCTGCAGCTCATCATGCCGGGTGAAATCGCCCCGGCCCATCGCCACACTCAGGCCGCCCTGCGCTTCATTGTGGAGGGGTCAGGTGCCTACACGGCTGTTGATGGTGAGAAGACCATCATGGAAGAGGGTGACTTCGTCATCACCCCATCCTGGACATGGCACGACCATGGCAACGAAACCGACACCCCGATGGTCTGGCTCGACGGACTGGACGTACCCCTGGTCGAAACCCTCGATACGACTTTTGCCGA
>Ga0115566_10000955_pt1 | contig 24967 bp, 22 predicted proteins | sample COGITO_mtgs_1204_3_FD_87173 | JGI IMG/M metagenome (GOLD analysis project Ga0115566, IMG submission 87173) | Pelagic marine microbial communities from North Sea - COGITO_mtgs_120405 | ecosystem: Environmental > Aquatic > Marine > Epipelagic | place: Germany:Helgoland, sampling site Kabeltonne...
AGGTGCACGCGGCAACCGATGCGATTACTAGATCGAGACGGAAGCGATTATAGACATGCCACGTTGGCACGTTCCATAGGAATGTGCCAGTATTGTGTATTCTGCTTTAGGACGTGCGAAAATCCTTAGCGGCTCAGTTCAAAGGAGCCATCTTCGTTCTCGATGAGCTCCGCTCCAAGGGCTGATGCCATAATCTCCAGAATGGAGCGGCATCCGCGATCTGCTTCAAACGTTCCGGTAAGTGGAGCGTCTTTTAAAGAGTCAGAAACCGTTATGACGGCCTCGAACGTGTCGGCGAGTTGCTTAACAACGTCCGACATTGGGGTCTCTCTGAAAATGAGTAGACCTGTCCAACTGAGTTCTCGAACTAATTCTACGTCCTTAACCAAGGGCTGAATGCCCGGCTCAGTAATGCGTCCCTGTTGACCTGGCAGCAGAATAACGGCCTGAGAAGGACTTCCAGCAGGAGCCAATGAAACGCGCCCAGAGACTAATGTCACCTCAGTCCCTTCTTGCGTGCGAACACCAAAAGAGGTCCCTAATACTGTGGTAACAGCGTCTTCCGAAGTAATTACAAAGGGATCAACCCCGCTCGTCACATCGAAATATGCTTCTCCTGTAAACAGGACTTGACGATCAAATGCCCCAGGAGGTGTCAGCAAGTCTAGAGCTGCTCCAGGCGCCAATCGAATCTGTGTACCATCTTCCAGCGTGACATTCTTCCAAGAATCTACCGCTGCAAACGTAGGTAAGTTGGGTTGAGCGCTATCGTTCATCAATGTGCGACCTACGAAAAACGAACCAATCACGGCAGCTGTTGCCATCGCGATTCTGACGAGGCGCATAGGTCCGCGCGGCCGCAAAGGCCCTCTATCTGGCTCCATTTCTGCCACTTTCCCCATCGAATAAGTACCAGATGTGGATGAGGTGGAGGTCGTTTGCCCTGAGGCTGCTTGCGCCCAAGCCGTTTCAAATGCTAATGCATCCAGACGAATTCGATCCATGACACGACTAACTGCCGGATGACGTTGTATTGCCTGTTCGAGACGAGTTTCTGCATCGGCCATCATTGCAGCCTCGGCTTCACTCAGTTCAGAGGCAGAAATCAGGTCACGACATGCCAGTAAGACCAACCCTTCGCGTGCTGGAACGTCCTTCAGCCATTGCTGACCTGCTTCTGATAGTAGGGCAAACCAGTTCAAAAGAGCTTTTCCCAACTCAGGATCAGCCTTGATAGCAGAGCGGACGGAAAGCAGGTCAGCGTCCGTCCAATCGTCAAGCATCAATATGTCGTCTAGTGTCAGACGCATGGCGCACAGCGCAGGGTATTCGTTCTAGTAAAAAACACGGTTGTAGCGTGCAGATGGAAAAGCCGCTCTGAGCCGCAAAAAAGTAACATCTACTATTTCTGGAGAAACACGATACCTGATGCCCAAAGAAGAAATAAGCCAAGTGCATCACGCATTCGGTCAAAAGCGCGCTTCACCTGCATCTTGATGGCGGCCTCTGTAGATCCTATCATTTCGGCAATCTCCTCATATCTATATCCATACTCCCTGAGCTCGATGATCTCCCGAGCTTTATCCGACAGCGAGGAGAGAGCTCGCTCAACATCAATCGATGCTCCAGCTGTTGAGTTTGAATCCTCTATTTCAGGGGCATCATGAACGTCGAACAGCGTCTCTTTGGCCGTATATCTTCCCCGATAGAAGTCCTGGAGTTCATAGAGGGCTCCTTTCATGGCGAAGGCTTTGAGCCGTGCATTGTCTTTGAGGTCCTTCAGTCCGCGGTGTACCCGGAGGAGCGTGTTCTGAACGAGATCGTCAACATCAGCCCGCCTGCCTATTCTTGAGATGAAGAAGGCGCGTATGGGTGACTCGAGTGCTCGCAGCAACTGGGAGAGTGCTGCTTCATCACCCTCCTTGGCTTTTGATACGAGTTCGGTTAGATTCTCCATGTGACGGATCAGATGCAGGCCGTTGAAGGCAGGTTTTAACGATGACGATGTCGACTATTCTACAGTTTGGCCTTGGAGAAAGCTGCCAAGGACTTTTACGTTAGCCGCCACCTCCTCAAGATGACGTAACGCGTGGCGGATCGGCTCTTCATCGAGATGACCCTTTAGGTCCAAATAGAATACATACTGCCCGGGACTCCCCACTAGAGGACGACTTTCGATTTTGAACAAATCGATATCTCGAAGTGCAAAAACAGCTAGACTTTTGAATAGGCCACCGGGTACGTTTTCTTTTTGAGCATACAGCAATGACGTTTTGAACGTTGGATCGTGCGAGCTTGCGGGCAAGGATGATTGGGCTAATCCCTCGTTTGCATTAGCATCCGGCCGTCCAAGAGCCAAAAAACGAGTGTAGTTGGCGTGATTGCTTTCGATGTCCTCGGCAAGTGTCTGGAGATGGTACTCACTTGCTGCTGCACGGCTGGCGATGGCAGCAGAGCTGACATCGCCAGCCTCAGCGATCATTTTTGCCGCTCCAGCAGTGTCGTATGCAGGGACAATGTGAGCATCTGGTAGATGCTTTTTAAGGAAGGACCGACATTGTCCAATAGCCTGTGGATGGGACGTTACCGTCCGAATATCCCCCAGACTCGCTCCTGCAACTGCGAGCAGTTGATGGCGAATTCTGAGCTGTACTTCGGCCAAAATCTTGAGGTCATGCTCGAGAAGTAGGTCGTAGTTCTGATGGACACTTCCGAACAGCGAGTTTTCAATGGGCAATACAGCTCGGTCAACATCGGAGCGAACTACTGCATCAAAAGCCGCTTCAAAACTCGGAAACGGCACTTTTTCAGCACCCGGATACAAGGCGGCAAGCGCTTCTTCGCTGTAAGCGCCTATTTCTCCCTGAAAAGCGATCCTCATCATGATTACATCCTCTCCGGTGCGGATAATCCTAGTACCGTAAGTCCGTTTCTCAAAACTTGACCGGCGGCCAAGGCCAACTTCATGCGAGCCCGAGCCAGGCCTTCTTCTTCCCCAATGATGCGGCAGTTACCGTAAAACTGAGTAAAAGCTACAGCCACTTCGCGCAGGTAGTTAGACAGGCGGTGTGGCTCACGGTTTTCAGCGGCCCGGGCGATGACTTCCGGGAGTCCCATCAGTTCTTTGATGAGCGCCTGTTCTGTTTCATGAGAAAGCAGGGAAAGGTCAGCATCCTCTTGGTAACTGAGCCCCACTTCCTCGGCTTTTCTAAGGATCGATGCGATTCGAGCATGCGCGTATTGCAGATAAAAAACTGGATTTTTGTCTGATGCTTCCTTGGCCAAATCGAGGTCAAATTCAAGATGTGTGTTAGGTGATCGCATCAGGAAGAAATATCTCGTGACATCCTCACCTACCTCATCCATGAGCTCATCAAGCGTCACATAGGTTGCCTTACGAGTGCTCATTTTGACAGGTTGTCCACCCCTGACCAGCGTCACGAACTGGTAGATGACGACATCTACTTTGTCGGCTTCATAGCCGAGGGATCGAATGCCATCAATTACGTCGGGGAATGTGGCTATGTGGTCAGCGCCAAACACATCCAAGCATAAGTCATACCCGCGATCAAGTTTATCGGCGTGGTATCCAATGTCAGGCAACCGGTAAGTCGGCTCACCAGTGCTCTTGACCAGCACCGTGTCGGTTTCTTTTCCGAATGCGGTAGTCCGCAGCCATACAGCACCATCTTTATCGTAGGCGAGGTCTTTTTCGCGGAACTGCTCTACTATTTCCCAGACCCGGTTCGAATCATACAGCGTCCGTTCGTTGAAGAACGAATCCATCTTGATCTTCAGGCGCTCCAATGTCGTTTCTATATCGGCGAAAATTGCCTTTTCAGCTGCTTTCTTGAAGGGAGCAGGATCTGCATCCGTATCTAGATCAGCGCCGTCTTTGGTAAGCAACGTTCGAGCGATCTCATCGATATAGTCTCCTCGGTAACCATCCTCGGGGAAAGAGATAGGCACAGTTAGGCGTTCATCCTCATCGCCGATTACCTTCGTTTCAATAGCTGGGTTGACATGAGCCATGTACCTTGCGCGAACTGATTCTCCCAGGATGCGCATCTGTCGACCAGCATCGTTGAAATAATATTCCCTGTCGACATCGAAGCCACTCCACTCAAGGAGTGTGGCCATGGTATCTCCCAGAACCGCATTTCGGCCGTGGCCGACGGTCAAGGGGCCAGTAGGATTAGCGCTGACAAATTCGACGAGGGCCCGTCGGCCACGGCCGTCCTCAGATCGTCCCCATGAATCGCCTGCAGCTAGAATGGTCGCGAGGGCTTCATTCAAATGGGCGGTTGAAAATCGAAAATTCAGAAAGCCAGGGCCAGCTACTTCAACAGCAGAAATCCGGGACGAGTCGAGCGGTAACCCGATCAATTGTGTACTGATCTCTTCCGCAATCTGACGAGGTGCCTTTCGAAAATGCCGAGCCAGCTTCAAGGCAGCATTACACGACAGGTCGCCATGGTCCGGATTGGCTGGTTGTTCGAACTCCGGTTCGAAGCCTTTAGGCGCTCCGCCCATAGATTCGAGAGCGCGAAGAATACTGTCGCTGAGATAATCCTGCATTGATATCCTACCCGGGCCGGGAATGAAAAATCGGTTGGAATGCGGTGGTAGTCTAGATCAATCCGGTTGTCGTACCAGACCGTAGACCGGAATCTACCAAATTCAGCCCTCATGGATACGCATTCCCACTCAGGATCACTCAAAGTCCACATACGCTTCGCAAAAAGAGTGATTGGACCCTGTGAAGGGTAAGGGATAGCGCCGAGACATTCGGATTGAGCTAATTTTCGTAGACGAACGGCAAAACCAATCTCGATCCGCTCCGTACTACCGCGCACGAACATGAATTCCCGAGCCGTACATATCGTCACCTTATTGGGACTGGTCCTAGCGTTGATGTTGCCGACCTCAGCTACTGCGCAGGATGCACATGCGTTTACGATTGCTCGCGTTAAATATGATGGCGGCGGGGACTGGTACGGGGACCCGGAATCTCTTCCAGAATTACTGTCTTTCGTACGAAGAGAGACGCTGATGGACGTAGCTCCTCGCGAGGAGGTAGTGGAACTGGCGTCGGATAACATGTATTCCTTCCCCTACATATATATGACGGGGCATGGTAGCGTTCGGTTTTCGGAGTCAGAAGCATTGCGACTGCGCCACTATTTGGAAGCGGGTGGCTTTCTGCACATTGACGACAATTATGGATTCGATGTGCCGATGAGACGGGAAATGAAAAAGGTATTTCCCGAGCTTGATTTCGTGGAACTGCCCTTTGATCATCCAATTTTCCATACGTCCTATGATTTTCCAAACGGACTGCCCAAGGTGCATGAGCACGACGGTAATCCACCCCAAGGGTTTGGATTGTTCGATGCAAATGATCGCTTGATGGTTTTTTATTCCTTCGAGACAGACCTAGGTGACGGATGGGAGCCGATGTCGGTTCATGAGAAACCTGAAGCGCTACGTCGGGATGCTCTTAGGATGGGGACCAATATTCTCATGTATGCCATGACGAATTGACCCCAAAGACGTTATTTTCCTTGGGCGCACTTCGCCCCCACATTTCATTGTAATTCATCTGCCTGCTCATGTCCCATCTTCGTGACTCAGATCCATCTGTCTTTGGACTATTGGATCAAGAAGTGGCCCGTCAAAATGAAGGGCTCGAACTAATCGCCTCGGAAAATTTCGTCTCGCGTGCCGTCATGCAAGCCATGGGTTCGCCCTTGACGAACAAATACGCCGAGGGACTTCCAGGTAAGCGCTATTACGGGGGATGCCAAGTTGTTGATCAGGTCGAAGATCTCGCACGAGATAGAGCAAAAGAGCTGTTCGGGTGTGATTGGGTAAACGTTCAGCCTCATTCGGGTGCCAACGCCAATGCTGCTATCTACTTCACACTCATGAATCCGGGTGATACGTTTCTGGGGCTTGACCTTTCGCATGGAGGTCATTTGACGCATGGCAGTCCGGTTAATTTCTCAGGAGTCCTCTACCGGGCCGAACACTACGGCGTGGATCGTGATGGTCCCAACGCTGGTCGGATTGATATGAATAAGGTCCGCGAAAAGGCCCTATCCATTCGCCCTCGCATGATTTCTATTGGGGCATCGGCATACACGAGAGATTTTGATTACGAGGCGTTTCGCTCGATAGCGGATGAAGTTGGGGCTTTTCTATGGATGGATATGGCACACACTGCCGGTCTCATCGCAGCTGGTTTGCTAAACAACCCAATGCCGCATTGTCATATTGTCTCTACCACAACTCACAAAACACTTCGTGGACCGCGCGCAGGTATGCTGCTCATCGGGAAGGACAGTGAAAACACCATCGGCAAAGTGGCACCCAAGTCAGGGCGGGTTAAGAACTGGGGCGAGTTATTTGATTCGGCCGTTTTCCCTGGTTTTCAGGGTGGTCCGTTGATGCATGTTATCGCTGCCAAGGCCGTTGCCTTCAAAGAAGCGCTGGATCCCTCATTCACTGAGTACAGTCGGCAAGTCATCGCAAATGCGAAGGCAATGACGAGTGCTTTCCTAGAGTTGGGATATGAGGCAGTGTCCGGCGGTACGGATAATCATCTGGCCCTACTTGATCTACGGAACAAGAATATCACCGGAAAGGATGCTGAAATCGCTCTTCAGGCAGCAGACATTACGGTTAACAAGAACATGGTCCCGTTTGATGACCAGAGTCCGTTTGTGACCAGCGGTATTCGTGTAGGAACGCCTGCCATGACGACGCGAGGCTTGAAAGAGGATGATTTTCGACAGATCGTATCCTTGATGGATCGCGTGATCACTAATCCTGGCAACGAAGACGTAATCAAACAGGTAAAGGGAGCCATCCACGAGATGACGGATCGTTTCCCGCTGTATGATTTTGTGACGGCCTGACCCCACCCTAAAATTTCCCATGTCCAATCTGTCGCCTGCCACGTATGACGAGCTTGTGGATCTGGGTCGCCAGCTCTACGATATGGCTCTTGTTCGAAGTGAACAGGAAGCCATAACTGACCCGCGAGGGCAACCCATAGGTTGGTTGCTGGATACGCGTATCCCGATGCTGAACGGTACGATTATGCCAGAAATCGGTCGTGTTCTGGGAGAGCGCTTGCGTGCCAAAGGGGTTGATCAAGTGGTCGGGTTTGGGTTTGGTTCCTATGCTTTGGTAGCGTCGGTTGTGTCTTCCGACTCAAACCCGCCGTTCATGGGTGGATTTGTACGAGAAGCGCGCAAGCTGCACGGACGTCGGCGCTTGGTCGAGGGGCCTCTTATGCGTGAAAAGCCGGTAGTTCTTCTGGACGATATCCTCAACAGCGGTCGCTCAGCCTGGAAGGCCGTCGAACTATTGCGTAAGGATGGTTTTCAGGTAGTGGGCGTGATGACCCTCTTCAACTTCACCTGGAGTGGGGGGAGGCCCCGTCTCGAGCAGTCAGGCTTGTGGGTGGATTCGCTTCTTGATCTGAACCTTCGCGAAAACGAGCGTTAAAAGTGCCTTCCCATCAAGGCCCAGTCACAGGATGATTTCATTTTTACGTCGAAAAAGCAAAAGTCGCCAAGAAGTCGACACGCCGCACGCAGGTGATGGCGAGACGGGTGAGGTCGTTCCTTTGGGTGTTGAAGAAGCTGATATGGGTTTCTTGGATCATCTTGAAGAACTGAGATGGACCCTGTTCAAGGGAATTGGTGGTATCATTTTCTTTACGGCCGTCGCAGCAATATTTCGCCGTTGGGTTATTCAAAACATTCTACTTGGGCCTAAAAAACCAGATTTCATTAGCTATCGAGTTTTTGGAATTGAGACGACCGAGTTCGTTCTGCAGAATCGCACCGTGACCGGACAGTTCTTTACAGATTGGGGGACAGCGTTGGCCGTTGGTGCCATCATCGGATCGCCCGTTTTTGTGTATTACGTTTGGAAGTTTATTGAGCCAGGACTCTATCCCACCGAGAAGAAAGGATTGCGCTTTTCTGCCATCTTTGCCTCCTTTTTCTTCCTGTTGGGAATCTGTTTCGGGTATTTCGTCATTACGCCGTTGGCGTTGCAGTTCTTTGCCCAGTATCAGATTTCACCAGAGATCGTCAACGAATTCGATATCACGAAGTACTTCGAAATGATCACGTTCTGGTCATTTGGGGTCGGCGTCCTCTTCGAATTACCGGTCGTCGTGTACTTCTTAGCAAAGCTTGGCATTGCAACACCTGATCGTCTGAGAGGCGCGAGGAAATACGCATTGATTACGTGCCTTGTCTTGGCTGCGTTTTTCACACCTCCGGATCCAATCAGTCAGGTTCTGGTGGCTATGCCGCTGCTGCTTCTGTATGAGGCCTCGATCCTTGTAGCAGGGTTCGTTGAGCGAAAGCGCAAACGTGAATTGGAAGCTGCCCTTTCGTAGGTCTCCGGTTCCGATGTTTCTGCATGGTTCTCAAAGGCTGCAGCTGCTGCAAATAGGGGCTATAGAATTGTCTTAGCTCGCGTTCAATACGTTGAATCATCATGGACTGACCTGCGTCAGACATGAATGAAACCATTCTAGGACTTATGAAACGATTCGCACTCCCTATTGCCGGCCTACTGGGCGCCGTTGTTCTTCTTTCCGCCTTTCGCTCAAATGATGATCTGTTCGAGCTGAGAAAGAATTTTGAGGTTTTCGGGGCACTATATGAAGAGATCGCTTTGGGATACGTAGACGACGTGCGCCCAACGCCATTTATGCGAGCGGGAATCGATGCTATGCTGGAGCAACTCGATCCGTATACGCACTTCTATGATGAGGCTGCAATGGTTGACTCGCGCATCCTTCAACAGCAAAATCTTGGCGGAGTGGGACTATCGATAGGCCGAAAAGGTGGCCGGCTCTCTGTATTGGCGCCCGATGGGGAGGCTACTGCCTACCAGAAAGGAGTTCGTCCTGGCGATATAATTCTCCAGATAGGAGAGACATCGACAGACGGATTAACCGTGATGGAAGCCACCAATTTGCTGCTTGGTCAGCCTGGGACGGTCGTACAGATTCTTATTCAGCGGACCGGAGAGGTAGCCCCCAGGTCGTTTGTCCTTCCACGCATCAAGCCTCGAGCTGTAAACGTCTCTCGAGCTGGATGGCTTGGTGCAGACTCGTCGGAGGCCATTGCTTACGTTCGTCTTGATCGCTTCGGGAATCGAGCAGGAAGGGAGGTGAAGCGCGCTTTTCGAACACTGAACCGAAGCGTTCCTCTTCATGGAATGGTCTTGGATTTGAGGGGCAATCCAGGCGGCCTTTTATCAGAAGCAGTCAATGTAGTGGGGAATTTTGCCCCAAAAGGGTCGTTAGTGGTTACTACCCGATCTCGGATAGATGGAGTGGTTCAGGAGTTCAGAACGGATGAGGACCCTCTTTTCCCAGACGTGCCCCTCGTGATCCTTGTCAATGAATACAGTGCATCTGCTTCGGAAATCGTATCTGGAGCTCTTCAAGACATGGATCGTGCTGTAATAATGGGTACAACATCTCTCGGAAAGGGCCTTGTACAGGTGCTTAAACCGCTGCCTCACAACACAACACTGAAGCTAACGGTCTCTCATTACTTCTTGCCAACTGGCAGGACAATTCAGTCGGCTCGATACAGCAGTGAATCAGCCACGGCAACAAATCCAACCCTCCTTGAATTCGAAACGGCCGCGGGAAGAACTGTTCGGGGTGGCAGAGGAGTAGAACCGGATGTGCCGATTGAAGTCGAACCGCCGGGTCAAGTTGAAAATGCCTTGCAACGGGAATCGGCCTTTTTCCTATTTGCTAATGAATGGGTAGCCACACGCTGTCAATCAAACGAGACGTGTTCCGCCTCAGGCGATGAGAAAGTATCAGCCTTTCTGGAGTGGTTAGACCGAAGTCACATATCCATTACAACAGAATTTGACCTATCCCTATCAGCCTTGGAACTGGAAAGCGTCGAGACGGGATTTGACGGAATTACTGATGAGTTGGAGCGGCTAAAAACAGCGGTAGAAGTGGCTAAATCAGACCAGCTTGCCTCGATCGAAGACCGCATTCTCATGCATATCCAGCATGAGATTGACACTCGTCTTCTCGAGCAGAGTGATCAAATATCAGAAGAAATAGCAAGCGACGGATGGATTTCCCAGGCCCAGGCATTGTTACAGGAGGAAGGTCGTCTGGAGGCCTTGCTGCGCTAATACGTCCTTGACTCCCTCTGCGGCAGCGCCCGATTCGTCAGGTCGAAGGTCGAAAAAGATCTGCGCACGCCGCGAACCGTTCCGCAAGTCCAATCATAATTAATCGATCTCCGACTTCCACCCGAAAGTCGCCAGAAGGGCTGGCCATGGTCCGTTGCCCTCGTCTGACGGCAACAACGGTCATTTCGTGATCCCGACGCAGAGCTAATTCTGCAAGAGTGCGACCGGTGGCAGGAGTTCCTTCTCGAACGGCAACGGCTCGGGTGTGGAGGCCATCTTCATCGAGGCCCTGCAGAACCATCAGGTGTGCTTCTTGGATACTACCGCGCATGACACCGTAGTCATCATCTCGAAGCAAGCGGACTTGCCTGTCGATTTCTTCTGCTGGAATCATGTACGCGCCTAACACATGGGAAAAAATGCGAACTGTTGTTTCAAGTTCTTCGGGGACCACGATATCAGCACCTCTTTTCTGAAGGTCCTCCATCGACCTGAGGTATCGCGTACGAGCAATAATTTGGACGGAAGGGTTCATGAACCGTGCCTGACTGATAATGCCTGGTACCGTTGCAGGGTCATTCAGTACCAAAACTAGCATCTTTGCCGTGTGAATTCCGGCAGCTTCCAAGATGTGAGACCGCAGGGCATCGCCTGTGACATAGGGGATTTCCTTTTCCCGCAGTTCTCTAGAAGCTTGGGCATTCAATTCGATGACGAAGAATGGAAGACCTCTATTTTTGAGCACTCCGGTCAATTTTCGACCAGCTTCTCCAAAGCCGACAATGACGACGTGGTCTTCCATTCCAGCTTTTCGGTCAGAAGAGGGCTCAGGTTGGTTTCGATAGAAGAACCGGGCAATCTTGGGGGCAAAGTTGAGCTGAAAAGGTGTGATCAGCATCAGGAGAACCGCTGCCGCAATAAACGTCTGCGCACCGGCCAACTCCATTCCGGCCGGAAACAGTCCAACAGCCCTACCAGCTCGTTCAAGGACGAAGGAAAATTCTCCAATCTGGGCAAGACCAATTCCGACTGTCAATGAGACTCGCGCTGGATACCCGAGGACAGCCACACCCAGAGCGGTAGTACCCACCTTCAGCAGAATGACGCTCACAGAAACGCCCAGTACGATAAGCGGATTGGCCACGAAGAACCCGAAATCCAATAGCATGCCAACAGAGACGAAGAACACGGCATTGAAAACGGTTTTGAGCGGTAGTATCTCGCTCATCGCTTGCGTCGAGTACTTGCTTTCGCTGACGATTAGGCCAGCCAAGAATGCTCCGAGGGCCAGGCTTACACCCACCATGGCCGATACGGCTGCCGTTCCAAAACAGATGGCTACGACGGTTAATAAGAATAGCTCAGGTCGTCTAGTTCGGGCCACATGCTCCAGAACCCAAGGCACGCCTCGGCGGGCCAGTAACAAGACGGAGGCGATAACGGCCAGGGCTTTCGCCATGACCAGCAAAAGGTCCGTTACGGTTGAATCGCCGCCAGCCAGTAGGGGAATTAAGAGCACCATCACGACGATCGCCAGATCTTGGAAGATCAGAACGGCTAGCGAAAGCTTGCCATGCGGCGCATCGGTCTCGTCCTTCTCTTGCAAGAGTCCGAGGACAATAGCCGTGGAGCTGAGAGCAATTAGGCATCCCGTATAAATAGCGCTGTTTGGCGCCACGCCGAAGAACACAAGCACCAGGGCTACTATCAGTACGGTCGATGCCACTTGAATGCCGCCACCCACAACAATGGCACGGCGAATACGAGCGACTTTTTCCAAGCTGAACTCCAAGCCGATGGTGAACAGCAGTAGGATCACGCCAATTTCAGCAAGCATGTCGACCAGTTCCTGGTCATGAACGAGGCCTAGCGCATTGGGTCCGATTAAAACACCAGCAACTAGAAATCCAGTTACCGGTGCGAGTTTGAGCCGATAGCAGACGTACGCCATCAGTACGCTCATCACGAACAGGGCAACTACCTCGTTCAACATGGGGAGTGCAACGGCGGTGATCAAGATGAGAGCCTCAGGACTGCTTGTAGAAGGACATTGGCACCACCAACTAGGTGGCGAGGTTCGGAATATTCCTCTGGGTTGTGGGAAATACCACCTCGACTTGGAATGAAGATCATTCCGCTACGATACCTTCGATGTAGAATTTGAGCATCATGTCCCGCGCCGCTGATCATGCGCATTCTTGTCAGCCCCGCATCGTCTGCCGCTTGTTCCACGGCCTTCACTACTTCAGATGCAAAGTCACATGGTGAAACACGGGCTAGTGACTTGAACGAAACGTCGCTACGGGCTTCCGAACCCGGGGTGCGAGACGGATCGTCCCGCTGGGCGCCAGTGTCAGACAAAAGGTCCGAAAGGTAGTTTTCTGCATGAATCAGCTTTTCTTCAGAAGGATGACGCATATCTACCGTAAACGTAACGGTATCTGGAATAACGTTGACCAGATTTGGATGGTACCGTACTGATCCAATTGTCAGACGAAGATCTGGGATTCGATTTGGCAGTGTGCGCAGCGCAGTCATAAGTTTTGACGCCTTCAGACCTGCGTCATCCCGCAGGTTCATGGGTGTGGTGCCCGCATGATTGGAGGATCCTTTTACGGTCACTTCCCACCATGACAATCCTTGGACGCCCGTCACAACGCCAATGTCAATTCCTTCCCGCTCGAGAAGCGGACCCTGCTCAATATGTAACTCTAAGAAGGTGTCGACGGAAAGATCGTCGATGGTGGCGGAGCCGGTATAGGCCAGGCGATCACACTCTTCACCAACCGTAATACCGTCTGCATCTGCTGCAGATCGAGCATCGCTCAGTGAAAGCGAACCCACGTGGTAAAGACTACCCATCATATCGGGCATAAAGCGAACGCCCTCTTCATTGACAAACGATGCTAGAATGATTGGGCGCGCGGGGCGCTCTCCAGATTCAATCAGGGTTTCAAGGACCTCAAGGGCGGCAAGCACGCCGAGCGACCCATCGTATCGCCCCGCGCGCCCAACTGTATCCGTATGGGAGCCGATCATCAGGCCGGGACCGTCTGCCTCTGCATTCCACACCCCAAACAGGTTGCCGATCGCATCGATTCGAGTCTCCACTCCCAGTTTCTTCAGGCGATTCACCACCCAACTACGTCCTTCCAAATCAAGATCAGAAAAAGCCAGCCGTTGAACGCCAGCGTGCTCAAGTGAACCAATTGTTGCCAGTTCGTCGAGGTTTGATAACAGTCTTGAAGCTGAGATTCTGGACATTTCCTGATTGGCAAAGGTGTAGTTGAAGTCCGATAGGTGCTAGTATAGGTTAAACGCATCATGACCCCATTGGATGCCGCCTGAGAAGATATGGAGGCTCGCCTATATAGTGGCGTAAAGTACGCAGCGAAGCGTTTTAGCAACTCCTTGTTTTTGAATAGAAACTCGGCTTGGTTAGCTCCCGTATCAGCTATCGAGCATCGCCAAGCGATGCAGGTGCTTCTACCTGATTCTATCTAGGATTATGTTTTTATCGCGCCATTGATGAGTAGATGGGTTTCCTTTTTTGTTTAATTCAATTCTTTCCTATCCGATGCGTCTACGACTGATCGCACTTTGCATTTTCGGTACGCTATTAGTTGGCTGCGACCAACCAGTCCGCTCACAAGACCAGCAGGCGGACAACAGTTTCCGTTCAAAGTCAGAGCAACGTCCGGCTGACTCGGGCGTGCAGGACGAAATCATGGTCGGCAGAACGACAGCCATAACAAGAGCTGTCCAAGCCGCCTCCCCCGCTGTGGTAAGCGTAAACGTCAGGCAGACCCAACAAGTCAGAGTGAGTCCTAATCCGTATAACGACCCATTTTATGACTTCTTTTTTGGTCGCCAACGCAGTCGCGTACTAGAGCGGCAGGTTCAATCAATGGGCTCTGGATTTGTCATCAGTTCCTCGGGCTATATAGTGAGCAATGATCATGTTGCTGGAAGTGCCTCAGGGATCACGATCGCCTTCCCTGATGGAACGGAAAGAGAAGCCAGGCTGATAGGCTCAGATCCAGGAACCGACCTTGCGCTTCTGAAAGTTGATACGGAAGATCAACTTCCATTTTTGGAATTCGAGCTGGAAAGTAGCCCGATCGCCGGCGAGTGGTCTATTGCACTTGGTAATCCCTTCGGTCTATTTGAGGCAGCTGACCCAACGGTAACCGTTGGAGTCGTGAGTGCAACAGGTAGGGATCTTCAACCGCAGGACAATCGCTTCTATATGGATATGATCCAGACGGATGCTGCCGTCAATCGAGGCAATTCGGGAGGTCCATTACTAAATGCTGAGGGTCGTGTTATTGGCGTAAATACGGCTATTTTCACCGAATCGGGAGGCTCCGTTGGCATTGGTTTTGCCGTCCCTGCTGAAAAGGCTGTACGGGTCTTGGAAGAATTGCGGGATAAAGGATTTGTTGATCGCGCATACTATACAGGCCTTCAAGGACGCACCTTACCAGCTAGATGGGCGCAAGCACTTGGCATCGAAGAGGCCAAAGGCGTAGTAGTAGAAGAAGTAGATCTGGGCTCGCCGGCTGATCTGGCTGGATTTAAACCCTACGATGTCATTCGCAGCTTCTCAGGCGATGCGGTTGATACGCGGGAGGATTTCCTGGGGTATTTGTTTGAGTATCGTCCCGGCGAAGTTGTCGAACTCGAAGTCATTCGAAATGGACAAATCGTACCGTTGGAGATGGTTATAGGCAGCCAAAAGAGCGAAAACTGAGAATCCCCCTTTAGCCGTCGACGATCCCCCTATCGGCTATTATAAAAACCTTCTCGAAGGATTGTGATGCCTCGAGTTGTCACCAGGCCGCTTTTAGGCTCGATACATTATCAGAAATGCTCGATTGACCGCCAAAAACTGCACTTCCGGCGATAATGACGTCAGCGCCAGCACTCGTCACTTCGGCTATATTTCCGACCTTTACCCCGCCATCGACTTCAAGATGGGCTTTTGAGCCGATGGCATCAAGCATGGCCCGTAGGCGCCGAATCTTATCCGTTGAAGAGGGAATGTAAGATTGCCCTCCAAAACCTGGATTCACTGACATGATCAGGACTAAATCCACATATGGAAGGATCTCCTCCAGCGTGGAGAGCGGAGTCGCGGGATTCAGTGTGACGCCTGCACGCGCACCTGTTGCTCGAATAGCCTGTATGGTTCGGTGCAGATGAGGACACGCTTCCACATGGACAGTGATAATATCCGCCCCAGCTTTTGCAAAATCCTCTACGTACCTGTCCGGATTCTCAATCATCAGGTGTACGTCTAAGACGGCACCGGTTTCGTCAGCCAGAGGCCGAAGCGAGCGAACGATAAGAGGGCCAATCGTGATGTTTGGGACAAAATGACCGTCCATGACATCGACGTGCAACCACTCTGCTCCCGCAGAAACAGCTTCCCGACATTGATCTCCCAATCTGGAAAAATCAGCAGAAAGAATACTAGGGGCTAGAATGGGCATGGTACCGTATCGTTTCGTAATGCTCGCCTTCGCTTGCATCACTCAACGTGTTAGATCAGGAAAAAATCATAACGCCGACAGCGACTAGCATTGCGTTTACTAGAGCGATCGGAAGTAGGTACTTCCAGCCCAACGTCATGAGCTGCTGATATTTGAAGCGGGGTAGCGTCCAACGCACCCAAATAAATACGTAGGCGAAGAAGCCGGCTTTGATGATTACCGTTCCAATCTGCATGATCATCAGCGGAATAGATCCAGCCAATGCGGGCCACTGTGCCAATATCAATGATTCGAACGGCAGCATGTATCCGCCGAAGAATAGCGTTACGATCACGAAGGAAGCGATGAAGAAGTTCACGTATTCGGCGAGGAAAAACATCCCGAATTTCATTCCTGAATACTCGGTATGATATCCACCAACCAATTCCTGTTCGGCTTCTGGAAGGTCAAACGGCGCCCGGTTCGTCTCAGCAAACGCTGTGACAATAAAGAGAATAGCTCCAATCGGATTGCGGAAGACGTTCCATCCGAGAATACCCCATCCCCCTGCCTGATCAGTTACAATTTCCGTTAAGCTCAATGAGCTAGCGATCAGTACAACGGACAGTACTGATAGTCCCATCGAGAGCTCATAGGAGATCATCTGGGCACTTGAACGAAGTCCGCCAAGGAGGGAGTACTTGCTGTTGGAACTCCATCCAGCCAGCGTAACTCCGTATACGGAAATAGATGTAAGGGCCAACAATACCAGGACACTTACGTCCATGTCGGCGATAACTACGTTGTGGGCAAAAGGGATCAGCGCTCCAGCTGTCATGGCGATAACCACCATCATCATTGGAGCCAACGAATGAACGAATGGATTAGCCAGTGCCGGAACGATGTTCTCTTTGAACACCAGCTTTACCACGTCAGCGAATGGTTGTAGGAATCCGAATGGTCCCACACGATTGGGTCCAGGTCGGTTTTGCATGTATCCAGAGACTTTACGCTCTGCATACACGAGCACTGAGGCCGAGATTAGTAGGAAGTTGACGATCACAAAAGCGATCAGAGCAGTCCAGTACCAGGCAAGATTCATAGTCGATTATCAGGCAGTGACGCCAGCCTCAGTTAGACGGACACCCATTTCTCCCATGGCGTCGTACGTAGCTCCTTTAAAAGCCAGTACAGACGCCGTGACTTCTTCCATTATCGCTTTCGGGCCTTTGTAGGTCATTTCTGTACCCAGTTCAGCCGCGATGCTCGGAATTGTTACCCATCCTGGGTGGCAATTAACGAGGTTCGATTCCGTATACCACTTGTCAAACGGCGTGCCGTGACGGTCTGCCCGGCACTTCCCAATTTCCATCGAAAGCGTTCGGTTTACTCCTGCAATAGCTTTCGCTGGGCGCAGGCGCTGTGCATGACCGTCAATATTTACGTACGTACCGACCGTTTCAACAGCCGTGGCGGCCGGCAGCGCTACATCTGCTGCTGGCAACGTCGCATTTGTCGTGTTGTAGTGGTGAAGGACAACTTTGATGCCCTCTAGGTCAGCAACAGAACATGCGCCCGATGCTACAGGGTCGTCTTCCATAACGTAGAGAAGGTCCACTTCACCAGATGTAAGACGAGCTTTCAAGTCATCTGCTGAAACGGCATGGATTCCAAGACGCTCGCATCCTTGTGCATTCGGCGTGCGGTCATCGGTGCGCAGCCAGTCATCGCCATGTCCATTCTCCACGTGTGGCAAATAGACAGGCGCAGAAGATCCAACAGCCTCAGCCAGACGAGACAGGAGGTAATTGTCTTCCACTGTGGCATACGCCGAACCGAGGAAGAGTACACGGTTTCCGTCGACTTCTTTGAGACAGTCTGCAGCAGCTTTCCAAGCCATGTCCCATGAAACGTCAGCGCCGGAAACGGTCGGGCTTGTCGGTCGATCCTCGTTAAAACGCTTATAGTCGGCGCGCTCTTCGTCGGCTAGCCAATATTCGTTCACATCCATATTGGTCCTTGGAGTGACCTTCAGGATAAGGTTGTCTTTGACCCAGTAGTCACAATTGGAACCCTTCGCGCCGACGGCAGAAATAGATGCCGTCTTGCTCATTTCCCAAATACGGGCTTTAAAGCGATGGTCCTTTGATGTCAGTGCGCCGACAGGACAGATATCAATCACGTTCATCGAGTAGGGTTCGTCGAACTCAACGCCTGGAGGGGTCATTGGGTAGTTCTTGACACCACGCTCAATGATCGTAAGCTGATCGCTCTTACTGACTTCGCGCGTAAACCGGATGCATCGTGTGCAGTTGATGCACCGCTCGCCGTCTAGGACTACGCGGGGACCGAGATCGATATGCTTGGGCTTGTGGACCTTCTCAAACTCAAACCGAGATCCTTCAGGACCATGCTTGTAGGCCTGGTTCTGAAGCGGGCAGTGTCCAGCTTGGTCACAAATTGGGCAATCCAACGGGTGATTGATTAGCAAGAACTCCAGAGTGTCCTTCTGAGCGCGTTTTACAGTCTCGCTCGAGCAATGAGTCTTTACGACCATTCCATCAGACATCTGCATGGAGCAAGAAGTCTGCAGCTTGGGCATGAATTGGATGACGGTATTGCCATCTTCATCCATGTTAGGCTGACCTGTTTCTCGGTTCATCTGCGGCATTCCGACTTCGACAAGACACTGGCGGCAGTTGGCCGGTGCGGACATCGAAGGATGATAGCAGAAGTGAGGAAGGTCTACGCCGTGGTCCAAGCAGAACTGGAGAAGCTTTTCTTGCCCCTCAAATTCGAATGTCTGGTTGTCAATTGTGACTTTGGCCATGATCGGTACGGAAATTCGTTTCTCAGTCGGTGGTTTCGACAGAAGCATCTGTCGCTTCGTCCGGCTTCTCTACAAGGACGCCGCTCGCAGTGATATGCAATTCGAGTCCTTCCACGGTGCTGTGGTCGTCATCAGCTTCTTCTTCCTCAGCATGGTGGTCGTCATCGGCTTCTTGCCCCTCAGCATGGTGCTCGCCTTCATCATATTCATCGGCATGATGCCCTTCAGAATCACCGTCCTGATGCATGGGTGCTTCAAACTCAGCAAGGGTTGACTCGTCTAAGGTGCCCATAATAACAGCACGCCGTCCACTGATGTCCTTGGCCAACGTGAACAGGTAGTTGTCCTGATCGTCTCTTGGCATGACAATGCGAACGAGTTGTGTATCTGACACCCGCAGAGTCATCCAACATCCCATTCCCTGACAGACTTGAGTGATCGTTCCAGATACCTTGACGGGTGAGCCAAGATAGTCTGAAGGGTTACTCGCAACCTGCTGCACGGGAACGGCGTCAACTTGATCAAAACCATCACCAAAAACATCATAGGATGCCAAAGCCACAACAGAAGATGTCGGGGTTGAGGTTTCCTGAGAATCGGAGCACCCAGCAAGAAAGAGCAATCCGATAAAGGCTGAAAGAAGGATACGCGTCATGTTTCGGGTTGAAATAAAGTGGTTTATGGGTCAGGCTGTCGCTAGTTCTGCACTGGCCACGGGGGAAGGCTTTTTACACTTGCCCTCGAACTCACTACGGAACCGATCAATTGTGTAGCGAACCGGCCATGCGGCGGCATCTGCAAGGGCACAAACGGTCCGACCTTCCATCTGCGAACACAAATCAATGAGCAGATCGAGATCGCGCAGATTGCCTTCGCCTTCGTCAAGCCGGGTTACAATATTTTCTAGCCACCCAGTGCCTTCACGGCATGGGGTGCACTGCCCACAACTTTCGTGATGGTAGAAATGAGTGATCCTACGCAGCCAAGACACGATATCTGTGTCTTCATCCATGATTAGCATACCACTCGTTCCCATCATGGAACCGGCCTCACGCAGTGAGTCGGCATCCATTGTCACGCCCTCGATCATATCGGCGCGCAGGATTGGGGTAGATGAGCCGCCAGGAATGAGGGCCTTGAGTTGTTTGCCTCCTCGCATACCACCAGCTACCTCTTCAATGAGGTCGGTAATCAGCATGCCGGTCGGGAATTCGTACACTCCCGGGCGATTGACATGCCCTGAAATTCCGTACAGGACTGGACCGGGGTGCTTCTCCGAGCCAATTCCTGAAAACCACTCACCGCCTTTGCGGATGATGAGTGGAGCGCAGGCCAGTGTTTCAACATTGTTAATGGTGGTTGGATACCCCCAAACACCTTTCTGGGCAGGAAACGGCGGCTTGATGCGAGGATAAGCGCGTTTGCCTTCCAAGGAGTTCATTAAAGATGACTCTTCCCCACAGATATAAGCACCAGCTCCTTTGTGGATCACGATATCACACGAGAAGTCGGATCCCATTATGTTTTTGCCGACAAAACCTTTCTCATAGGCTTTCTCGAGTTCCTTCTCCATGAGCGTGATCCAGTCGGCAAACTCTCCACGGATGTAGAGAAATGTCGTCTTGATCGACATCGCATAGGCGGCAATCAGCATGCCTTCGAATACCAGATGAGGATTGTATTCCATGAGCTGGCGGTCCTTGAAGGTGCCCGGCTCGGACTCATCTCCATTACAACACAGGAAACGGGGTATGTCAGGGTCAACAGGAGGCATGAAACTCCACTTCAGCCCCGTCGGGAAGCCGGCTCCACCGCGACCCTTAAGGCCACTTTTCTTGACTTCGTTCGTAACTGAAGTTGGGTCCCATTTGTCAGTAGTGACAACGTCACGCAGGGCTGCATACCCTTCGTTGGCTTCATAGACCTCCAATTTGTGGAGATCCTTGACTGGGGGAAGCAGGACTCGCTGGTAATTGCGCCAATCGCCGGCTTTGCTCATCGTGTCGTTTGCTCTGTCTTCAAAGGAAGGGTGTTTGCGGATTTGAAGATCATCGTACCGTCTCGCTTACTGGACGGACGGAATACGTATCTGTCGCAGAGACATCCGTTCGCCGGTTGCCGCCCAGTTCGTCCTCGTCCTGAGGGAGAGTGACGGACGTGAATGCTGGCATCTGACCTTCGCGCAGAGCATCCACCAGGGCATCGATCTTCTCTTCCGTCAGATTATGGACAAACGGTCCATTCGTAATCTGCAACATCGGGGCCGATCCACAAGCACCCAGGCATTCAGCTTCTTGGATCGTGAAGTCGCCATCAGGGGTCGTTTCCCCTTTGTGGACACCAAGCTTCTCCTCGAGGTAGTGTAGCATGTCAAACCCACCGCACAACTGACAGGAGAAACAGGTGCAAACGTCTAGGACGTACGTACCTTTTTTCTCCTTAAAATACTGGGTATAGAACGTGGCCACGCCGTACGCATTCGCGTACGGAATACCGATTTCGTCCGCCACAAGTTGGATTACTTCTGGAGGTAGGAAGCCAAATTTTTCTTGGGCCAACCACAGGCCACGCATTATGGCGCCGTCGGCAGTTGGGTACCGCGAAATCCAGGTTTTTACCTGAGCTTTTTCATCCTCAGAGAAAACGAGTTCGTCCGGTCCGAACACGGGTTCGGGTTTCCGGTCTGGAAGCTCGACCACGGGATGTTTAATGAAGTCAGCCATGATTGCTGGGGCAGATCGGTTTATTTGTCGGCTTCCCCGAGAACCGGATCAACGGTTCCGATGAGGATCACCATGTCGCCCATTTGGGCGCCTTCGAGCAGGGTTTCAAGACCCTGTAGGTTGGAAAAGCTTGGGGAGTTCATTTTCGCACGCCATGGACTTCCTGTTCCGTCTGATTGCAAGTAGAAGCCCAACTCACCCTTTGGCGCTTCGATTGCATGGTAGACGGACGCCCCTTTAGGCGGCGTTACACCTGTGTCGGTGTACATGAAGTCATGAATGAGGCCTTCCATCGAGTAGTAGACTTCGTCTTTGCTCGGATAGGAACGCTTTGCATCATCAGTTCGAACAGCACCTTTTACGGTCTTCAGGGCCTCGAGGCACTGCTTGATGATCTTGACGCTCTCCTTCATTTCATCCATACGGATGAAGTAACGAGCGAGGGCGTCTCCTTCGGTACGGATTGGAATCTGGAAGTCTACCTCTTCATACTTCAGGTATGGCTCGAAACGGCGGATGTCATGCGCCACACCAGATCCTCGCAGGTTGGGACCCGTAAGGCCACGAGCTACGACGTCTTCGGCACTCATGTAACCAATGCCGAGGTTGCGATCGATCCAGATTCGGTTGCGGTTGAGCAGTTTTTCCCATCCAGCGATGGCTTCAGGAAAACGCTCTGCAAAGTCAGCGATAAGGGCAATGCCCGTGTCATTCAGGTCCGTGGCTACTCCACCAATCCGTGAATGAGATACTGTCAAACGAGCACCGGCTACCTCGTCAAAAATCGTATACAGATCTTCGCGGAACTGGAACGACCAGAGGAAGACCGAAACGGCGCCTGCGTCCATCAACCCCACGCCCATCCAGAGCAAGTGAGCTGAAATGCGGGCCAGTTCGCTCATCATCATCCGGATCCACTGCGCCCGGTCAGGCACTTCGATACCGGCAAGCTTTTCAACAGCAAGGCACCAAGCCACGTTGTTTGAATAGGGAGAGAGGTAGTCCATGCGGTCCGTATAGGGCATGAACTCCTGGTAGGTCTTGTTTTCGGCGATTTTCTCTACACCGCGGTGCAGGTATCCGATATCAAGGACGCACCGTTCAATCCTTTCCCCGTCAAGCTTGACCACGCAACGAAGTACGCCGTGTGTGGCAGGGTGCTGCGGCCCAATGTTGAGGACCATCTGGTGCTCAAGAGGGTCTGCAGGGCTACCATCGCCCGGGACATCTTCCAACCAAGAATGCTTGGTTTCGAGCCGGCGATAGAGCGCTTCGTTGTGGCGAGGCCAGAATTTGAGGGTTTCCGAAAAATCGGTCTGGGAAATCGAGCTCATCCGTTTTCCTCTTCACTTTTGACTTCCTGGAAGCTCTTCGGAGGCTTGTGTCCGTGAGCAGCCGGGAACGGATCTCCCGTGAGTTCTCCCGTCGGTACCTGCGGCGGCAGGGGAAGAGAGCCAGGTACGCCCAACAAAGGAAATTCCTTGCGGAGCGGGTAATATTCAAAGTCTTCGGGCATAAACATGCGCCGAAGGTCCGGATGGCCATCAAACGAAATGCCGAACATGTCAAAGCACTCGCGTTCGTTCCAGTTAGCTGCCGGGTAAACATCTGTGACCGTCGGCACACTCATGCCGTCCTCGTCCACCCGCAACGATATGCGGATTCGCTTCATGTCCGTGATGTTCACGAGGTTATAGAACACTTCGTAGCGGTCATCCTCGGTGAATCGGTCTAACCCGCCGGCATCGGCTAGGTAATTGAATCCTTGTTCAGTCTTGAGGAACGTGCAGACCTCTACGATTCGGGTGCGATCAACACGAACGGTGTGCTCACCCGCATAGACAACAACCTCATGAACGGCGTCGCCAAAAGAGGCTTTGAGCGCTTCCACCACGTCAGCAACCTGAGTGGTGGCCTTCGCATGGGGATTGTTCTCAACGGCCGTTTCCGGTTCCTGCGGGACAAAGCTGAACGGCAGGGTACTGGGCGCCTTGGATTTATTGGTATCAGCCATGGTGCTCACTGGGTATACAGACCGGAGGGAGAAATAGCATCCTCACCTGTCGGAGTAACAATCGTTGGACGGGCTGGCGTGATTTTGCGCACTTCTTTGCCGAACTCACCATCCTGCGCTACCGAATATTCGTTCCGGATTTTTTCCTGGATATCCATCAGGGCGTGGATGACGGCTTCCGGGCGGGGAGGGCATCCCGGGATGTAAACATCGACAGGAAGAAAGTTGTCGCAACCCTGCACAACGCCATAACAGCGGTGCATTCCACCAGAAGAGGCACAGGCACCCATGGCGATGCACCACTTTGGATCAGCCATCTGGTCCCAGACGCGACGGATGGTGTGAGCCATTTTGTAGCTCACCCAGCCAGCGACAATCATGAGATCGGCCTGCCGTGGTGAAAACCGCATGGCTTCACTTCCGAATCGGGCGACGTCATACTTGGGTGCTGCGAACGCCATCATTTCGATGGCGCAACACGCAAGGCCCATAGGCATGGGCATGAGCGAGTTTGACCGCGCCCAGTTAACGACCGCGTCAACGCGGGTTGTCATAAACCCTTCCTGGAGGGCATTTTCAGGTCCCATTGGACTGTACGCTTGTGAGAATTCTGGTTCGGGGCGGAGTGGCTGTCAAGCAGGTATCAATCAAACTCGAGGCCGCCTTTTTTAATGTCGTATACCAAGCCGATGGCAAGGATGATCACGAAGAACAAGACCACAGCCATTACGCCTGGGCCGGCACCTGCAGCAATGAACTCGTCAAAACTGACGGCCCACGGATACAGGAACACGATCTCAACATCGAATACGATGAAGATCATGGCGACCAGGTAGAATTTCACCGAATACCGTTCCCTCGCAGATCCAATAGGATCCATCCCACTTTCGTAGGACGTCATCTTGATAACGTTATCGCGTTTCGGGCCGATCAAGGCGGCAGCCTTCAGCAGCGTGAACGAAAGTCCGACTGCGATGCCGAGCTGGATGAAGAAGGGTATGAAATCGGAGAGCATGAGTGCCGTGGGTTGAATTCCCGGGAGGAGGCGGATCAGTCAAACACTCGATTGTCCCACTGCCTCGTCGGGGTAGATCTTCAGCGCTTCGAAAGTACCCAACAGCCCAGTGCGGGTCAACGAAAGAAGGGCAATTCAATGGGCAATTGACCGTGAGTTCTCAAAACAGTGCGGGCGAAAGCAAAAATCTCGTCCGATGCACGATTATCGAACACAAAAAAGGGGCGTCGCGCATAGCGCGACGCCCCTTGAGCCCATGAGCGATGGCTCCCAGCCAGCAAAGATACTTACTTGATCGAGTAGGTCACGCGACCCATGGCCATGCGTCCCATCTGTGGTGCCCCGATAAACTCACGATGCATGTTGTCAAGCGCATTAGAAACGCCAATATCGATACGCAGACCTGACTGGAAGCGAGACATATCGTATCCAGCACCGAGGTCAAGCAGGAAGTAGCTATCAATATCTCCTACATATGGTCCAGACAGAACAGGGAAACCATCTGTGTACCGACCAGCTGCATTTATTGACAAGCCTGAAGCAAATTTATATTTGAATCCACCTGATCCTTTCAGGGTCGGTGCATTTAATGCGAGTGAGAGACCAGTACCTTCTTCATCTAGTTCTTCGTCATCAAAGAAATCATCACTCACTATTGACAGATTTCCAAAGACACTCAGTTTATCATTAGCCAAGTATTGGAATGCG
>Ga0115566_10000961_pt1 | contig 24897 bp, 46 predicted proteins | sample COGITO_mtgs_1204_3_FD_87173 | JGI IMG/M metagenome (GOLD analysis project Ga0115566, IMG submission 87173) | Pelagic marine microbial communities from North Sea - COGITO_mtgs_120405 | ecosystem: Environmental > Aquatic > Marine > Epipelagic | place: Germany:Helgoland, sampling site Kabeltonne...
CCCATTTCTTGGCGTATTCTATTAATTCACTATTTAAGTGTGCGTCATTTTTAACACCACTAAATCGTTCACTATGGCTAGCAAACTTTAATTGTAGATTTTTGTTTTGGGTAAGTCCGGTCACTGAATTTTTAAATACTGCTAATGCAGCATCATGGCTATTAGCACTAATGCCCCATATTGTTTTACTACTACTCATATTCTTGCCTAACTCTGAATGGTGTGTATATATTATCCCATATATAAAATATCGAATATGCACCTAACGCACCAAACAACATTGATAGCCAACTGTCACCGAATAATGCGACTTGAATATTACCCCATATAAAGTCTGCCGCAAACGTTGCTGCTCCGTAATCGTACCATCTAATCATCAGAAAATCCACAGTAAAATAAGGATGAACACAATTAAGCCGAGCCAATTTATGCTACCACCAACTAGGCCTTTTCTTTTTGCACAGTTGTAACAGTATCTATATTTCTTTGGGGTTTGGTTGCTGCACAAAAGTGCATCACATGTCTTTTTGCTCATTTAAATCCTCGACGGTTGCATTAATTACATTCTCCCATCGAAAGCTTCTCCAGCCCTGGGCATTAGTATCCCACACACTGCATACTTCTGGATTTACAGCACGGACTTTCTTCTGACTTAATGGGTCTGCTTTATTTGCAGTTGGCACTACACCTTCTTGTAGTGTGCAATGCATTTTACGATAATCTCCGTTGAGTTTTTTAAATTCTACTACAACTTCGCCTTGCTTCAATTGTTCAATGATTTCGGTTTTTTGCTGTTCGGTGGTCATTTGTATATAAAAGGGTCCCGTTTCTTAAGTTCCTTGAGTCGTTTACGATATAACAACTCAGTTCTTGCTTTGTTAAATTGCTTCTTTATCCATTTAAACATATTTTGCATCCTTTGTCAAGTTATAATATCATTTATATGTTTTTATTTATAAATAATTTTGAACAAAGGGAAATTGCAGTGAAGGAAAAAACTAAATTAGTTATTATTTTTAAAGGACATACATTAAAAAAACGAATTAAACCAAGTCGAGTAATTGAATTTGTGCCAGGCATAAGAAATCCTGAGTATTGAAGAAAAGTAATCAGGACATAACAAATGATTAATTACCTTAAATCACTAATGCATCGTAACGATATCAATGTTATCTGGCTTCACGGTGCAAACCAAAGCAGTTTAAGTTTCAAATACTTGCAAACTAAAACACAGTTTAACAAAGAGATTATGATAAACTATTCAAGCATGAACAAGTTCTATGACAATTTGGATATGATTACTGAGCAGTGTCAAAACAGAGGACCGCACTTTGTTGTAGGACACAGCATGGGCGGGTTGTATGCACTACACTTAACCAAGTATTTGCGGATAGTAGGCGGTGTGAGTATTAGTACACCGTTTAGAGGTAGTAGCACAGCAGATTGGGCAAAGTATGTTGTGCCAAGTTATCCATTATTTAAAGATATTGGACGCAAAAGTGATCCTATCAAAAAAGCAAATGAAATATCGTTAGATATACCATGGACACAGATTGTAAGTACAAAAGGATCAGTTCCTTACCATAATGGACACAATGATGGTGTTGTTACTTTAGCAAGTATGTCACATAGGACAGATATGACACATATCGAATTAGCACATACACACTATGAAACTATGGTAAGTGATCGTGTCGCTGAGATTATTTTAGAAAAATATAAAAACGTTTAATCTTTTTCTTTTTTTGTAGTATCTCGGTATATACGCTCTAGTTCTCTAGCCGAAATACTAAAACTTCTGCCGATTTCAAATGCTGCGCTACCGACACTTTCTTTGTCGCCTTTGCTAGCTAGACGCCTTTTTAGTGCTTCAAGTGCGGCAGCGTAAAATCTTTCTTCCGGGGGTGTAGTTTCAAACAATTCTTGTAGTAGCATAAGTTTAGTCTCTAGTTATCAATTAATATAAGATTGAACGTACTACTCACCAAACTGTTGTTTGTAGTACTGTACGCACGAATTTCTATGTCAGTTTTTTCTGTAAACTGTAGTGGTATTTTATAATCTTTAGCATATGTTGTTGCGCTAACTGTGATAATGTCTTTGGCATTCCACGCACCGCCTTCGGGTCTTGCCAAGAAGGTAGCAACTGCGTCTGTGTTTTGTTTACCACAGCCAACTGTCCACTGTGTTAGGTATGCTGTCTTACCTGCAGGCACAGTGTATAGTGACATAAACGTTTGTCCACGTCCTGCAGCATTACTGCCTGTGCCGTCAACACCAATTTGTGCTAGTACTGTACTTGTATCACTAGAAGTTATACTTATAGTACCTTCGTTTATACCGTTGCTACCTGCTGTAACAACCTTAGCACGGAATATTCTTAAAAACTCTTGTGTGCCTGCGCCACCGCCTACAGTTAGTGAGTCATATACCAAGCTATGGTTAGCATCTAACCCTTGTATTTCAACTGTTCTAGCACCAGTGCCGGTTGCTGAGTCTGTACCTAATGTGCTGGTTACAGCAACAGTTTCTGCTGTGTTGATGTAACTGTATATTTCGCCGCCATCCCAGATAGTTTCTTTATTACTGTCAACATCTACGTTCATACCAAACTTTTCAATATAACTAGTACCATCAACAGCTCCGGCGCTGATGTTAATAGTCCAATCATAGCTACTGCCAGTCGTTCTTAGCAGTGGTTGCCCTGCTTGGTTATAATCCATAGCCTTGTGTATGTTAAGGATATTAGGTTCATTGTTGTGTACATAGTCTGTACTATTTGGATTTTGTATACCCATTAAGTCCATGGCCTCCCGAGTTGCAATGGTGCTGGATTGTCAACACTAGTGTCGCCTACATACTTAGCAGGCAATAAATTGATATCTAGTGTGTTCAGTGGTCTATAACTTGTAGCAGTTGGATCCGCAGCGCCGCTGATAGTACCATCGTCGGCTACTGTTTTGCCTTGGCGTTTTGCCTCTGCGATATCAAGTTTAGCTTCCTGCTTGGCTTGCTTGGTGCTAAGTGTGCTAATACCATTTGCTGCCATCAGTAACCACCTTTAACTTTTACAGGAATACTGTAGCCCGGTGTTCTTATTTTTTTCTTCTTACCCAGATGCCCTTTGGGGTCTACTGAGCGCCGAATCATTTTTTCGTCACCAAACAATGGAAAACTAACAGTGGCTATATTGTCACTACTAGTTGCACCTGCTGTCGCATCTTCTTTTATTATTTCCCACAGTCTCATAATGTTATTTATCATTATTGGTGATGGGGAGGGGATCGAACCCTGCTTGAACACTCTGCTTCATCCGCCTGCCCTGGATTTAACGAAACAGCATAGCACACCTTGCCAGCCCATCAGTTCTATTTATTTAAGATTTTAATCCAAAGATGGAGATAATCTCCACTTATGTCGTCACATGGGTCATCAAAAAAAATGTTCCACCATTGATCTGGTTCTTCATCTTTATCTTCCATATAATAAATCGTCCTTGAAATTCTAAGTTAGTTTTGTTTTCATAATACGGTGTATACTTTTGTCGTATTTTCCGTACAGGTCGACTATCATTTGTGCTTGAGTTTTTAAATCTGCATTTGCAAAGTTTTTTCTAAACTCGCTAGCACTTCTCATTGGGTTGCCTAGAACTTTAAAATCAAACGTTGGAACAGTCATGATGTGCCCATGCTTACTTAATGGCTGTAGTGGACCCATTGGTTGATAATAACTTGGCGATCCATCTTTTTTTGGTTTAAACTGGAATCTTGGATCTGTGTCCATGTCTTTTTGACTAACTGCAAATATTACTGCTGTTGTTTCAGGATCGTACTTGCTAGTAATTTCTGTTGCTTGGTACGGGCTTTTTACTTGCACAATGGCACTACTTGGCACACCAGCATGCATCATCATTTGTTTCTTTTCGTCAAACGTAAATGGACTACCACTAGACATATCAACTTTGCCGCTACTCGCAATGTATACATCAGGAAATTTGCTTGCAAGATGTTTGTAAACTTTGCCGTGTCCGATGTGGAACGGATGAAAACGCCCTGGGTATATAACTACTACTTTAGTAATTTTTTTCTGTTGATCGTCTTCGTATAGATCTATAATTCGCATGTCGTTTCCTTGTAAGAGTATTTATCTATATACTACTCTAAATTTTCCAACAACCAAATATACATAGGCGATTCAAATTCAATAACATAATCACCATTCCAACCAAGATCAACAACCGCAGGCAATACATTGGGTGTATCGTCACCATCCGGATAATAATTACTACATTTCCACATACAATAGCCTAAATCAACACCGTCAAATGCTATATTTTTTATATGCAGAAGTACAGTGTTTGTAATATTGCCATCTTTGTCAGTTTCAGTATCATTTGATTGTTTACCATGCATGCGTATTTTTAGTTTGTGCTTACCGGGACTTAGATCGACAGTTTGTATTACTTCAACAGGATCCATTAAGTCGCCTTCAAATAAAACAGTTTCGTCGACGGTTACTGTTACATCAGGGAAGTTAAACTTCCAGTATGTACTTTCTAAATTTATTTTAAATTCAACGCTATCCATTATCTTTTATTCCTTACGGCTGTCTTTGGGCAATTAAATTTGCAATAATCTGGAGGATTAATAATCATGTTATTAAAAAATTCACGATATATTTTTAATTGCTCACTGAGTTTTGAAGTTTGTATGTTGTGTAGTTCTTTATTTTTCCACCAACTGTTTTTATAATAAAATCTAAAATCACCGCTGTAACAACAAGGCATATAATACCCATTGCTATTGATAAAGTGTTCGCTGTTGTTGTCGCATTGCGGATCGACTTGAAAATAATTAGGATTTTCGACTACTTGGAATTCTCGTTGTGCATTTTCTTTATCTGTTAATGCATATTCGTCACTGGGTCTATAAGGATCGTTGGGTTCAAACCTAGCACTCTTGTCAACTCTAAATTCAGCGCCATATTGCTGCGCTAGTTCTTGTGCCTCTTGTATATTATTTTGATTGTATTTAAAAACAATATATTTCCATATAGTTTTTGCAGGTCCCTGTGCACAAATTTCAAGTCCGCGTTTGACACTTTTCCAGTCGCCATTGATTCTATACTCAGTGAAGTTTTCTGGAATACCGTCGATACTAAATTTAATATCATCGGTTTTGTCTAGTATGCTGTTTAGTTCTTCCCACCATGCTGTGCTTCTTCCACTGCCATTGGTGGTAATTTTTACACTTTGACAATGTTTTTTTGCTACACGCACTACATCGAGAAAGTTTCTATGATATATTGGATCACCGTTATTACCACTTAATTTAATATCTTTAACTGGGACATCAATAAAATCATCTAGTGCCTGGGTATCTAAGTCAGTTATAGGAAGAAACTTTTTTCCATAGTCATTCAACAGTACAGTTCTGCTACACCTCGGGCATCCAAGAGTACATCTTGTAGTAGGTTCAATATGTAAACTAGGCAAGTCAAGCACGGAGGTTTCTTTCAATTACTTTTTTAAATTCATTTGCACCAGCACTGACATTTTGTTGCCAGTTGTCTGCTGCATTCTCGTCGGCAAAATCACTAACCCATTTATAGCACACAAATGGTACATTATAGTGCAAACAAACTTTTGCAATAGCATACGCTTCCATGTCTACTAAGTCAATCTTTTCTTCGTCAAACCAGGGATCGTGTTTTGTTACAAAACTATCGCCTGTGCCTAACACAATTTGCTGATTGGCATCTAATACAATATGTCCGCCGGCACTGTCGTACGGAGTAATACCTCTGGGCGTTAAGGGTTCTGATATCATATCACGTTGTATAATAACATGTGGTTTAATTAATGTTCCAACTAAATCCTTTTTTGCACTAACAACACCAGCAGTTCCGTAATTAATAATGGTAGGGGAAAATCCAAGAGCCTGGTCTCTTTCGATAATTTGTGCAGTTTTTAATGCAGCATTAATTTTGCCGACACCACTAAAACTTATACGATAGTAGTCTGAATAACTCGGAAATTCGTCCTCTAGTGCAATAATAATATGATGCATTATTTGTCTTTGTATACTTTGTCATAGGCAAGATTTTGTTCAATACTACCAATGTTGTTGTCTTTCCATTCGTTGACCAATTGATTCAAATTGTCAGTGTTGCCCTCAAATTTGTGATAGCCGAGATGATCTAATTTAATTTGTGTATCAATCCATACTCTGTGCTTTATAACATCTCTTACACGTTTACAAAATGTCCAGTCTTCGCTAAGGTAATGTTGATACTCGTCAATCATAGTATCAAATAACGCATACATAAATGGTTCGTACTCTGAGCCCAATCCTACACTATCTTTGTATTTTAGTTCTGGCATTGCTTCTATTAGTTTTTCTATTATTTCACGTTTAATAAGCATAAATCCAGTGCCGCTACTGCTAACTTCATACAGAGGCGGTTCGTGTACTGCATCTTTTACAGTGTTTAGTACATATCTACTTGGAATACTTTTCATTGGATATGCGCCGCATACTACACCTTTGTTATGCAATAGCAGTCTTAGAATAGAATTTGGGTCAAAATGTATGTCAGCATCGACAAACATAAGGTGTGTTGCATTTTTATTTGCTAGAAATTTTGCAACCAAACTGTTTCTTGCACGACTCACTAAACTCTCATTGATGAGCGTATCTACACTAAATGGAATTTCGTACTTAGTTGCTAGCATTGCAAATCTTAGATAACTGCTAAATGTACCTTCATTAATTTGTCCGCCGTAACAAGGAGTACAAAAATGTATGTGAGAATTTTGAAGTACTTTAATTACTTCTTCTTGATTTTGTTGTTCAGTCATTGATATTTTCTCAAAGGTTATTAAAATGAGTTAAAGGCTGATCTTCGCCAAATTTTTGCATTAGTGTTATACTTTATAATAACCGTTTCACCTTCGACCGGTCCAGACTGGAATCCCCCGACACGTAACTGTGCCAATATATTATCGCTTTCGTCCGGTGAAACGCTTTCGATTCTTCCAATTAAAGTAGTTCCGTCGCCTCTAAATAGATCAAATCCATCGTAAATGTCAGTGGGAAAATCAACAAAATTTACAGTTAGTCGAATGTTATCGCTACTAGATGGTCTATTAGCTAATGTTGCAATATAATCTTCTTGTCTTGGAAAATCTCTATAACAGTAATATATATAATTACTATCGATAGCAATCGTCCCTGGTACATCACCGGCTTGACCGGCACTTGTTGTTGGTGCTATTACTGTTCTAAGGTATGTACCAAAATCACTGATTTGACTTTCGGTAATACTTAACGCACCTTGATGTGCTGTTACATCCGATTCGGTTACAGTATACGATGATAAATCTGCTGTGTACAATTCGTCAAAGTTACTATTGCATTTGTTGAGCGCACTGCGTAGGCTTTCGCCATCTCCTGCTAGCTCGCCTGACCCAATATTGATTGTTTGTTTTGCCATTTTTTTATCCTTACTTCAAATATATACTATTAACAGTGCCGGCACTGAAGTTTTCAATAACTGCACGTACCCAAACAATATTACCTTTAAAATTAAAAGAAAAATTATTTGTTTCTGTTGTGTATGCTACACTTGTTACACTCGAGTCAAGTGCTGCTCCTGTTGTGTCTACACCGAAGCCGCCGAGAGTACTCGATCCTAATCTTAGATCAAACCAATCGTTTGCGCCCGGAGTATCGCTCAAGCTACCTTGTATTTTTATAGTTCCAGTAAAACCGTTTAAACTCCAGGATACTGTATGCAATCCATCTCCATGCCCGTAGTAACCGTCTCCTTTGAATTTGTCTCCGGTTATAGTAGCATCGGTATCAAACGTTGTTGCTGCAAGAATAATCATTGTTCATCCAATTCGATTAAAACATTTTCGCCAACAATTTGTCCAAGAGCTTCTAATAAAACACCTAGATCGTCATTATTAACAATTTTACTTGATTCGTCTTGATCACGCAATAATTGGCTAAGTTTTATGTTGAGTCGCTGCTCGTTGATTTTTGCCATAGTAGATAATCTCCATAATATAATCTACTACTATTTATGCTGCCTTGGGCTTACGTCCTCTTTTTTTGCCAACAATCTTTGTACTACCATCTTCTTTAATGTTATACACTTTGGCAAAACGAGTAATGTCCATCCCGTCGATTGTTTCTAAATCGTCCCACTTCATTAGATAATTCTCTCCCAACTCTCCAGTACACATAAAGCCATTTGATTTTAAATTTTTAAGATAAACTGTCATTAGTACTTTCTGTGTGCCTCCCAAATAACGTGCACGGCAGCGTCCAGTAAGTTTAGTGTTATGTGGAATCAATTGTTTAGTTAGCAGTGTTTTAAGTAGTTGGTTCATTTATTTCCTCGATTGTTCTGAATTCAATAATATTTCTTATAAATCTAGGTTCTATTAGATAAATCATAGGCACCAGATCTAATGTTTTAGTATAAAAATATACTTCATCCCAAACCATCTCTTTACCTTGTGTTCGATGAAAACTTGGTGATTCTCGTATATCGTCATACTGTGTAATAGTATTATACAGATGATTAAGGTTTTGTCTACCTATTTCTTTCCTTAATGTACAACTCGCTGTAATAAAAATTTTATATCTATATTTTTTAAAAGGCAAAGCATTTTTAATTTCTAATTGCACAGGATAGTCGTGTACAAATGCATTGCTTTCACGAAATACAAAATCCGGCATTGCTTGAATTTCTGTTATTTTTGAAAGTATTTCTGCGTTAAATTTTCCTAAATATTCATCAACATTTTCGTTGAAATATATATAAAATTCTATCCAATGGTTTCTAGTCTTAACAGTTCCGTCAAGTCTTTCTTGTTTAACTAATTTCATTATTCTACTAGCATAAACATAATCAAATGTATCAAATCCAAGATAATGCCCGGTAGTGTTATTTTTAACTAAAATAAAAGTAATTCTGTGTTTGTACTTAGAATATTTTAATTTATAATTTTCTGTAATTATAGGCGATATTTGATATTGTTGACTAATTTTATTCTGTAAATTTTCAATCCATGTCGTCATTGATTTCAATAATACCGTTATTTTTGTTAATTTTTACGTTAGATTGATCAACAATCATAAATTTGATATCTTTATTATTATCAGTCATTACTTGGATAATACTACCATCTTTGATTTTTTCAAATAGTATTTTTTTACTCAAAGGAACCCGGATTAGTTCGGTAATTTTTCTAGCCAGTGGTCTTGCACCCATACTTTGATCGTATCCTTTGTTGATAATTTCATCAATTGCACTTTCAGTTACACGCAATCTTAAATTTCTATCAGTTAGCAATTCATTAAGTTCGGCAATTAGTTTAGCAACAATTTTACGCAAACTTAATTTGTCTAAGCTATTAAATTTAACTACTGCATCTAATCTGTTTCTGAACTCAGGCTTAAAGTATTGTTTAATAGCACGATCATCGGCATCGTTATTGTTTGCTTCACCGAATCCAATTACAGACTTTTCTCTATCTGCTGCACCAAGATTACTAGTAAGGATGATCATACAATTTCTAGCATCTGCTTTTTTACCATTACTGCCGGTAACAAAGCCTTCGTCTAATAGCCCTAGTAATACATTGCTCACATCAGGGTGTGCTTTTTCGATTTCATCAAATAGAATAATTGAATGCGGACTCTTTGTAATTTCACTAATTAATAAACCGCCGCCTAAATTACCATCTTCGTATCCGACATAACCCGGAGGAGCACCAATTAACTTAGCAACTGTATGTTTTTCTTGATACTCACTCATATCAAAACGCACAAGTTTCATTCCGAGATTTTCGCTCAACAGTTTGCATAGTTCAGTTTTTCCTGTGCCAGTTGGTCCAGTAAACAAATATGCACCCATTGGTTTATCAACTGCTTTTAGTCCTGCTTTTGCAACATAAACTTTTTCTAATACTTGATCTACTGCGGTGTCTTGTCCAAAAAGTTTTGCCTTGACTTTAGATTCGATATTTGTATCCATTGCAGACTCGTCGTCATTGCGAAGCTGACTTAATGGAATTTTAGTTGCTCTACTAAGCTCGCGGGCAATCATAGTTTTTGTTACTGTAAAATCTTTAAGGTTCATAATACGTTGTGTAGCACATGAACTATCAATTAGGTCGATTGCTTTATCGGGTAGTTTTTTATCAGTCTGAAAACGTACACTTAAATCAACGGCTGCTTCAATTGCTTCATCAGTGATGTTAGCGTTATGAAAATTCTCATAATACGTACGAATACCCATTAGTATTTCTTTTGCAACATCTGGACTTGGTTCGTCGATGGTTAGTCTATGGAAGCGTCTCATTAGTGCACGATCTTTTTCAAAGCTATTGTTGTATTCTTCCCAAGTTGTACTAGCAATAACTTTTATTTTACCTCTGCTGAGAGCAGGTTTAATCATGTTTGCAAAGTCTACATCACTACTGCTACCGCTACCAGCACCTCTCATTTGGTGTGCTTCGTCAATGAATAAAATACAGTTTCCAATTGTAGATAAAGCGTCAATAACATTTTTAAGTTTTTCTTCAAATTCTCCCCTGTATTTGCTACCTGCAACCAATGAACCGATATCTAGGTTATACACTGTCCATTCTAATAAAAAATCAGGTACCTTATGTGCGATAATATTCAATGCTAGTCCTTCTGCGATAGCGGTTTTACCTACGCCGGGATCGCCTACCATTAGTACATTACATTTGTTTCGTCTTGCAAGTATTTGTGCAATTTCTTCTAATTCAGGATCTCTACCAATTACAGTATCAATTTCTTCATCCTCAGCAGCATGATTAAGATTTGTGCAGTGTTCTTCTAATACTTTAATAGCTTGTTGTGTATTCATGCTGTCCTGCCTTGGTTTTCCTGTTTTTCTTTCTTTTTTATTATGCTCGTTAATTAAACGATCTTTTTCTAAACCATACTTGATAAAAAAGTATGCTGCATAACTCTGTGTTTCTGCGGTTATGCTTAGATAAAGATCAACTGGGGTAATGTTGTCTCTATTGCTAAACAATACTTGTGTATATGCACGGTTAAACACTCTCTCAAGCCCGTGAGTTTTTCCCGGCACAGGCATTGTGGAAAAGTCTCCACTTACAATGCTGTTTAATCCAGTTTCGAGATAATGTTCAAATTCTGTTAACAGTTCTTCAACATCAACGCCAACTGTATAAAGCAAGTTATTAAACTTTTCAAACTTTAATAATGCATACGCAATATGTTCAACTGTTACATACTTGTGATGCAATTCAATTGCGTATTCAGTTGCAGCATTTACAATTAGTTCAATTTCAGGGTTATTTTGAAGCATTTTTATCTTTCTTTTATACTTTAGTATTTAACGTTTTTAGTATTTGGTGTTGTCGGTCAGACAGTGTCTTGGGCATCTCTAAATTTATTACTGCATACAAGTCGCCAGGATTTTTTGTTTTATTAGGCAACCCTTTGCCATTTATTCTTAAAATTTGTTCGTGATTGCAACAACTAGGCACTTTTATTTTTAGTTTGTTGCCATCTAAATTAACAAGAGTAACCTCACACCCTGTTAGTGCATCAAATACATTTACAACTATTTTTGTATAAAGATGTTGATCTTTTCTAATAAAGGTATCATGCTCTTCAATTTCTATTTTTACAACTAAATCACCAGGAGGTTGCTGTGTGTAAACATTTTGTCCATATCCACGATATCTTATTTTAGCATTTTTGCCAACACCTGCTGGTATATTTACATTTACAGTGCTTTTACTTCGCCCTTGATTTATATGCAATATTCTTGTTTGGTCTACTAAAATACTTTCTAGTGTTACGTGAATCGTAGTTTGAATATCTTGATTAATGGATGGATTGTTGTAACTATGCGAAAAACCGCTTGCGCCTTTAAACATTTGATCAAACATATCTTGGTTTGGAAAATGCCACTGAAAATTGTTACCACTGTGTTGTGTAAAATCTTCTTGTATAATTTCACTGTCGTAGTCGTATCTTTTCTGCCTGTCGCCGATGACACTATATGCTTCGTTTATCTGTTTAAACTCGTCGCTGTTTCCACCCGAATCAGGATGATGTATCTTGGCTAACTTTCTATAAGCATTTTTAATTTCTTGCTGTGTAGCAGACTTACTGACTCCTAGAACGTTGTAATAACTCATATTACTATATTAAAACAAAATGCTCATTAAATCAAGTTATTTTTTTCCAAAGTTTTGTGTACCAAAAAATGCAGCGACAATACCAGCAACTGCAACAAAGTATGTTGGTGCCATACTTCCTAATGTCGACATTGCTTCATTTAATCCGCAAAGTGATGCAACTACAACTGCAAATGGATATAGTAGTAGCCCAAATAGTGCAAACCATGTCATCTTACGTTGAGCATCACGCATAGCATCGTTGTCTTCGAGGCGCTTGCGTTTAAACTCAAGTTCCATATCTGCTTCTACTTTACTAACATGTCCGTCATTGTTAGAATCCATAGCATTTCCTACAGTTGGGTCGATTGTTATTGTTTGTTCGTCAGACATATCTGTTGTTCCTTTTTATTTTATAACATACTCGCGGACATGATAATCCATTGGGTCTACACTTACTATTTCAAATGATTTGCCATCGCCGTCAATACCACGTATTGCCTTTAGTGATTTTTTATTAAATTTCTTTACTATTATTTTTAAATCTTTACCTCGGTGAGTAACCTCTAATATATACCAAGGAAATAACCAACGCCAAAATCGCCCAAAAAACTTTCTCATTTTTCTAACTCGCTTACACGTTTTTCTAATTCTGTAATCTTAGAACTTAGTTGTGGGTTTATCTTTCTCCAAGCATTTGGATCAACTTCGAGCCAACTCCATCCATATCTGTCTACAAGCCAATCTAATAATGCTGCCCATTTTCCATAAGTCCATAGAGCAATGCGTGTGTCAGTAATCCAAGCAACAAATAATGCACCAAAAATACTGCCAGCAAGTGCGGTATAAATCCAAAGTCTATCGCTAGACATACGTTCAATTATTTCCCACATAGTTTGCCCTTTTAATTGTATATATATTTATTTAATGCGAGTGATCTCTAACTCTATCGCTTAGTTTTTTGTCAAGGACAGCGATGTCTTCGTCTATTTCATCAATCCAACCTTCAACTACATTGAAAGAGTTTTGTACTGTAGTTTCAAACTCTCTCATTTGTGTTGCAAAGGTATCATTGATACGAGTATCTTGCCTGTCAACATGTGCACCTAAGCCATTGATGCGTTCGTTTGTTTCTAGTACTGCTTCTAGTGTTTTATCATTTAGTTCTTGGATATCTTCTTTAAGTTGTGTTACGTCACGCTGTAAGTTTACTTCTTGTTCAACTGCCATGCGGCTTGTAAGTTCGGATACTTGTTCGTTAAGTTGACTAATTGTCTGTGCTTGTTGTGCTGTCCACCATACAAACGCACTAACTTGTAATACGATTGCAACAACAACACCTATGCTAAATTTATTGTTCATGACCTACCTCCGATATATCCGCCTATCACTCCTATTAATCCTGTTACAGACATTTTCATTAGAGTAATAACACTGTCATCTACTGGTCTATTTTCTTCTAGTGCTACCCAATAATCACCTACAATGATTACACCTAATAGTATCAACACTCCTAATGTGATCATTAGAATAACTACATCTTTAAAATTCTTCATCATTCATTTTCTCCTTGTACAGCATTGTCCATTGCTTCTTCGGCTTGTCGATAATACCCTTCATATGCTGCTATAATTGCTTGCTGTTGTTGTACTAATGCCCTAATGTCGCTGAAGTTTAGCCCTAGGTTGCCGTAGCCGTCTCCTGTGAGTGCATATACAGCAAATGCACCTTCCTGTAGTTTTAATTGTTCGATTACTGCATCAACGTTTGCTTCGTTAATAACAACCCATTTGACATTACGCATATTAAGTTCGTCTACAGGAGGCAATACTAATGTAGGTTTTTCGATTGGTACACTAGTTACTTGTATTTGTTGGGGTTTTGCCGAGCAAGCCGCGAGACTTATAATCATTATAAAGCCAAGGACACTCTTTGTTAAAACTGATTTCATTTTTTGCATTCTTTTCTTTTTCATTGAGTTCGGCACCACTAAGTAGTTCAAAACATCTACCTGCGTTTTCTGTACCTGTATTTACAGCACGTTCAATGCCTTCGGCATTTGCTATTGCCGCTGATTCTAGATCGATTTTTTGTAGTTTATCAGCTAGTTTAGTATTCTGTCTACGTATTGCTTGATACGCAGAATTTAATGTTGTTATTTCGTTTTGTGCACTAGCATAGTTTTCTTGCAAACTTTCTAATGCTGCTTCATTGGTTTGTACTGCAATTTCTAGCTTGGCATTGTTGCTTTGTAGTATTGCCATTCGGGACTGTGTGTCATTGTAGTACCAATAACCTACGCCTGCCATAACGCTCATGATAATAAAAAATAATCCCGCTAGTCGCATATTACCTATATTTTGCTAAGTTTGCAAATTCCTGTACATCAGGGCTAAACTTGCCCTTTGCGCTGTTTTTTACACCAGCTGCATTCAGCATTAAACTGAGTTCTTGTGATTTATTTCTACGACGATATTCCCTAGGTGTTAATGGAACAGTATCATTAAATTCTTCTACACTAAAATCTTTGTATTTGGTGTCTTTTTTGTACCTAAATGTATATTTATTAAGTGGATTTAGTGTAACACTTTTTAAATCATCAAGTAAGTTATATAGCTTTATTGATAAACTAGGACGTCTTGCTGCTTCAATGAAAACAATCCAGCTACCATCACTTACTGTGCCTGTACTTAGATCAGCATCTAATACCCAATCGTACCCTTTTTCTAAATAATTTACTAAATCAGTAGCTGGGTCTTTGTATTTGCATTTAAAACTAATTGTAACAATGTCTTCGTCTTTGCCCATTTTACTTTGGTATTCGTCAACATGAATTTTTGGTCGAATTAAATTTTCTAGATCGCGTTCTTTAAGACTCATTGCTCGTTTCCTTCAACAAAATCATTATCTTCGTTGTTATTAGTAAATGCGTTCGAATCAATATCTTGCTTATAAGCATCCTGAAGTTCTGACAGATCGTATTCTTCGCCTGCAATTTCTAAACTACCTCTTTCGATATCGGAAATTAATTCTTTTGGCATAGTAATTTTAACAATCCAAACTGGAACTGAGATTAGTTTACCCTGCTTGGTGCCGGCACGGAAATCTTCTGGATCATTGATTTTAACAGGAATCTTAACAGTTGATTCTGTATATGTAACTGTACATCCATAGTCTAATAGTCTTACTGGTCCACGTGGATCCGGCATTTTGCTTTTTGGCCACATAAAACTGCACGATATCCAATATCGACCAACAACAGGTCCATCTACTAGTTCGCCGTCTAGCCAGTTTTTAAAACTAAAAATGTCTAAGTTATCTAATACACGTTCAAAGTCCAGCAGTGTGTTTAATCCACTGTCGCTCGTGTAAATCTGTTTTGTGTTTTTGATAGCGTCTTTTAAATCCATATTATTATTTATCCGTTTATGTTTTTATTTCAAAACTATAGTTTCGTTAAAACTTCATTATATACTCAGTTTTTGTTTTTAGCCTATAATAGTTATATTTTAAACTCTCATTGTAAATATTAGTGTTACCAAAAAAGGAGAATCACTTTGTCTAGAAAACAAAGAAAAGCAGACTTTAAGCAACAACAAAACAAACAACAACATATTGACATTAGCAATTATAACAAATTTGCAAAGAATATTGAAATTATTCCTAGAAACAAGCATCAGGAAGATTACTTGTGTTCGCTACAAAATAATTATAAAACAATAATTTTTGCAACAGGCCCAGCAGGTACAGGCAAAACATTAATTGGAGTGTTAGCAGCAATTAAAGCACTTAAAAATGGAGAAATTAAAAAACTAATATTAACTAGACCAGCAGTAGAAGTTGATAATGAAAGACACGGATTCTTACCCGGCGATTTAAATGCTAAAATGGAACCATGGACAAAACCAATTTTTGATATTATGCAAGAACATTTCAGTGTTCAAATGGTCACCCGGATGCTAGAAGAACAGATAATAGAAATAAGCCCACTAGCGTTCATGCGAGGCAGGACTTTTAAAAATGCGTGGATTATTGCAGATGAAATGCAAAATGCTACGCCAAGTCAGATGAAAATGTTATTAACCCGCATAGGTGACGATTCAAGAATGGTAGTAACTGGAGACGTAAAGCAAACTGATCGTAAAGTAGGCAATAATGGCTTAATTGATTTTAATCAACTACTGTTACGATTTGGTGATAGTGCTTTTATTGACTGGATACAATTTAACAATCAAGATATTGAACGCCATCCGGCAGTTGCTGAAGTACTTAAAATTTACGGCGACGATTAATATAAAACGTTGGCTAGGCGCCAGCCACGTTTATAAAACTATTTAATTTGAAGTTATTTTAAGCTTCGATACTAGTAAGTTCTACCATAGTAGCACTTAAATTAATTTCAACGTCAGCAACTAATGTATGATTAGCAAGCCCGTTACGGATAATCTTAATAGCTTCGTCTTGACCTTCTTGTGTAGTGCTCCAAAGTTGCAAGTTGTCGTACATCCAACGGAACATTTCGTCAACATCACCAACAGTTGCATTATCAACAATACAGCGTCTGCCGTCGATAATTTTTCCATTTTTAAACAAGTCCACAGCTTTTAGTTTGTAGTCACTAGTATCCACTGATCGCTCGCTAGGTTTACGTAGGCTATTGTCAATACTGTTCTGTTGTACACTGTTTAAACATTTGCGCAAATCCGGGTATGCTGCGGTAACATAGCTGTCTAGTGTATCCAAGTCTAGTTCAACACCTTCCGTAATTAATACTGTTGCAACACGTTCAGTAAATGCAACACGATCTAATTTAGGAATATGAATACTTTGGCAACGACTGTGTAGTGCAGGAATGATTTTATTTGGGTAGTTGCAAGTCATAATAAATCTACAGTTGTCGCTGAATTCTTCCATTACTCCACGCATAACTGCCTGTGCATCTGGAGTCATGTAATCAGCCTCGTCTAACAACACAACCTTAAATCCACCAAATCCCATAGTACCAGCAAAGTTTGTTACACGATTACGCACAACATCGATGCCACGTTCTCGACTTGCGTTGAGCTCCATTACATCGTGTCCCTGTACCCCGAGTTCATGAATCAATAGTTTTGCCAGTGTAGTTTTACCAACACCAGGACTGCCGGTCAATAATATATGCGGAATACTTTTATCAGAGATCCAAGCATTAATTTGTGCACGTTGTTCGTCATCTCGAAACACATATCCTTCTACCGTCTTTGGACGATACTTTTCTACCCATAATTCTTTCATTCTTCTTCCTGTTCCCAATACCTACAGTAAAAATGTTTGCCGCAGTTGTCAATCTCACGCTGCGGATAGCCCTCGCTCAACAGCCAAGGAATAATACTCTCATCTTCGCCTAAGTCTGCAGGCAACGGTTTAGGAAAACCATACTTCCAACCGCTGGGCGGATCACACATCATTACTTTCATTTAATTAATGTACTCCACTGTTTTAATTTTTCACGCTTTACATTTACTCTAACACCTAATTCTTCATTTGTCAAGAGCCCGTGTTCTACCATTAGTTCAATCATACACAACACATCGCCTGCTTCTTCTAACAGTTTAACACGTTGTTTTTCTTGAATTTGATCTAAGGTAGAATATTTGCGCATTATTTTACTACATTGTTGTGTTAGTTCACCACATTCTTCCATTGTAATGCACATTAATTGCTGTAGTTTGTTAATAGGATTATCTACCATCCAATTTTTTCCCATGGTACATCTTTGTCTCCAAAATGCCCATATGTACAGTTTTTACTGTATTCATAAAAATTAAACATATCAAATCGATCAATAATACCCTTAGGGCTTAGATCAATATGATTGCGAATAAACTTCTCGATGCTCTTACTGTAGCCATTAGACTCGACATAGATACTTGTTGGTTGCTTTACACCAATAGCATATGATAGCTGAATGTTACACCAGTCTGCCATTTCATCTGCTACTACGTTCTTTGCTAACCAACGTGCCATGTATGCGGCACTACGGTCTACTTTGGTGGGATCTTTGCCACTAAAAGCGCCGCCGCCGTGAGGAGCAAAACCGCCATAAGTATCAACGATAATCTTACGTCCAGTAACACCAGCGTCACCATCAGGACCACCAATAACAAAATTGCCAGTAGGATTAAGATGCCATACAGTATCGCTATCAATTAAGTCTCCTAATACTGACATTGCAGCAAGTTTACTAATATTTCTTGCTTGTTCTACTTGTCCTTCGCCATGTTGTGTCGAAATAACAACTTGGTCAATACGTTGTACACGCCCACCATCGTATTGTACACTTACTTGTGACTTAGCATCTGGTCCTAATACGTGCTGTTTCTGTAATTTCAATTCTTTTAAAACTTCGTGTGCATAATAGATTGGCGCAGGCAAGTATGCGTCATTGTCATTACACGCATAACCAAACATAATACCCTGGTCACCTGCACCAAAGTCATCTGTACCAAGTGCAATATCTGCACTTTGTTCATGTAGTTCATTATAGATATTCAAATTATCCCAGTGAAACCCTTCTTGCTCGTAACCAATCTCACGAACTTTATTGCGCACGATTTCTTTAACTTCTTCTTTAGAAACGTTAAAGTTTTTTACTTCGCCCGCCAATGTTACATGATTGGTAGTTACAAGTGTTTCAACAGCAACACGAGTCGTTTCATTGCCTGCTTTGAATCCAGCATCAACTAAAGCATCTGAAATTTGGTCTGCGACCTTATCTGGATGTCCATCACTAACACTTTCGCTTGTAAAAATATAATTTTGATTCATTAATGTTAAGTTTCTTTGATGTTGTAAGCTTCTTTATAGTTACGATCCATGTCACTGCTACCGTGCCGATAACCAAAGATATAACCAATAACTCCACCGCTGATTGCGATACATAGTGCGATTAAAATATTTTCCATATTAGGCTCCATCATCCATTTCAAATGTTTCATATCGCTTGTCGAGTATCTTGGCAACTCCTGCGAACATTTCATATTGACGTTCTGCGTCTGCTTGTGCATCTTCCAAGCGAGCCTGCCACTTGATTAGGATGTCTTCGAACGCTGTGGTATCGCTACCAAAGGTGTCGATGGCTTTCAAGTCTTCTACGATTTCAAACAAGTCGTTCATGTCGTTCATGTTAACTACCTCTTTTGCTTAACTTACTCTTATACAATACAACAAGACGACTTGCTTGTCAACCAACTATTTTTTATTATAAGTTTTTGTATTCAAAGTTTACGCTATCGCCGTTGTGTTGCAATTCAATTGCACCATTACTGAGATGAAATTTACGAGCCATTTCTGTTGTTGGACTTAGTGTAACAAATCTATTAACTTCTGGCATATTTTGTTTGATCGACTCAACAACTGCAAAAATAATATCACGACCTGCACCTTTATTATAACTCCATACTGTATAAAACATAGCAGTATTTCCTGCTGTTGCCAGATCAGTTTCAGTACGTGCCACTTCATTAGTAAATGCTGCACAAATTACGGCACGTGGAGTAACATCGTCGTCGTCAAGCAATACAAAACTTTTTCTATTTTGGGAGATCCTAAATGAGTGCGGAATGTGCGGCCTTACTGGATCGTCATTTAATAATTCAAAGTTATATTCTTCGTTAATTGTCTTTAGTTTTTTCATTGTGCTCACGTTCTTCTTTAAATTTTTTCAATAACCATTCATGATACCGCATTAGTACATTTTTTCGATTCGATCTGCAATACCATACTTAACTGCTTCATCAGCACTTAACCATACATCCTGAGGCGGCAGGAGTACGTCACGAATTACTTTTTCTTTAAGTCCAGTACATTTTTTATAGTGTTCAATCATACGCTCTGTTGACAATTCAAATTCACGCACACGAGCAAATAGTTCGTGCTCTTTGCCACCTGATCCCCAACTGTATTGATGCGACAAGATACTAGTATTAGGAGTTAGTACACGTTTACCTTTTTGACCAGCCATAAATGTTAATACACCACAACTTGCAATCAAGCCAAGCCCAACTGTTTTAATCGGAATAGCACTGCCTTTCATTACATCAATCAATGCAAATGCAGCATGCACACTACCACCGGGACTGTTGATAATTAATGTAAGTTCTTTTGGTCGTTCGGTTTTAGGCAATAGATTCTTCTCAATGATCCAATTTACTGCTGGTTTTGTTGACTCGTAAGTGAATCCATCAGCAAAGTAATAAATGCCGGCATCCCACATTAATTGCCCAGGCTGCCGCTGTGGTGTTCCCCCGCCTTGTGGAGATTTTTTGTTGCTCTCTTTTTTCTCGCTCATTTTATTTTTCCTATAATATTATAATTAGTTTGCGCCAAAATCTTCTGGCCTTGGCTGATTTGTATCACCTGCATCTGTCTTAGAACCAAACACACTGTTTTCCATTGGTGTGTCGCTAACAGCTAAAATTGCATCCAAATCAACCATACGGATTGTTTTTTCATTGCCAGCAGCGTCAACTAGTTCGTAACCCCGCGTCCAACGACCGTGCTCGATCAATACATAATCTCCGACTTTAACGTCTATTTGTTTTGGACCAACAGCATGTACTTTAGCCCACCGTGGTTTGATTCCGCGATCTAATCCATCGTCATTCGGAAGAATTAGACCTTTGCCTGTAGTTTGTATCCCAAAAAACATTTCTTCAACTATTATATTTTCATGCAAGGGTGCAATTGAAGTTCCTTTAAGAACTTGCTTATACTTGTATCCGCCACCTAGGCCATCTTTTTGTTTAGTAATATCCATTAGATCCTCTTTGGTTTTCCTCTGCCCATACGTTGTTCGTAATCTCTAGTTTTTGCAATTGCTTTAGCTAATCCACCTTTTATATGTGATTCACCAGCATTTAATCCGCTGTTTTTATCTGCTTTGCCCAAGTCGACATTACTATCGTCTGTCCCTACTATTTCGGCAATTGGATCTGCTTCTTTCAAGCTCGGAGGAACTGGTTGTGATTTTTTCACTGGTTCTTCGACTACAGGTGTTTCTGTTACTTTGGGTTTTTTCTTTGCTGCACGTTTTTTAACTGGAGTTTCTACAACTGGATCTGCTGTAGGAGCAGGCTTGCGTGTTGGCGTATTAACAAAGTCATCAGCTTCGATTTCTTTTGCCCGCCCTGCCGAATCACTACTGGTAGGAATTTCATCTGCTACGTTAGATTTTCTGTTTACTGTATTTTTATAATATTGATCGAGCATCTCTTCCCTAGTTTGTACAACTTTACCTCCTGGTCCAAGTTGATCACCTCTGGCATTGACTCTCATGTTACCCACAGCTGGGGTTAATTCGTTTTGTAGCCTTAGACGTTCCATGTCAACCTGGCGTCCTTGTGCTGTCCTGTATGTTCTTGCCATATTAGTTTTTCTCCAAAATATTATCTCATAAATTCATTAAAATCCAAATCATAATACAAACTGTTTATCTGATGAACTTTAAGTAAGTATAACACAAAACTTGCTACGCTGCTACCTCTTCCTACGCCCCATACAATATTATTTTCTTGCATAGTGTCTACTAGATATTTAAGATAGCATAACATGATTAATAGATCTTTTTTTGAGTATTCAATTAACTCATGTCCTGCACGTTGCAGTTCTGCATCATTTTTACATTGTTTTAGTACCCATTCTGCTACGTCAAAATCTTGGTATTCCTGTGGCATATGCCAATTATTTTGATTTTGCTGGTGCCATTGTTCTGGACTAATATCAATGTTTACAGCTTTACTTATCTCTGTTAAATCACTGTAATTAATATTGATCGCTGCATTATGTTTATCTGGATCTTGTAAATTGTACAAACTTAAATCAGTATTGCATTTGCGATAAAGAATATTGCAAATTTCTTCTTCGGTGAAGATTCTTCTATTATACTGATCTATTTTCATACTATTCTTTATCGGTATCGTTGTCGTTTGCACCACCTTTAATTATAAATGGTATCCAACGCTCTGTTTCTATATCATTAATTAAATCGCCACTTGCTGGAACATCTTGAAGTTCCGACCAACCCAATTGATGTTTTTCCCATGTGCTACTGTCCTTAATAAGTGATGTAGATTCGGTGTCAGCATCAGTGACTAGTATATCAGTAAATCCTGCGTCATTTCTTAAAAACCAAGGATCCTCCATTCCAAGCATAAAATGCTCCGAACCAACATCTTGTATAATAGAAACAGTTTCTTCGATACTGATATTATTTTTAATTTTGTATCCAAGGCTATTTTGAATAGTACATCCGTGAATGTTTATTACTTCATTAGTTATTGCACTCATTTTTAACATAGTAGTTGCAGCTAGTATAGCATCATAAGGCTCATCGGGCAAGCATATAAAAAAACTTTTGCAAATCGGATACATAATATCTACTAGTTCATTTCCAAATTTAGCAAAGACAGAGCCTTCGAATTTTTCTTCAATCATGAATTCAAGACGTTGCATTGCAATATCTTTATGATAAGCAACGTCACTAATGATGTCAAAATCTAATTCAAGATTCCAAGTACATGGCACAAAAATATCTTTATCAGTTAGTATAATGCCATTCCACTTAGTTTGCCATTTAAAGTCGGCCATTGTTGTTTTTTCCTATGTCAACTTTTTTAGAAAGTTTCTCGTCAAGTTCGTCTCGTTGCTTGCTTGCTCTTAACATTTGTTCGTTTTTGTAATCGGCAAGTAAACTAGCAACTTGTCCGTACACTGATGGATTATTAGCAACTATACGCATTTTACCGTACAATACATTGATTTTCTCTGCAAGCTCGTCGTCGGTTAATCCTGTTAAGTCTGGTGTGAATGGATGCATTTTATTCCTTTACAAATTGTGCCAGTTGCGGAGCCTTCCACCCCTCCGGTTTCAGTACTTTACCATCTTCACGCTTACGTACCTTGCCTGTGTCTGGATCAATCTTAGCAAAGTTAGTGCGCATTACTTCTTCCCAGGCACCTGCGCCATCCCATCCAGCAGCACGAATAGCACCTACAGTTACAACTAGAATATCAACTAATGCATCTAGCTGTTCTACACAATCATTTTCTAAAACTGCATCTTGTAGCTCGTCGAATTCTTCTGCAATCAGACCAAGATACATTTTGTAGTTTTCAGGTGATGCTGGTTGGTCACATGCCGTGCCAAACTTGTTTACGTCTTCAAAAACATTTGTCATAAAAAAACTCCCTGTAATTCTAATATAATATACAGGGAGTTTGTTTGTTTGTCAAGTATTAATTAATATGCTGCAATTGCTGCACGAGCCCAAATTACTGTGCTGCCATCGTAATCTGCTGTACACACATAAATGTAACTACCGTCGAATGCAATATCGCCTGCTGTATCGCCTGCTGCGCCAGTGTTTGCTGGTGTTGCACTACGTGCTTTTGATGTACGTTTTGTTACTTCTTCTATATGAATAGTTTCACCCATATCTGTTGTAGTAAATTCATAATGATAGACACCTGTAGCTGGGAAAGTAATAACATTTGAAGCATAACCTGCAATATTATCTGTTCCTGTGCTAACTGCTGCCGGCAGTGTTAGTGTATGTGCAACGTTTGAACAATTGAATGCTAAACGGTATCTATATAGCTTTGCGCTTGTACTAGCGCCGCTAAATGCTGCGGTAGCACTAGCATTTGTAGTAATAGTAAAATTATGTGCAGTAGCGTGATTCATGGTAATTGTGCCGCCTGTTGTACCAAAATCATGCACTGTTTCACGTAGGTCTTTAACTTCGGCACTTTGTACTACTTGGCCAGCAAAGTTGTTAGCAGTGTCAGTTCTTGCAACATTGCCTTGCAAGTCAGTAATCTCTGTTGCAGCCGTTGACAAATTGTTTTTAATATTTGTAAAATTTGTACGAAACCCTTGCGAATCGTTGTCCTGTCCGGCTACTGGATATGCTCCGTCAATGTTGCTTGCATTAATATTACTCATTTAAGTTTTCCTATTTTATACTGTTATTTATCTTATTTACCAAGTGTCGGCTGACCAGGTAACTCGTTTCCAAATGTTTGCAACACCGTTGTGTGCTTTTGCAATTGCAATTAAATCAGGTAGAAATCCATTGATTCCATCCTGATCCAAGCCATATATATATTACTGCTTGACCGTTGGAAACCGACGTTGACCTATCGCCTAATCTATTATCAACATAATCAACATAGATTGAATGTGAATTTGCCGGATCCGGCGAAACAATTACTTGTTTTCCGATTGTTGTTATATTTGGCAAATCGACTCTTGCGATGTTAGCCAATGGGTTGTTAACTATTATAGTTTCGGGCTGGGAATTGTCAGTTAAACTAACCGAAGGGGCGTCCCCAAAGTCTGTAGAACCAACAAGAATTGTGCAAGTGTAGGATACATTACCTGGTACTAATTGATAAGTCCCTAAATCACTGACTTGTGATTCTGTAATAGTTAATGCACCTTGGTGTTGTGTTACTGCACTTGCTGGAACATTTGCATCTGGAATATTTGCCCATGTAACTGCACTAGTTAAGTCATTGGTTTCTGCTGTTAGATAACCTGACAGATCCGGTGGCGTATATGTAAACACCCCAGTTGAATTATTGTATGCAATTGCGCCGTTGCCGCTTGCTGAACCTTCTGTACCAACGCTTAAATCAGTTAGTGCAATACCGCTACC
>Ga0115566_10000967_pt1 | contig 24778 bp, 23 predicted proteins | sample COGITO_mtgs_1204_3_FD_87173 | JGI IMG/M metagenome (GOLD analysis project Ga0115566, IMG submission 87173) | Pelagic marine microbial communities from North Sea - COGITO_mtgs_120405 | ecosystem: Environmental > Aquatic > Marine > Epipelagic | place: Germany:Helgoland, sampling site Kabeltonne...
TAGGAGGCGAAATAGTCCTTCAAGAAGGCGTCAAATGCGTCGCGACCCACGGTTTGTTCAATCAGGCGCAAGAAGTGGAAGCCCTTGTCGTAGGCGATGGTGGTGACGCCGTCATCGGGGTTGCGGCCCACCAGGTCGATGGCCAGTTTGCTGTCGTTGGGGGCGTTTTCCATGAAGTCGGCTACCTCGGCGGTCAAGTCGCTATGGGAGAGGGCTTGAAGCATGGCGGCATAGTCGGCGCCGTAGACCGCCTCCATGATGCGGTTCTCAAAGTAGACGGTGAAGCCTTCGTTGATCCAGAAGTCGTTCCAGGTGCCGTTGGTCACCAAGTTGCCCGACCAGGAATGCGCCAACTCGTGGGCGATCAAGGCGACCAAAGAGCGGTCGCCCGCAATGACGGTGGGCGTCAAGAAGGTCAAGCGTGGGTTCTCCATGCCGCCAAAGGGGAAGGAGGGAGGCAGAACGAGCAGGTCATAGCGCTCCCATTGGTAGGGGCCGTAGAGGGCTTCGGCGGCTTGAATGAGGGCCTCGGTCTCGCCAAATTCCCATGCGGAGGCCTCTAGGATGGCGGGTTCAGCGTACACACCGGTGCGTGGACCCGTAGATTGGAAACGCAAATCGCCTACCGCCAAGGCCATCAAGTAGGAGGGGATGGGCTGCTTCATTTCAAAGCTGTAGCGGGAATCTTCGGAAAGCAATTGTGGATTGGAAGCACTCATGACGGCCATTAATCCCTCAGGGGCTTGAACCTTCGCATCGTAGGTGAAGCGAATGCCTGGGCTGTCCTGCAAGGGGATCCACGTGCGAGCGAGGATGGCCTGGCTTTGGGTAAACAGGAAGGGATGGGTTTTGCCGTTGGTCTGCTCGGGGCTCAGCCACTGTAGCGCTTTCGCATCGGGGCTGGTTTTGTACCAAATGGTGACCGTGTAGGACCCATCGACGGTTCGGTCGGGGAAGATGAGCAGTTCCGTTCCCAGAATGGCGTCGTGTCGCCCGGGGGCAAAGCGCAATATATCCTCGCCAAAACCCTCGCCCGTGGCCCGAACGTCCTGAATCTCCAAGCCATAGGTGTCCAAACGCAAGGTATCTGCCTGGTGGCAGTCAAAGGTCAGTGTAGCCAAAGCCTGAAGCACCTGGGCGTCAAAATCCACCGAAGTGATGTTTAAGCTCAAATGGGTCACCACCGCCTCGGCGGGGTCGGCATAGGAATGAGGATCTAGGGGCATGGGGACGAGTTCTACGGCGGTTTCAGAAAGTTGGCAGGCACTGAGTAGGAGGCCGGCATAAACGCTTAAAGCGGGGAATTTCATGAGGAAAGGGGATATTTTGTGCTAATCTCGGGCATATGGTGCGACTTTTGTTAAAATTCTGGAATGAACGATTCATCAAATAGGGTCCGCTTGGGTCGCCCCGGATGGGGGACGCGGTTCATTATTCGGACTTTAAGCGTATTTGCGACCGCTTATTTTCTTCCGGGTGTCGAATTGGCCGCGTTTACCACGGCGATTTGGGTCTCCTTGGCCCTAGCCGTATTGAACGTCACCATTCGCCCCCTGCTCATCCTTCTGACTATTCCGTTGACCCTCGTCACCTTGGGCTTATTTCTTTTGGCGATCAATGCGGTCGTGGTCTTGCTAGCCAGTGATTGGGTCGAGGGATTTACGGTCCATGGATTTTGGGCCGCCCTGGCATTCAGCATGGTCATGACCCTCGTCTCTAGTGTTCTGGAGGGAAATGTTCGGGCCAAAGTGGTCCGAGCCTAAATCCGGCCTAGGATCCTGTCACCCCGCCAGCAATGATGTACTTCATGATATCCGTGGATTTGGCGTTGAGGGGCTCCACGTATGATTTGGGAACGACAAACACCTGACCAGAGATCGCCAAACTGTGTGGGACGTATACTGTGATAAGCGTGTCATTGGGATGGCCTAAATCGCGCAGGGTTTCGTCCGTCACAAATCCTACCCGGCGAACCTCTTCCTGAAGAGATAAACGCAATAGCACCGGTTGCTGAAACCCTTTCTTTTTGCCCGTTAGAGATTTCATGACATCCTTCACCGACGTGTAGATGAGCTTGATAAGGGGTAGCCCCTCGAGCATGCGATCCATCAATTTGACGATTCGGAGCTTGAGAGCATATTCCCCCAAGAATCCTATTAATGTGATAATTGAAATCAGCACAATCAGGCCCAATCCGGGAATATCGATGGGGATGATGCTATCTAAAGTGCGGAGCAGCCATATGACCGCATACAGGGTGATGGCAATCGGGGCGCTGTAGAGCAGGCCTTGGATGAAGTAATTAAGTAGGCGTTTGGTCATGGGAGCAAGGGGTATTGGGTGCGTTGTGCACGAGGCAATTTAGCGACAACCAAATTATAACTCGTTTTAATCCAGGTCTGAAGTTCGCCGGATGCAGCCGTACCATCGAGGTACACCCCGCCCCAATGGGTGGGATTCATGTAGGCTCCGTGAAAAATGGCCGGGTGCTCATCCCGCAAGGCCTCGAGGAGGTCGGGGGGGAATTTTAGCCCCATCTGCGGGTCCTTTTCCAAGGGGAGCAGAGCAAACATTTTGCCGGCAATTTTAAAAACCAGGGTGTGTTCGTCAAAGGGGAAGGTGGCCTCGGCATGGGGGAGGTTTTCGCAAAAGTGGATGACCTGGTCTCGATTCATGGGGACAAAGGTCGACGTTTGGTCCGCAACGGATTAAAACCGAAAGCTCAACCCTAGTGCGCTCGGGATGCCGATGCCGGCAGGGTTCCGGTACCATTGACAGTCTTTATCGAAATAGGTAAAGGCCTCCACGGAGGTGAGGCAGAGTCCGATTTCGGCGGTAAAGTAAAAATGGGGACTGATTTTTTCCTTGTATCCACCCAGGATGGAAAGATTGTACATCCCGTCGATTTGGTCTAGTTGTGAGGGGAGCGTGTAGGTGCGCGCACGAAGGCGCACGGAGGCAAAACGGCCCTCGGCACAAGGCTGGGCATACCAGCGCCCACCAATCATCCAAGAGTGCACGAAATAGCCTTCAGGGAAGCCGAACACATCGACTGTTGGGACCTGGCCAAAGGCGTATTCGATGAGGAAGGTGGTTTTCCCACTGTAATCGGAGATTTCAAGACCGGCGGTCGGAATTTCCTGCATCAACACCAAGGGGCGCGTAAACACTTCCAAGACGGCACAGCCCGGCGCGAGGGCATCCTTGCGGGGAGGAGTCGGGTTCGCGAGCGTCGTGGATCCTGTGGAGGTTGGAGCCGTTCGTGGGCGTCGGGGTGGAGAGGTAGCGGGAGCAGTGGGCGCTGGGGGTGTCGCCCGATTCGATTCGACCACCGCCGGGGTCCGCGACTCGGGGGTGGTGGGGGTCCCATTTGGGGTTCCAGCACCCGGTTTGACTTGGGCCCACGCGCTCACGCTGAGCGCCATGGCTAACACGACCAATTTTTTCATAGGTAAAGGTCTATCGTTTTCTTGGAATGCCCGGTATGGTGGACCAAGAATAATGATGGCCCCTGTCCAACGCAGCGGGAGGCCATGTGGGGGTCTTGAGGGATTGGAAATAGGCGGCTGTTCGACGCATGGACGCTTCCCTCAGGGCAAATCAGCCCCTTCGGTGAGCGGATCCCAAAAGAGCTGGGCAAAATCCTGGACTTGGTCGTCCTTCACCCGGATGCCCTCGGCTTCGAGGAGTTGCTGCATGGCGTGGAGCCCGCCAAAATAATGCTTGCCGGTCAGCAGTCCTTGGCGATTCACGACGCGGTGGGCGGGGACATCGGGAAGCTGGTGGCTCGCGTTCATGGCGTAGCCCACGGTGCGGGACGCTTTCGCTGAACCGATAGCGCGGGCGATGGCGCCATAGGAGGTGACGCGGCCCGCGGGAATTTGTCGGACGACGACGTACACCCGAGCAAAGAAATCATCCCGGGCGGCCACTCGACGGAAATTTGAACTGGAGGTAGGTAATGGTCTTCCCTTGCTTCAACCACATCTTTTCATAAAAGGTCTGGCAGGCAAAAACGACATGGTCGGGTTTGTCGACGATTTGGTCATACACGTCGTGGTAGGTCTCGACTACTTCGAGCCCCCACCATTCGATGATGCCGTGGAGATAGCCATGGAGAAATTCGCTGTCGGACTTGAGGTGGATGCATCCTTCAGGCGCCAAGAGGGCGCGGTATACCTCGAGGAAGGCGGGGCCAATCATGCGGTGCTTAGCGCGTTGGTACTTGATCTGTGGATCGGGAAAGGTGATCCAAATCTCATCGATTTCGCCGGGGGCAAAGCAATGTTTTACCCATTCAATGCGGGTGCGTAAGAATCCGACGTGGTCCATGCCGTCCACGAGGGCCTTTTTCGCCCCTTCCCAAATGCGGGCCCCCTTGATATCGATGCCCAAGTAATTTTTGTTGGGGTCGCGCTGGCCAAGGGCGACGGAGTATTCTCCCCGGCCGCATCCCAGTTCGACGACGAGGGGCCGGTCGTTTTTGAAAAAGTCCGACTTCCATTTTCCGGCCATGGCGAATCCATTTAAGACCTCGTCTTTGCTGGGTTGGAGAACATGATGGAAGGTGGCTAATTCGGCAAAGCGTGCCAGCTTATTCTTTCCCATGGGGTGTGCAGATTTGAAGATCTAAAATTCGGGCTTGAAGCTCTTTGTTGCCGCGAAAAATATTCCATTCTAAAACCACGGCGAGGCGCACGGCCCCCGTGATTTCCACATGGCCCCAGCCAAAACCAATGACGGGGAGGGTGGCGCCGGTGTGGGGATCTCTAGCCAGGGCGCGCAAGTGCTTGCCCTCCGACATGGTTCGGACCTGGCTGAGTTCCACCTCCTCTAATCCCCAGATTGGGGCCTCGTTCTCCATTCCAAAGGGCTCTAGCCGCTCAAGGAGGGTCGCTAGAGGGGCATGCAGCTCATCAACCCGCGCGCGGATGTCAACCAGCTGCCGGGGTTGGCGGGCCTCCATGGGCCAGCGTTCATCCACCGCGCGGTCAAAGGCCTCCATAAAGGCCTCCAGCTGCTCAGGTTGGAGGGTCATGCCTGCGGCCGCCCGGTGACCCCCAAATTGAATCAGGTGCTCCGAGGCCGCATCCAAGCAGTCATACAGGTCGAGTCCAGGAACGGATCGAGCGCTTCCAGAGTAGAGGCCTTCGTGCAAGGTCAGCACGACGGTCGGCTTGTAAAAGGCCTCCACGGTGCGCTGCGCCACAATACCCAAGACCCCCTTGTGCCAATCTTCTCCCGTCAAAACGAGACCGACCCGGTGCGTCAGGAGAGCCGCTTGGGCTTGCGCCTCGAGGCTAACCCCTTGTTCGGTGCTTCGGCGTTCCACATTGTGGGATTCTATGTCTTGGCTCAGCTGTTCCAGCAGGGCTGGTTGTGGCTGGGTGAGGAGGTCTACGGCCAAATGCCCGTGCCGCATGCGGCCGGCGGCATTGATTTTTGGGCCAATGGCGAAGACCACATCTTGCAAGGTGATATGGCCTGCGGGACGGTTCCCCAACAAGGCGGCCAAGGATGCCCGAGGCTGGTTATTGATGGCGGCCAAACCTTCCCGGACGATGGCCCGATTGAGTCCCACGAGCGGGACCATGTCGGCCCCAATGCTTACTGCGACTAAATCCAATAGATCCTTCAAGGCATTGGGATCCAGTCCCGCGGCTTGGTAGGCAGCGCGCCAAAGCATGTAGCCCACCCCGCAGCCGGATAACTCTTTGTGGGGAAATGCGCAATCGGACCGCATAGGGTCCAGGACGGCTAAAGCGGGGGGCAATTGAGGACCGGGCGTATGGTGGTCCGCTACAATGACATCGATGCCACGCGCTTGGGCCGAGGCAATGAGGTCTACAGATTTAATGCCACAGTCGAGGGCGACGAGGACGCGGACCTCGGAGGCTAGCGCGTGGGCGATTCCCGCTTCGGACAAGCCGTAGCCCTCCTTGTAGCGGTCCGGGATGTAGGTCAAAATGGACCAACCGCCGCGCTCAAGAGCCAGCTTGCCAACCGAAACGGCGGTGGTGCCATCGACGTCGTAATCCCCAAAAAGCATGACGCGCTCCCCGTGTTCGCGCGCTTGGGCAAGCCGTTCAGCGGCCTGTGGCATGTCCGCCATATGCAAGGGGTCTACCTCCGAAAGCGGTGTTCCGGGAATCCAGGCTTTGATCGCTTCAAGGGTGGTCATGCCGCGTTGCACGAGTACGCGCGCCAAGGCGGAATAGGGAGCGCCAAGTTCCTGGGTGAGCGCTTCGATGGCCTCAGGCGATCCTTCCGGGGCGTAGGTCCATCGTTTGGTCATTCCTCGCGGTTCTGGCGGGTGGCGCGGTAAAGTCCTAACTGATGTTCCACGGAATGTTTGTGGACGACTTGAAAGAGCTCCTCGATAAAGGCGCGATTGAGGTCCAGACTTTCTGCTTGAAGACCGCGCTTTTGGAGCAAGTCAAACCAGCGGTCCATTTGAAAAATACCTGCTCCATGGGATACTTTCAGGTGCCCCAAGGCATCGACGATGTCCATGCGCTGGCGAAGGAGTTGGACCATCTCTTGGTCGACGGCATCCAGTTTGAGTCGCTCGGCATCGATAACTTCCTGCAAGGCCACATCTTTTGGGGCATTGGCTTCAAGGATGCGTACCAAATGGGCGAGGGTGGTGGGGGTGATTTGTTGGGCGGCATCGCTCAACGCTCGTTCTGGATCGGGATGCACTTCGACCATCAAGCCGTCCATTTGGATGTCCATGGCAATTTGGGCCACGTGCTCGACCAATCGACGGTCGCCCGCAATGTGGCTGGGATCACAAATAATGGGAACATGGGGGGCCTGGCGACGAAGCTCAAAACTCATTTCCCACCGCGGTTCGTTCCGATAGGGCGCGGCATAACTTGAGAAAAAGCCGCGGTGTACAGCGGCTAGTTCCGTGAGGCCAGACTTTTCAAGGCGTTCGAGCGCGCCGAGCCACAAGCCCAGGTCGGCGTGGATGGGATTTTTAACCAAAACGGGGATGTTTGATCCGCGTAAAGCTTCCGCAATCTCTTGCACATAGAAGGGATTGACCGTGGTCCGGGCGCCAATCCAGACCGCGTCTGCCTGCACACCTAGGGCTTTTTCTACATGATCTGCATTGGCTACCTCGATGACAAAGGGAAGACCGACCTCCTGACGCATCGTCTGGAGCCATTCTAGCGCATTGTATCCAGCCCCTTCAAACTGTCCGGGTCGGGTCCGTGGCTTCCATACCCCGGCGCGAAACAACTGGGTATGGCCCTCGGCTTTGAGGGCGCGCGCGGTATCGAGCACTTGGTCCAAAGACTCCGCGGAACAGGGACCCGCAATGATCAAGGGGTTCTGGACGGACCCTATCCATGGGCCAAAGGAGCGTTCGCGATTCGCTGGCAAGTTCATTCCCCCAAAGGTACCAGTGCCGCCCTGGATAGCCGTTTAATGTTTGAAAATTTCCCCTATTATTTGGTGGCGCCACCCAACACCACGACAATTTCACCTTTCGCTTCATGCTGGGCAAAAAACTCGGCCAATTCTCCCACGGTCCCGCGGTGGTAGGTTTCATAGATTTTGCTGATTTCTCGGACGACGCAGGCGGGGCGTTCGGGCCCCAAAACCTCGTTGAGTTCTCGCATACACCGGGCAATCCGGTGCGGGGATTCGTAAAAAGCAATGGTTCGGGGCTCTTCCAGCCATTCCTTCATGCGAGTCTGCCGCCCTTTTTTCTGAGGAATGAAGCCTTCGAAGATGAATCGATCACAGGGTAGGCCGCTCGCGACAATCGCCGGAATCAGAGCGGTGGGGCCGGGAAGGGCTTCGACGACGATGCCCGCGCCAATGCATCCGCGCACTAACAAAAAACCCGGATCGCTGATTCCGGGGGTACCGGCATCACTGACTAAGGCGGTCACGCCCGTGCGCTGGGCAATGTCCTGCACGGTGCGTTCCAAAAGGCTGTGCTCATTGTGCATGTGAAATGATCGCAGCGGCGCTTGGATGTCGAGCAGCTTGAGCAACTTCCCCGAAGTTCGGGTGTCTTCAGCGAGGACCACTTCGGCTCCGCGAAGGACTTCCATCGACCGAAGGGTGATATCCCCGAGGTTGCCTAGTGGGGTAGGAACGAGAACAAGTTTGCCCATGGATTATTCGAAACGGGCATAAACCAAGGCGAGAAAGCGCTCGGCGATTTCGGGTTTTTGGCTCCAATCGTAGTCGCTATACACGGCATTTTCTAAGAAAGTTTCGCATTCCTGCTTGCTTTCCATCGTCGCCAAAGCGGCTACTACCCGCTGGAAATCATCGTCCTCCCCATGGAATAGGTGTTTGACAAAGGCGACGCGGTCGTTTAAGCCCACTTTGAGGCCTGCGTAACGGGCATTAACGCTCTTTGCACCGGAGGCCAAAGGTAGTTGCTCGGGTTGCGGGTCTGCCAAGGGAGGGGCACTCCCCGCACTTGCCAGTTCTTCTTTTGAAGGGGCGTCAGACTTGGATATTGCAGCGGCATCGGGGTGGGAGGTGGAGGCTTCACTATGTGCCTCCTCCGTCGCGGTAACAACCGCTTCTCGCGCCAAACGAAGGGTTTCAGCCTGCTTCGCTTCGATGTTGGCGAGAGCTTGTGCAGCTTTTTGGACGATTTGTGCCTCTCCGTGGCGTTGAATTTCGGCCATTTGGATGGAAAGCAATCGTGTTTGGGCCTCTACCCAAGAAGTGTATAAGGCCTGAACCTGAGCAGGCGTAGGGGTTTCGCTTTGTAAATCTTGGCGTAAAGCAGAAAGGGAATCCGAGAGTGACATGCAATGAGGGTTTGTTACCGCTGTGGTAGATTTGTGCGGCACCGAAAAGTACAAAATGTTCCAAGAGCACACCGAAGTTCCTACGCGTCGTTCCGGATGGATTGAAGTCATTGCCGGCTCCATGTTTTCCGGAAAGACGGAAGAATTAATTCGGCGCGCCAAACGAGCACAGATTGCTAAGCTGAGCGTACAAATTTTCAAGCCCGGCATTGACACGCGCTATGCAGACGATGCCGTGGTCACCCATGACCGCGCTTCGCTAGATTGTCAAATCGTCGAGAGCTCGGACCAGCTCCATCTCCTCGCAGCCGGATATGATGTGATCGGAATCGATGAAGCGCAGTTTATGGATGACGGGATTGTCGAGGTGGTCAATGCCCTGGCGAATGCGGGTACGCGCGTCATTATCGCCGGGTTGGATATGGATTTTGCCGGCAAACCCTTTGGACCCATGCCCCAGTTGATGGCGGTGGCCGAATTTGTCACCAAAGTGCATGCTATTTGCGTCCGTACCGGGGAGCTCGCCCACTACTCTCACCGCTTGGACGGCAACCAGGGGACTATTCTCCTCGGTGACCAAACCGACTATGAGCCGGTTTCACGAGCGGTCTTTACCCAAATTCAATCGCAACCCCCACATGTTTCCGGCGATCTCGATTGAACGCTTTGCCGAACTACTCGGCGCCGACATCCGCCTCCGGGGAACTGGGGCCTCCGTGCAGGCCGTCGTGAGTGACAGCCGGCAGGCCTTGTGGATTCAACCCACCGCCTTTTTAGCCCTCCAGACCCAAAGTGGCGATGGGCATCAATATGCCCTTCATGCCGCTCAACAAGGGGCAGTCGCTCTCGTGGTTGCGCAGAATGGGACGTTCGATCTACCTCCAGACCTTCCGGGGGAGTGCTCTGTTCTTGTGGTCGATGATCCGTGGGCGGCGTTGCGTCGCCTGGCGGCCCATCACCGTCGTGAAATGAACGGAACATTGATTGCCATCACAGGGTCCAATGGAAAAACCACGGTCAAAGAATACCTCTATCACCTGCTGGGCGATGCGCGTATTGCGCGTTCTCCCAAGAGCTTTAACTCCCAACTCGGAGTGCCCCTCTCCCTGCTGTCTGCCCCGGTAGATGCCCCAGGAATGATTCTCGAGGTGGGCGTCGGGGCCTCTGGAGACATGGCGCTTATGGCCCCTTGGGTCCGTCCGAATGTGGGCATCTTTACGCACCTTGGAGATGCCCATGCAGCAGGCTTTAGCTCGGGCGCTCAAAAAGCGATCGAAAAGGCGCAGCTCTTTGCTGGGGCAGACTGGGTCGTGGTTCCGGCGGCCGAGTCCGAAATTGCCGCGGCGATCTCCGTGCCGACACGCAGCTGGTCGTGGAATACCTCCCTCGATGCTGACTTGATGTTCCGATGGGAAGCCGGGGTATTGAGGTGGACAGACCAATCGGGCGAAATCAGTGGGGAGGCCTCTTGCCCAGCGCTCAGCGCAGTAGAAGCTCATAATGTTGCTTCGGCCTTAACATGTATTTTCTATTTGGGATGGCCCTGGAATCCTGAGGGGCTGTCGGATGTGCGGTCGGCGGGTTTGCGTATGGAGCGACTCCCCGGTGTGTCGGGTTGGACCTTGCTCAATGATGCGTATACGTCCGATCTGGATGCCTTGGGGTGGGCGTTGGAATCCTTAGCGGCAGAACCGAAGGGCCCTCGGTATGCGGTCGTCGCTACACCGATAGGAGTCAACGGTTTTTCCGCTTGGATGGATGGGGCTTGTGCAGCCCGCGGCCTCGATGGCTGGTGGGGCATTGGCTCGGATTTGGCGGCGGAAGGACGAGGATACCCCGACGTGGAGGCCTTTCGCGTTGCGGCACCCTGGGAATCGGTCGAGACTCCCGGGGTTATGCTCTTGAAAGGGCCTCGAAGAGCCCGACTTGAAGCGCTCTTACCCGCGCTCAAGGCTCGGCATCATGATACGGTCCTGGGGATAGATTTGGAGGCATTGGCGGCCAACCTGCGGCATTATAAATCGAAGCTTTCGGGTCAACGCATCATGGCGATGGTCAAGGCGAACGCCTACGGGCTCGGAGCAGTCACCGTGGCACAGGCCTTAGCCAAACATCACATTGATTACTTCGGCGTTGCCTATGTGGATGAGGGCTTATCCTTGCGTCAAGCGGGGATTCAAACACCCATCATGGTCATGAACCCCGGTGAACAGAGTGTCGAGGGTATGCTCGCCTATGGTCTGGAGCCTGAAATTTTCCACTTCTCGGCGTTGGAGCGCTTTGGGCAAGCCTTTTTGCGCTACCCGGAGTCCGCCCTGGGTCGGGTGCACATCAAAGTCGATACCGGTATGCACCGTTTGGGCTTTCAACCCGATCAAGGTAGGGAGGTAGGCCGCCGCCTGGCTGCCTGGCCTGGCCTCGAAGTGGCTTCGGTCATGACCCACCTCGCCTCCGCAGAGGATGCCGAGCAGGATGCTTGGACGGCGGGTCAAGGCAAAGCATTTGAACTCTTTTATGAGGATTTGGTCGAGGAATTGGGGTATCGCCCCATTCGGCACCTCGCTAATACGCCCGGCGTGGTGCGGCATGCGCGGTTGCGCGGCGATATGGTGCGTTTGGGAATTGGCCTATATGGAGATTCCCCCGTGGAGTCTGACCGGGCCGATCTTCAGCCCGTCGTTTATGTGCAAACGCGCATCTCTCATCTTCAAGATATACCCGCTGGGGAAGGTGTGTCCTACGGGCATGGCGACCCAGCTCCCCACATTCGGCGGATTGCCACCTTGCCGGTGGGATATGCGGATGGGTTTCCACGGACATTGAGCTTTGGACAGGGAGAAGTGGTGATTCACGGTCGGCGCTGTCCCGTGGTGGGAGCCGTATGCATGGATATGACCTTAGTGGATGTGACAGCCATTTCGCCCGAAGTGGGGGATGCGGTCGAAATTGTTGGAGCCCAATTGCATCTCCATGAATTCGCTCAGCGCTGCGGTACCATTTCCTACGAAGTACTGACGCGCTTTTCTGAGCGTTTAGGAAGGACAGTATGGAATCCAAACGCCTAATCCATCGCATTTTCTTAAGCCTTTGGGTGCTCCTCCTTCCCTTTTGGGATTTGGGAGCAGGCATGGCCTTGGCAGGCGCGTTTTTGGCTTCCTTGATGGCCGATCCGACCGCGGCCCGGGCAAAATGGACTCAAAGCGCGGGATACTGGCCACTTTGGGGCATCCTCGTCATGGTTGGCTTGGGAAGTGCCTGGCATCCGATTTCTAGTGAGGTTGCCTTGAGGTATACGCCTTTGGCTTTGCTCTTTTGGGCCTACGATCGTTCGATCGTTCAGCGCATTCTTCCTGTGGGTGCTTTAGGGGTCATGATTTACCTCCTGGGGGCGGGTTTGCTTCGAATCATAGATGGAGCCCCCTGGGACACTCTGGTTTATCGCGGGCTTTTAAAAGGTCTGCATCAGCACGTGTACATCGGAACCTATTTACTTCTCGCGGCCGTAGCGGCCCAAGGCGGCCCTTGGACCGGGAGGTGGAAGGGGCTGTACTGGGCGCTGACCTTGCTTTTTTTAGGGCTGCTTGGGGCAAAAATGCTTCTGATCAGCGCAGGGTTGGCGGCGACGTGGATAGCATATCGGCAGCGGACCATCCCACGTTGGTCCGCACCGGCCGCCGTGATTTTGATCGTGGGATTTGGGGTGTCGCAGGTTTTGGCACAAGGCCGGGCGATGGGCCATGTTTTCAAGCCTGTCGACCCCTATTGGGCCACCGGCTCAGTGGATACGCGGGTGGTACAGGCTCAGGCTGCGTGGAGTTTGATCCAAGAAAAACCATGGCTTGGCTGGGGCCCAGGGGCTGCTCAAAAGGCTTTAGATGCGCGCTATGAGGTCATGAACTACCGATTTGGCATGCAGCGGCATCTCAATGTCCATAACCAGTTTTTACAATGGGCCCTCACCTATGGGCTCGTGGGGCTTGGAATAGTATGGGTCTTTGCTTTGGCTGGATTTCGTGCATGGACCCCTCCCCTGACAGCCCTGGGGGCTTTTGCCTTCTACTTTGGAAGTCTATGGCTCACGGAAAGTTTCATGGAGCGATCTCTCGGCTTGACCCTCGTGGCGTTGTCTTGGGCCTGGATCGTCGAGATATCGGAGTCAGACTAACTCTTTGTGGCCCCCTGAGCCTCTTTAGCCACGCGTTCGAGTGCGCTACCTATGTGCCCCTGGAGGATGACCAAACTCATGCGAGGAGGTCCTTGGTATAAAAATCCTAAAAGAATCGGGGGACAGTCGTCCAGGCGATTTTGGCGTTCCAGACGGTAGGCCTCGCGGAGCAGGCGCTTAAATCGGTTTCGGTCGACAGCGTGTTTAAACCGTCGCTTTGGGGCGCCTACCAGAACTTGTGCAGACCGCTCCATCGGCCAGGGAGAAGTGCACCAAAGAATTTGAACGGGACCTTCGTTGAAGCGACGACCGGTTTCAAAAAGATGCGAAATGCGGTTGCGAAGTTTCAGCCGTTCCTCGCGGGGGAAACGGGTATCACTCACTTCCCTTTATTGGCTTCTTCGATGTAAGCATCTAAAGCCTGGCTCATCGAAGTGAATTTAGGCGCAGGCACTTGAATGTCCAGCCGCAGCGCATTTTCCGCAATGGCCAGATGGGTCGTGTTACCGAAGGCGGCAATGCGGGTATTCTCCTGCTTGAAGTTGGGAAAGTTCTTGAGTAAAGATCGAATGCCTTCGGGACTAAAGAAGACCAAAATGTCATATTTGACCTCACTCAAATCACTCAAATCAGAGGCCACCGTGTGATACATGGTAGCCCGGGTCCACTTAATATTCCCTTTTTCCAACGTTTCAGGAATGTCCGGGTTGAGCAAGTCCGAAGTGGGCATTAAAAAGTGCTCCCCGCGTTGCTTTTTAAGCGTGGGGATCATGCCCGCTAAGCTGCCTGTTCCGGGATAAATCTTGCGCTTGCGATAGGGGACAAATTTTTGCAAGTAGTAGGCTACCGCTTCGGAGACACAGAAATATTTCCAATCCGGGTTGATCGTCACCCGCATCTCTTCAACCATTCGGAAGAAATGATCAATGGCGTTTCGGCTGGTAAAAATGAAGGCCTTGAATTCAGCGGGGTTGACTTTGTCCTTTCGGAATTCGGCTGCAGGCACACCTACCACCTCAATAAACGGACGGAAGTCCACCTTCACTTTGTGCTTTTCGGCCAATTGAGTGTAGGGGTTGTTTCCGGCCTGAGGCTCGGGTTGCGAAACGAGGATGCTTTTAACCTTCATACGTTTGAAAAAAAAATTACCCAGAAGAGCGGACTTGTTTCTAGGGCGCAAAGGTACAAAATCGCAACATACCAAGGAGTATGCCCTGTGGAAACGTATCGAAAAAGTGCTTTTAAAAGCCCTAAGGCATAGAGGATTAGGGATAGTATGACGATCCCCACATAGAAAGGCTCCATCAAGTCTTGGGATGCTTGGGCGCTCACGAGAACCCACAAGAAAAAGGGCAAGGCAATCCATAACGCCGGCAGGAGAGAGAAGCGCTGACCCCAATGGCTCCAGTGGTTTCTTGACTGTTCCCATATGGCTCCAAAGAGGGTGTGTACAGTAAGTTGCGTGCTGAGAGCAATCAAAGGCAGAAGGTAAAGGCCATACCAAGGCCCATGATAACCCGGTAGGAGATGCGGAATAGACTCGCCTCCTAGGATGATAAGTCCGAGCAAACTCATGACCCCGACCAATAGAAAATTGGGAATCCACAACCGACTCGGAGTGTCCTCCCAATGGGTGAAGCGTTGCAGGACGAATTTCCACCGGTTCGATTCGGCGGGCGCCCTTTGAAGAAGGAGCCCAAGGGTTAAGGTGAGTCCCGCTGCGATCCAAAACAGGGCATCGGAAGGGGCCTCGTGAAGGCTGCCTTCAAGCGCATGAGGGAGTCCGGATGATGGCATGGGGCAAAGGTAAGCGCCTTCGGCGTGCTAGGGAGCGCCTTTGACGCGCATGAGGGCTAGGAGGCTAGAGGGCACGCGCTTCGCGCTGTGGCCAGAGGGCTAGAGGGCTAGGAGGCTAGAGAGCTAGCGTACTGCGCTGAGGCCCATTCCTATCAACCCTTCAACTCTGTTAGTTCCAATGAAAATGCACCCCAGCCTTGATCCATCGGCCAGGCAAAGGCACATTTCCGCGGTCCAAAACCGTAGCATTAAAGAGGTTCATGGCGTCTACATACACGGTCATGCCGTCGTGGTCGTAGCTCAGGCGGGCATCCACCGTTTGGAAGGGAGCGTAGGAGGTAAGTTCACCACCGGGAAGCGCATACTGGCCGGCTCGGTCTTGGCGGATGTAGACAAGGCCCCCTTGAAATCCTTTCATTGGAGCAGTAGTTAGTTCCACTTGCAGGCGGTTCGCGAGGTAGTCGAGTGCATAGATGGATTGACCGTCGAGGGCCGAGGCGCTGTGGTTGGCGGCTTGAAAGCGTGCTTCCCACTGCAACAGATCTACGGCAGAGCCTCCAGTCTCCAGCTCCATGCCCTGGATGCTAACCTGGGTAATGTTGTCCGCTTGGAGAACTTGGGCCCCGTCGACCGTTCGGTAGATCCAGTCGATGAGGTTGGTGCCGCGACGCTGGTAGACGGTCGCTTTGAGATAGGTGGGCATGCCTTCGAGCCCGCCTGAAACCACTACAGGGGATCGCCAAATGGAGGTGCCAGCTTCCAAATTCCAAGCATGTTCGGGCTGCAAAGAGGCCGAACCCTGAGCGCCTCCGAGCGTGTAGTACAAGTCGGTAAAGGTGGGCAGACGGAAGCTGCGATTGATGCTGCCAAAGAATTCGGTCCGCTTCAAAGAACTGGGGTCGGAACCACGGAGATGTGCTTCCAAATTGGGCAAGTAGTCTAAGCCATAGCGGTCGTTGTAGTTGGCGCGGAAGTCGGCCTTTAGGGTGAAGCGATTCGCGGGATGCGTGAGCCAGCTCGTGGCAAAGAGGCCAGCGTTGTTTCGGGCGTCCCCGCGGGTGTAGTAGGAGCGGTTGTCAGGCGCAGGTATGGGGCTGAGGAGGTCTGTGCCCAGCACGGAACTGACAATGCCGTCGTGGCGAACATCGGCGCCGATAAAGGTGCGGCGGTATGTATTGACGGTGTATAGGACCTCGCCTCCAAGGGTACGCGTGCGGTGGTTGTTGTGTTCGGTGTACCACGAAGGAGCCCAGCTGGAATCCGTGGTTCGCATGAACTGCCCATTCTCGAAGCGTTGGTAGTAGCCTTGGTCCTCGCGGAACAGTTCAAAGTGATCGCTGTGCTGACGCGCATAGACTTTCGCATTCCATGGGTAGGCCTCTAGCTCTAGGGCTGCCGTGTAGCCAGCAATGGCCTCGTACTGTTCGGGAAAGTTAAACGAATAGAAATTTTGCGCGCCGAAGCCCTTGGTGACCATGCCAAGGTGGCCATTCAGGACTTTGCCCCCAGCTAAATTCGTTTGGCTGCGTAAATACGCTTGGAGCTGACTGAAATCCGTGTTGACGAAGGCGCCATCCGCTGCCTTGTAGTCCATATCAAAGCCAATGTCGGTGCCGGCAATGCTGCCCAAGTACATGCCGGCTGCTCCCCGCTGGTAGCCGTACTGTCCTATTCCGGCATGGGCATAGCCGGGACGGCCTTTGGGCATCCAGGTTTCAATATTGACCACCCCCGCAAAGGCAAAGGGTCCAAATCGGTAAGAGCCTCCGCTGGGCAGCACGGAAACGTTGCGAATGGCTTCTATGGGAACGGGTAAGTTCATGCTGTGGTGCCCGGTTTGCGGATCCGAATAGGGAATGCCGTTCACCAAAATGAGGACCTGGTCAAAGGTGGAACCGCGCACCGAAATGTCGGATTGCACATCGTTCAGGCTTCGGCTTCGAATATCTACCGAGGCAAAGCGCTGTTCCAGGGCATCGCTGGCATTTTCAGTGGTGCCGTTAATGCCGCGCTTCTCCACTTTGTGGCCGAGCTCGCGGTCCAGTGCCCCATAGATAAATACGGGATCGACAAAGATGACGCCTTGATCAAAGGTGATGGTGTCGTTCGTCTTAGACAGGTTTTCTTGTTCGGACTGTGCCCAAGCGGAAAGGCTCAGGAAGAAGCAAGCGAAGACGTAGATGGATGTGCGCATACTAAGTAATAAAAAGCCCGGCCCCTTGGGAGGGCCGGGCGTAAAGATACTGAAGCGCTATTAGCGCGCTAAAACGGATACAATGTTATTGGAGACTTCGACGACGCCACCTTGGATGTCTACGGTGGTGCGACCCGAAGTTCCGTCAATCACGATGCTGCCCTGTGCCAGGGAAGCCATGATCGGAGCGTGGTCCGTCAACACTTGGAAGAGGCCTTCCGTGCCAGGAAACTGGACTGCAGTGGCTTCTCCCTGGAAGAGGGATTTCTCGGGAGTGAGGATGTCTACGCGTAGGGCCATGATTAGGCTTCTGCCAACATTTTCTCACCCGCGGCGATGGCCTCCTCGATGCTGCCCTTCAAGTTGAAGGCAGCCTCAGGATACTTGTCCAACTCACCGTCCATGATCATGTTGAATCCTTTGATCGTTTCCTGGATGTCTACGAAGACCCCGGGGATACCCGTGTACTGCTCGGCCACGTGGAAGGGCTGAGACAAGAAGCGTTGAACGCGGCGTGCGCGGTGAACGACCAACTTGTCGTCTTCAGACAATTCTTCCATACCCAAGATGGCGATGATGTCCTGAAGCTCTTTGTAGCGCTGGAGGATCATTTTCACGTTTTGGGCACAGTCGTAGTGCTCGTTGCCGACGACTTCGGGGGTCAAGATCCGTGAAGTGGAATCCAATGGATCGACCGCAGGGTAAATACCTAATTCGGCGATTTTACGCGACAATACGGTCGTGGCGTCCAAGTGGGCAAACGTAGTCGCCGGAGCGGGGTCGGTCAAGTCATCCGCAGGAACGTAAACGGCCTGAACCGAGGTGATCGAACCATTTTTGGTCGAGGTGATACGCTCTTGCATCAAGCCCATTTCAGTTGCCAAGGTGGGCTGGTAGCCTACCGCAGAAGGCATACGGCCTAAGAGGGCGGATACTTCAGAGCCAGCTTGAGTAAAGCGGAAGATGTTGTCTACGAAGAACAGGATGTCTTTACCCTGGCCAGTTCCTTCACCGTCGCGGTAGTATTCCGCCATGGTCAGACCCGACAAGGCCACACGAGCACGCGCACCGGGGGGCTCGTTCATTTGGCCAAATACGAAGGTCGCCTTGGACTCCTTCAATTCTTCTTTGTCCACTTTGCTCAAGTCCCAACCGCCTTCCTCCATGGAATGCTTAAATGCGTCGCCGTACTTAATAATGCCGGCTTCAATCATTTCGCGCAAGAGGTCATTTCCTTCGCGGGTACGCTCACCCACTCCAGCAAATACCGACAGACCGCCGTGACCTTTAGCAATGTTGTTAATCAATTCCTGGATCAATACGGTTTTACCGACACCGGCACCTCCGAACAAACCAATTTTACCTCCCTTGGCGTAAGGCTCGATCAAGTCAATGACTTTGATGCCCGTCAAAAGCACTTCTGTCGCCGTGGACAGGTCCTCAAAGCGAGGGGCTTCACGGTGGATGGGGAGGCCGTTGCCCTCTTGAATACCGCCAATGCCGTCGATGTCTTCGCCTACCACGTTGAATACACGGCCACGGATCTGCTCCCCGGAGGGCATAGCAATGGGTTGACCGGTGGCGATGACTTCTTGACCGCGGGTAAAGCCGTCGGTTGAGTCCATGGAGATGGCACGAACCGTGTCTTCCCCAACGTGCTGTTGGGTTTCCATGATGACTTTTTGGCCATTGGGGCGCATTACCACCAGGGCATCGTAAATCTTGGGAAGCACAGCGCCTTCAAAGTACACGTCGACAACGGGACCGATGACCTGGGCAATTTTTCCTTTCAGAGTGGACATAATGAGGGTATAAAAAAATCTTTCTGAATTCGGCTGCAAAGGTACTAATCAGATGGTTAAGAACGCATCTTTTCGTACAAGAAATAATGTGTCAAGCTGAGAAAAGGGAAGCTGACTAAGCGCAGTAGTCCTTGGGTAGCGCTTTCTAGAACCCAAACGACCAAAACGAAGAACGAGAAGACTATCCAAAGGCCAAACTGCGATTTACCTCGACGGAAACTCACCCGGATGGATGCGAAAAAGCTTTGATGCTCAAAAACGCGTACAAACCATGCTTGAATTCCCAGGGCCATGAAGGCCAATCCCATCAAGAAAAGGGCCATACCTAAGAATCTCGAGCGCACCCATTCCACATCATTTAACAGCATGTCCATCATCAGTTCGGGATCGTCCGCCGCTTCGCGCTGAATGTTCTCCATCACGGCAGCCGTTTCGGCATCTAGAAAAAGAGCCACGACAATGCCCAGTAAAATGGAACCTAGCACCAACTGGAACAGGAGCATCAGCCCTAACGTCCCCGCATGGACAAAGCCTTTGCCCATGGCCATCCATTGGGGTTTCACGCCCCATGAGGTGTGTTCACCAGATTGGGCGGCCAAGGCCACACTCATGTAGACAGCGGGTAACACAAAGTAGGGGGTAAAGAGCGAGATGAAGGGGACGAGGGCTCCAATCATCGTGACCGCATAGGCTACGAGTCCAAAAAACATGAAGTGACGCGGAGCCTGCGCGAGGGTAGTCCAGGCTTTTTTTTGGGCGAATACCATGGCACAAAGATGGCGACGATATCTTTGCCAAACATCTCGCCATTCGTGCAATCCTTCCCCTCCATCTCCCAATTTCCAACTCAGTCCTCTGCTGTAGCGACCACAGGTACTTTTGATGGGGTGCATGCGGGCCATCAGGCCATTCTGCAACGCTTGCTTGCTTCGGCCCAAGAGATTGGCGGGAAGTCGGTACTCATTACGTTTGATCCACACCCACGGCGGTTGATTCATCCCGAATATCCGTTAGAGCTTTTGACCACGGTGGAGGAGCGGGCCGAATTGCTGGCCGAATTGGGACTAGACTTCCTGATTGTTCAGCCCTTCACGCTGGAATTCTCGAAGACTGAATCCATCGATTTTGTTCGCCGATTGCTTGTGGAGAAAGTGGGGGTGAAACGGCTTGTCATTGGCCACGACCACCGATTTGGCCGAAACCGCGAGGGGTCCTTTGAGCACCTCCGTGAGTTTGCGCCGGTCTATGGATTTGAGGTCGAGGAAATTCCCGCTTTGGACATTGAAGCTATGCACGTCTCATCCACCCAAATTCGCCAGGCGCTCAAAGCGGGCGAGATGGACAAAGCCACCCTGGCCCTAACACGCCCCTATTTTGTCACCGGGGAGGTTGTTCATGGACGGCAGATCGGCCGCGCCATCGGATTTCCTACCGCCAACATCGGGGGGCTCCACCCGGATAAGTTGCTTCCCGCCCAGGGAGTTTATGCCGTTCGGGTAGACCTGCTAGATCAGCCCGCCTCTTCGGAATCACGTGGGCTTCCAGGCGTGGCCAATTACGGCCAGCGTCCGAGTATTGAACCCGGTTTGGCCGTGTTGGAAGTGCATCTGCTCGAAGGAGGCCAAGATCTCTACGGCCAGCGCATTCGCGTCCATTTTTTCGACCGACTTCGGGGGGAATACACCTTCCCAAACCGGGAAGCGTTGGTCGCCCAAATCGCCATAGACGCGGACGAGGCGAGGAAGGTGCTGGGAAGCTAGGAGGCTCGGGCTGCGCCCTGAAGCTAGAGAGCTCGCGCTTCGCGCTGTGTCTTTTCCCTTAAACGTTTATTCTCTTTTACCCTTGAAATGTGGTGCGGACCTTCGCTGCGCGCCGGAACTTTGATGTGATTTGCCAAGCCCTCTAGCCCTCTAGCCCTCTAGCGCGCCGAAGGCGCTCCTTAGCCCTCCAACCCCAACGTATAGGTCAGCATGATCATTCGGCCGGCCATGGGATAGTAGAAGTTTTCGTCGGTGCGTTGACCACCATAGAGATAGCCCCAGGTGTAACCGTTCGGCGCATACTGAGCGTTTAAGACATTGAGGAAATCCACTTTGATCGTCCCCCAGGTGGCGGGAGCACTGAACTGCAAGTCAAACGTTTGGTAGGGGTCTAAACTGCGCGACTGCTGGCCCGTGTTGTCCAAAAATTGGCGTCCAACCGTCTTGGCGCGAAGGGCCACATAGGCTTGCGGCTCCTGAGGATCCATCGCATCTGCGATCCATACATATTTGAGGATGGCATTGCCCATGAATGCGGGGGAGAAGGCAATGGGTGTATTGGTGTACAACGTTTTGACTTCAGAGTAATCAAGGTAGTCGTAGAGCACCTCTTCAAATGCTGCGATGCGGTTATTGCTGAACGTTGCATTGGCGAAGAGGCTCCAGTGTTGGCCCACTCGGCTTTCGGCCGCGAGCTCGATGCCGCGTCGGAAGCTTCGGTCCACGTTGGTGCGCAGGAGGGCTCCGACGTCGTTGAGGGCCCCGGTGGGGACGAGCTGGTCTTTGTATTCCATGGCGTAGCCGGTGGCTTCGAGGCGGTAGTTGGGGCCTGCGAGGATGTAGCCCGTTTCGAGGTCAAAGAGGCTTTCGGCTTTGGGGGCTTCGAGGTCGCGGCGGTCAACAAAGTCGTTTCGGTTGGGTTCGCGGTTGGCGATCGCGCCCGAAAGGTAGACGCGGTGGATGGCGTTGTTGTCCGCGACATGATGCCAGTCGAGGCCGGCTTTCGGGTTGAAAAAGAGTTGATTATAGTCCAAATCCAAACGCGTCTGATCGTCGCCGAGGCCGTAGATGTAGTAGGCCACATTTCGGACCTGCAAATCGCCATAGGCCACAAAGGGACCAAAGGGAATTTCGGCCTTCGCGTAGCCGGTCACGTCCATTTTATCGCCCACCGCCTGGTAGTAGCGGTACTCGTTGGCGCCCTGGAAGTCCTCGCGGTCCAGCCAAAAATTGTAGGTTGTCCCAATGCTCGGAAGGGGATTGATGCGCATCCAGGGCAGAGTGCCGAAGTGATCGCCGAGGTAACCATTCCAAAAGCCCCCCAGGACGTATTTGCGATCGCCCACTTGTTTGACCAAAGACGCGTTGGTGCCAATCATAAAGTTGTCCAACCAGCGCTGGCGAATGAGGTCGGTGGTGTACATGGTATCCCCGTTGATCACCGGATTTTCCAGGCCATAATCGGCGAAGGCATCCCCGGCGCGGTACTGCTCAAAGTAGCCTTTGCCGCTCACGAAGTAGGTGGTGATGTTCAAATCCCAGTTTCGAGGCAGGTAGACCTTGGTGATAAACTGCGTGTGCGCTTGGCGGTATTGGTCGATTTCATTCGGGTAGCGGTAGTAGTTGTAGGTGCGGTCGCCCGAACGTCGCAAATTCTCCGCATCGGCCGAATCTAAATAGTTCCGCGCGATATAATCCTCCACCCCTTGGTTGTCGCCGCGGTACTTCGCCTCCGGAATGCCCCACCAGGCTTGCTGCGTGCGCTCTTCGCCGCTGAAATGCACCAAACGCACATACCCGTCTTTGAATCGCGCTTGGCCCGAAATTAAATACGACGTCAAATCCACCGCCGAGCGGTCGATGAACCCCATGCTCTGCAGACTGGAATAGCGGCCCATAAATGTAAAGGGCTTGTCTTTTTGCCCCTTGAAGCCCACCGCGCCCGAATGCATCACCACCGACGCGCGGCTGCTCCCGTACGATCCCCCACCCAAAGTGAGTAGGGTCGAAGCTTTTTGGTTGGGGACGCCCACCTCCATGGAAATGGACCCGCCAAAGGCCCCCGCACCTACCGTAGATGTCCCCACCCCTCGCTGAATCTGGACACTGCTCAAGGAAGACGTCAAATCGGGCGTATTCACCCAAAAAACTCCATGCGACTCAGGGTCATTCACGGGCGCCCCGTTGATGGTGACGTTGATGCGCGTTTGGTCCATTCCGCGCATACGCAAGTACGTGTAGCCCATCCCCGTACCTGCATCCGACGACTGCGTCATGGAAGGTAAAAATTGCAGCACATAGGGAATGTCCTGCCCCGTATTCATATTGGAGAGGTAGCTTTTAGAAAAACTACGTTCATCAATACTCGTAATGGTGATAGTCTTCGCCGTCATCGGCGTGCGCTCCGAGGCGCGAACCTCCAAAAGTTCCACGCTGGGCAGGGAAACTTTGGGCAATGATGCCGTGTCAAGGAGTTGTGCATGCAGCGTGAATGCGCTGACAGTCAGAAGGGCAAATGCGGTGGTTTTCATACTCGCTGGGTTTTGAAATTACACAGCGAGGTGCCTGATCTAGGCCGCCCAAATGGGCTTTTCCACTTCCTTGGCAGCATAACCTGCCCAGGTTCGTAGGGTATCATCTCAGCCGAATCCGGCACCCCTGTGTGGGACAAATGTACGCGAAGGGCCGCAAACCGTCGCTTCCATTCCCATCGCCTCAAATACCCCAAGCGCGAAGCACCCGAAGCGCTTCCGCCAGGCGCTCCGACCGGTCCCCACGAAGTACGACATAGGGATGGCCACAGGCTTCCAGTATGGCTACATGACGATCAAACAGTCGCTCTCGGTCCATCGGATTTTCCCGCAATGGATCGGGCTGCCATGGAATCTCTGGATGACATAGTAGGTAGAGCATGGGTGGGTGCTGCGCAAAATCGGCTCGAATTTCTTCTGGCACTTCACCAAATTTCTCTTCCGCCCAAATCCACGTCGTCAACGCATCGGTATCCTCAATCGCTACTGGCAGCCCGTCGACCTTTTCCCCAGGGCTCCCGGAGACCAGCTCCTCCGAGGCCTGTCGCTGAGCGCGGTGGATGGCCAGCAGGTCCTCCATCCCTCGGAAGGGCTGTTCAGCGAGGTAGGCACGCGCTGCTTCCGCCGCAAAAGGCTGACCCAAGGCCTCTGACAAGTCATGTGCCAGGGTACTTTTCCCAGACGACTCCGGCCCTGTGAGCACGACGCGAGCATGGGGGGGCTGTTCCAACGCGGTGACGACACAATCCACCTCCCCATCAGGACGAGGCAGGGCCTCCACCCACAGGATAAACGTGCGTCCATCTGCCAAGCGGACCCGCATGGGGGCTGTTGCCGGGTTGTTTTGGTCCAAACTTGGCCATTGCAGGATGCGGATGTCTTCGGCAAATACCAAACCCGGAGTCTTCGCCGCTTTGTACACGGCTTCCTTCCCTCCCCAGGCCATTCGGAGGCCCCAGTCGGAGGTCGTCCCTTCCAAAAATGCGCGCTCTTCCGTGTGCAAAAATTTCCCGGCAATGCGCTGCAGCTGTGGCCGTGGGCCTTCGACGTCTACCCCTACAGAAGCGTATGGATGGAAAACGGCGCAGGCATGCAGGCCTCCATGGCTTAAGCTCATGTGTCCCATTTCTACGTAGGGCCTGTCCCCATCGTACTGGATGAGCGCCGCTAGGCCGGGGCGAATGGCTTCGAGGGCTTCCCGAGCCGCGAGAAAGTGGGAGCGGCGGCCATCGTTCGAAAAGCCATCCCAGCGCCCTAGGTCCGCCGGGGAAAGGAAGGTCGGCGAGGGGGGGGGTGAGATAGGATCGATAAGACAACGCCCTAATTTCACGCCGAAAAGACCAATAATTTGGAACTCTTCCGAAACCTTCATTGTACCTTTGCCGTTTGAATCCATAAACAACGCGAAATTCAAGGAAATTATGGCATCCACCAACTATATACCTTATAAAGTCAAAGACATGTCCTTGGCCGATTGGGGCCGCAAAGAGATTACACTAGCTGAAGCAGAGATGCCCGGACTCATGGCCCTTCGTGAGGAATATGGCGCAAGTAAGCCTCTCGCTGGTGCACGCATCGCAGGGTGCTTGCACATGACCATCCAAACGGCAGTTCTGATTGAGACGCTCGTTGAACTGGGTGCGGATGTTACATGGTCTTCTTGTAATATTTTCTCGACCCAAGATCACGCCGCCGCCGCCATGGCCGCTGCAGGCATCCCCGTGTATGCTTGGAAGGGAA
>Ga0115566_10000975_pt1 | contig 24655 bp, 19 predicted proteins | sample COGITO_mtgs_1204_3_FD_87173 | JGI IMG/M metagenome (GOLD analysis project Ga0115566, IMG submission 87173) | Pelagic marine microbial communities from North Sea - COGITO_mtgs_120405 | ecosystem: Environmental > Aquatic > Marine > Epipelagic | place: Germany:Helgoland, sampling site Kabeltonne...
GCCGTCCTCATACACGACAGACTCTTGGCTAAAGAAGCTGTTGAAGGGCACTATGAGGGAAGTATGACCACCTCTACCGGTTAGAGGCACTTATCAAGCAAATAATCCTACCGACTAAAATCCCAAGGGCTGCAATGGCTCCGTGTGACTGTTTCTAAATCGAGCACCTGCCTAGCTTCATGTTTTCTTTACAATTCGGTTCTTTTTAGCTATGATGAGCTGCAGGTCGGATTTCATCGTTCCGATCTGTTGCCCACTCACCGGAACCGACGTCATGAAAAAGGTACTCGCCGTCTTGGCTGTATTCGGCGGGAATGCCGCGCTAGGCCGCGTCAACATAGAAAGGGCCGCTTTTCGGTAGAAAAGCGGCCCTTAAAAGTCATTTGGCTCGATCAGCCAATATGCATCTGCAATTCTTCGCGACGGTGTTTCTGGCGAAGCTTGCGGAGCGCTTTCTCTTTAATCTGACGAACACGTTCGCGTGTTAGGCCAAAACGCTGACCGATTTCTTCGAGCGTGAGCGGATGCTCGCGGCCGATGCCGAAATACAGGCGAGTAATTTCTGCCTCACGGGGATGCAGCAAACTGAGTGCACGCTCAATATCAATCTTGAGCGATTCGTCCATCAATAGGTCATCCGGCTTGACGTCTTCGTCATCCGGGAGAACGTCTAGCAGGCTGTTGTCGTCGTCTTCGTTAAACGGAGCATCCATTGAAAGATGCCTTCCCGTATGCTGAAGAGCTTCACGGACTTTCTCGACATCCACTTCCAGTTCGACGGCCAGCTCTTCAATATTGGGCTGACGTTCGTGAACCTGAGCAAGCTTGGAGCTTGTCTTGCGGATCTTCGAAATCGTACCAATACGGTTTAGCGGAAGACGGACCACGCGACTCTGCTCAGCAAGCGCCTGCAGAATAGCCTGACGAATCCACCATACTGCGTATGAGATGAATTTGAATCCACGAGTTTCATCGAAGCGCTGTGCTGCTTTAATGAGACCGTAGTTTCCTTCGTTGATAAGATCGGCCAGCGTTAAACCCTGACCTTGATATTTTTTAGCAACGGAGACAACAAAACGGAGGTTGGCGCGGGTCAGCCTGTGCAATGCGTCTTGGTCGCCTTGCTTAATCTTTTGCGCGAGTTCAACTTCTTCGTTCGGGGTCAGCAGTTGAATCTGACCAATCTCCTGAAGATACTGGTCCAGCATTCGTTGCTGGCGTGGGACGTACATATTCCCCTTCCTCTATCCTAATTCGTAGTAGCGGTGTTCTTGGGCGGTATCGGGTGGGCCGATTTCTATTCGTCGTGCCAGGTACTAACCTGATGGTAACGGGTCGCTCGAAAGCGGGAGTGATTCACGCTGTCCGTGGGGGCTTGTTCCCTTCGAACCGTGATCTAAAGCCTTATTATCTATTGGTTACGCATAGTTTCCCGAAATTTTCAGAAGCGCCTCAGCAATTTCACGCGCCTCACTCATTCTCGGGACCTTGGTCTGAGCAGAAACCTTCTTTTTGGTCTGCCGCAACCAGGAGAAAAAGGTGCCCGCCGTCAACGGACTGATTTTGGGCGGCAAAAAGGCATCAGCTTCCCGCCGGATTATATAGTGCCGATTGATTTCCTGAAGATGAGCATCGATAATAGTTGAGAATCGCTCAAAACTATCTGGCATCTCGATAAACTCGATCAGCCACTCATGGCCAGGAAGAGAAGCGGAAGAAGCTGGAATAGGAGCGATGTGATAATTGGCCACTTTCGCACCCGTCAGGTCGCTTGCTTTTTCCAAGGCCTGTCGGGCCTCGTCACCGTATACAGCTTCTCCGTACGTATCAAGTACTTCGTTTGTGCGACCTGCAACCACCAGACGAAAAGGATCCGTTGAGGTAAACATGACAACGTCTCCCACTTCGTAGGCCCATAGCCCACTGCACGTAGAAACGTATATCCGGTAGCGAACCCCCGTTTCAACGCTATCAATGAATACTCTTGGACCACTTCCGTCCACTGGCTCGAATTCTAGAAATACACCCGTATCGAGATGAACGAGCATATCATCAACATTTGGTATGTCTTGAAACGAGATATACCCCTCGGACGCACCATAATTTTCAACAAAGTCCATCCCTCCACCAATCTGTTCCTCAAGCAAGGATCGGTAGGAGGAAAGCGCCACTCCCCCAGAGAAAAAGACCTCCAGATTGGGCCATATTTCCTTGATTGTCGTGACGGAGTCCCGCCAGACATTATTGTGATGTGCAATCAACTTCCTAAACAGAACGGGAGCCCACGACGGTACCATAGCTATGGCTCGAATGTCCATTTCATGGGTATGCGCGACCATGGCATCGAGCTTCTGCTCCCAATTTGGCATGAAGAGGATGTCCTCTGGCACAGCCTGATAAAACCTCTTGATAGCCCACGGAGCCACTAGGAACTGAAGACCAGAAACCTCCCCGATCCAAGACCCTGGATGAACGGGGTCATCTTCGATGCGGCCAGGTACAGACATCAGCCGCCCAAATAGGAAAGATGGGTCGGCCTTCGCCTCGAAGTAGGCCATCGCGACTGTTAAGGTGAAGCGTCGATTGACGGCAAGCATCTCAGACGAAAGCGGGATGATCTTGCCTGCAGATGCCGTACCTGAGGACACAGCAAAGTGACTAAACGTACCGGGCCAAAATATGTCTGCCTCTCCGTGACGAACACGGTCTACATCAGCACGGTACTCCTCATAATGGTGTACGGGGACTCGTTCTTGATAAAGACGAACGGGATCGGGGGCTGCGGCTATTTCGGCAAACCCAAAGCGTTTGCCCCATTCCGTCTGTGCAGCCTTTCTCGTTAATCGACGCAGTAATGCGACCTGCGTCTCTGCCGGATTCTCCTTGAAGGCACGAATCACATTGAGCGGCGAGATGGCAGGTGGCCATCTGGCATCGTCAATGGCAGGGAAATTGAAAGGCATCCGTCCTCGCAGTGTTTGCGTTCTTCCGATATGGCGTTTACGGCACGCTTATCCCTTATCTTTGGGATTACTTGGTTTCAACCCGCATTCTTGTTTTCCGTTTCTGCTATTGGTGTCAGATTCTCATCACATCCTCCGTTCGGGCCGTTTGACGCTCGACTGCCGCAGACCTGTAGAAGGTGGAGCCCATCTGATGGGTGTGCTTAACATTACACCAGACTCGTTCTCCGATGGTGGACGATATATGGATCCTGACTTGGCTCTAGAAAGGGCACGGGACATGGTAAGAGAAGGCGCGGCGTTGATTGACATAGGAGGCGCATCCTCTCGTCCGAAAGGGACAACCTATGGAGTAGGAGCTGCGCTCATTGACGCTCAAGAGGAGAAAGAGCGCATCTTACCTGTTATTAAGCGTGTTGCCGAAGCGTTACCTGACGTCTGGATTTCTGTGGATACGTTCCGCGCTGATGTGGCCGAAGAAGCGTTAGCTGCCGGAGCGCATGCCATCAACGACATCACCGCTCTACGTTTCGATCCTGATATTGCACAGGTTGTCGCGGCGCGCGATGTCCCATTAATTCTAATGCACTCTGTTGGCATGCCTGGTGAAATGCCCCACGCAAAGATTTCGCCGGACATCATGACTGATGTTCAATCGGATTTGGATCGGGCTGTGTCCGTTGCCAGACTGGCTGGATGCCGTCAACTAGTTCTTGATCCGGGATTCGGTTTTGGCAAAATCCCGACGGACAATGTGGCGTTGATCGCAAAAACAGCCGAGCTCGTTTCATTGGGGTTTCCTGTATTGCTGGGTGTATCCCGTAAGAGCACGATCGCGCAGATAGCACCCAATGCGGACGGTGAGTTGCCCTCGCCCGAAAAACGTCTCCCTGGATCGCTCGCGCTTACCGGTGTCGGTGTAGCAGGAGGTGCAACCATTGTCCGAACCCACGACGTATGGCAGACATCACAGTATCTACGAGTACTCGACGCAACCATCCGGGTAACTGCGGGTCAGAAAGGGAGTAACGAAGATGTACAATGACGTATTATGCAGGCCGAGATGTGATTGCAATATTACCAGAGCAGTCGCTGATACCCATCCAATGCACAGACGCTTGACGTGACACTAATCCCTTGGGTCATACCAATCCGTGTCGTCGATCTACTCGAGATCGGCTTGGTAGCGTATATCCTGTACAAACTGTATCAGTTGATGCGCGGAACGATTGCCGTGCAGATCTTTGCAGGGATTTTGGCTCTCTATATCATTCAGCTAATGGTTACGGCGGCTGACATGACCATCCTCCGGGCCCTTTTTGGCTCTATATCGGAGGTGTTCGTTCTCGCCGTCATTATCCTGTTCCAACCAGAAATAAGGCGCTTGTTATTGCTTTTGGGACAAAATCCGTTGGTTCGACGATTTATGCGCTCCCCTGCACAGCAGGAACGGATCGGTGAAATAGTATCAGCCATAGAAGACTTGAGTAAACGTCGTATCGGAGCGCTGATTGTATTTGAGCGGTCAACTGGACTTCGTAGCTATATCGAAACAGGCGCCCAGCTCCACGCCCAGGTCAGTCGGGACCTGTTGGTCACCATCTTCTACTCGCAGAACCCGCTTCATGACGGCGCAGTGATTATGAGAGATGCCCGAATCGAAGCAGCGCGCTGCATTCTACCTATTTCGACGAACATGAAGCTGGCTACTAATCTGGGCTTACGACATCGCGCGGCTGTCGGAATCACAGAAGTATCTGATGCTTTCGTCATTGTCGTTTCCGAAGAAACTGGACAGATCAGTACTGCCAGTAACGGGGAATTGAAAGCAAATATCAGCATCGCCCTGCTAGACAATTACATTGTGGAAGCGCTCGCACCCAGCTTCGAGCCCGAACCTGAACCGAGCGTTGTAACCGCCTAATCCATGACGGAAGACTTCAAGTTCCAGCGACGAAGAGCCAAACTGGTTGATGATCTCCGAGAAAAGGGAATCACGGACGAGCGGGTTCTGGCTGCTATTGGTCGTGTCCACCGTCAGAAATTCGTAGATCAGGCATTTCTCTCTCGCTCTTACCACGACGAAGCTCTTCCAATTGGACTAAAACAGACGATTTCGCAGCCTTTCACGGTCGCCTATCAATCCCAGACGCTAAACCCTCAGCCTGGAGAGCGCATTCTTGAAATTGGTACCGGAAGTGGCTACCAGGCGGCGGTTCTGTGTGAGATGGGAGCTCGAGTCTACTCTATCGAGCGGGTTCGAGGATTGTACGATCGAACGATGCCGCTACTACGCAAACTCGGATACTCGGTAAACTGCCGGTTTGGTGATGGAATGGCAGGGTGGGAGTCAATGTCCCCTTTTGATGGCATCATCGTGACGGCAGGCGCACCCGACGTACCTGGTTCCTTGCTGCAGCAACTACGTTTGCCCGAGGGAATGAAGCCGGGAGGACGCATGGTTATTCCCGTAGGTGGACGAGATAAACAGATGATGACCTACATCATGCGTATGGGAGAGGACAGTTTTGACCGGATTGAGATGGAAGCATTCCGCTTCGTTCCGCTGCTTGGCAATACATCGACCTGATAGTGAGATCAGCCGTCCGATGATTCTGGATTGGGAGTCCAGGAGCCTTCTTTGTGATCTACTTCGTCCACGATGCCAACTATTGTTGCGTCTGTAGGCATGAGCCCAGGACGGAAAGGGACGGTGGCTTCGCTCGATGAGACGTACAACACAGTATCCCCTACGCCCGCGTCAACGGTATCCAGCGCTACGATCAGGCCACCCGACTCTTTTCCTGAAAAAGACGATGGCTGAACGAACAACATGCGTTGTCCTTCCAGACGCACATCCTTTCGCGTGGCCCATACACGACCTGTGACTCGACCGAGGTTCATTCGACGTCCAGCTTGTCAATAATGGCTGTGATAACAGCGTCAATAGGTTTGTTCTTCGTCAGCTCTGTTTGTCTGGCACTCGAGCCTTGAACAAAGAGGACGGTTTCTCCTACCCCGGCACCGACGCTGTCCACGGCAACAACGACCCGGCTCTTGTCCGACCCATCCGCCTCTATTTCGCGCACCAACTGCAAGGTCAAGCCTCTGAGTTGCTCGTCCTTTCTTGTTGCCCAGACAGTTCCAATGACTTTACCGAGTACCATTTTCGTTCAGGATTGGATCAGATTGATTCGATTGGAGTGCCATCGCAGGCAAACGGCACACCGAAATAGCTAGCTACCGAAGCCGCATGGTCGGCAAACGTAGCTCGCGTTCCCAAGTTCATGGGTTCGCTCAAACCATAATACAAAAGGGGAACATATTCCCTGCTGTGGTCTGTTGATGCCGTCGTTGGATCATTCCCATGGTCCGCTGTAATCGCCAAATGAGCGCCATCCGGTAATGCGGCCAATAGGTCGGGGACGGCTGCATCAAACTCCTCAAGAGCTCCGGCGAACCCATCCGGGTTATTACGATGGCCGAATTCCTGATCGAAATCAATCAAATTCACCCAAACGAACGTCGGACCAGACGCTGTTCTAATCTGATGCAAGGTAGCCTCGATGCCCTCACGATTGGATCCTGTTTTCGATACATGGTCAAACCCTACGCCGCCAAATAAGTCAGCCACTTTTCCTACGCAAACCGTTGTAACGCCCGCTTCTTGAAGCACCTGCTGAAGGGGCTTACTCTCAGGCAATCGGGAGAAGTCTCGGCGTTGGTTCGAAAGTCGGCTGAAGGCTCCTGGGACACCAGTGAAGGGCCGAGCAATTACCCTACCCACACCATGCTCTCCAATACAGACTTCGTCGCGAGCTGCCTTACACATTCGATACAGGTCATCCAATGGAATGACATCCACGTGGGCAGCCACTTGGAATACACTATCAGCAGATGTGTAAACAATGGGGTCTCCTGAGATCAGGTGCTCAGGTCCGAATTCCTCAATGATCACGGTTCCCGACTCTGGCCGGTTGCCTAACACTCCTCCAACCCCGGCCAAGTCACAGAACGTCTCTAAAACATCTCTTGGAAAGCCGTCGGGATAGACCGGAAATGGATCAGGCAAGGATAATCCTGCTAATTCCCAATGTCCGGTCGTCGAATCTTTACCGGCTGACGTCTCTTGCATACGCCCGTAAGAAGCGATCGGGTTGGCCGGGCATGACATTCCATCTAGAGGCCGAATACATCCAAGGCCGAGTCGCTGCAAATTTGGCAGAATTACGGGACGATGGGCGAGGACATGCCCAAGGGTATCACTTCCGACGTCGCCATACACCGATGCATCTGGCTGTTCACCGATACCAACCCCGTCTAGAACGATGGTCACGAACAACATGCGATCAGGTTACTCGACGATGATGCACTCGCCTGATTGGAATGATTCTGCAAGAGCCGCTGTAGCTTCTGCGCGAAGCTCATCAGCGCCGTCATGACGGTCCTTCATAGCTACAACGCCTACGCTGACGCCGCCCTCGAAGGGTTCATCCTGGTCAGGGAACGATTCTTTGATTCGACTAGCCCATTCTGCTAGCTGGTCGTGATCCCCATGGTAAAAAACACCATAGGTGAGCTCTCCAAAACGCTCAACTCGAGCATCCAATGCGACGGAGCGTAGTCTGTTGGAAAACGAGTCTTCGAGCCCTTCGACATCGGCCGAACCATCTCCAGAAAGTGCTTCACCGCGGTTCAAGTAGACCAGAGCCAGCGATAATGGAAGAGCCATAGTTCTGGCGTGCTCCATTTCATCGGCAATAATTTCGCGACGCGGCCGGAGGGCTTCGATATCCTCGGCGGCATCCGGAATCCGTTCATCCGTCGTATCAAGAATAGTTGATACAAGCCGGGCATACTGCTCGAGCAGTACTCGAACGGAAGCAGATTCAAGGCCGTCGTCGTTCATGGTGTCCACCACCATGAGGAAGAGCGAATCGTGTTTCTTCGGGAGGATTGGGACGATCGCAACCTGCCTTACATCAATCGACTCGTGATAATACCCGAGCTTGTTTTTCGGAAAGCCATTAGGTCCTACTCTTGGATAGACGACAGGTACGAGTGCCTTGTGCCCTGAGAGCATTGGCTCCTTTGCTGAATATGACCCTCCGTTTCTCGCGTACGAATTTTGGCTAACCATTACCTCTACTTGATACCGAAGTGGTACATCTTCCTGCCTGAGAAGACATACGGTGTAGGCATCGACAGAAGCCCTCAATGACCGCAGGCATGGAATCAGCACATCTGCGAGGACCGCAGAATCAGCTTCGGACACCATGATGCGAGGTCTGGGCGCTCGGGTCCTGGCTTTCGAAACACCAGCGGTTCGCGCCCGATCCACGGGAGACATGGAAGACGATGATGGTAGGGGCGTATCCTCCTTATCAGCCGAATCCGAAGAAAGCTGCTCGACCGAATCTTCCAGTTCATGAACATCAAGGTCCAATCCGGAATCCGATGCCTTGGTGGCGTTTGCTTCATCTGAAGACACTTGCGAAGCCGAACGAGGCTTGATATCCAGAATTCCAAAGGAAGAGAGATCTTCTTCCGGTTGTTCAAGCGCTTGCATAAACGTTTCTGGCACGTCCCTGTGTTTGCGCCTCATGTTCATGGTCAGCAATAGCGCTGCTCCCACTAGTAGAATAAAGGCTAATAGGTACAGCAACGGCTGTCCTAGGACCATCGCTAATGCGATTGAGACCACGGCTAGGATGATAAACAGAACGCGAAGCATTCAGTCTGAGGCGGAGCAGATGGATAGGGCTGTGCTAGAGTATCACAGCAAGCTATTCGCACCCACAGGAAAAGTCAATGATTGGGGATAACCCGCACCATCTTCTCACACGAAATAAGATGATTTCAATATCTGCCTTGAGTACCGAAATGAGAACTAGGAGAGGCCCTCCTTTTCATATTGCCCTTTTTACATCGGAAACGAGGTTTACGAATTTTTTCAGCTTTTTGGCACGGCCTTTGAATGGTAGATCATCACAGTAAATGGGCCGATGCCGACGACTCTTGACCCTCGTTCCTCGGTGCGGATCTCACCTCCTTGATCTTCGACCCACGCTGTATTCATGCGATGATCCACTGCCTCTCGGATCACCCTTAGCCCGGCCCGGCGCGTCTCGGAACGCGCCGGGCCGGTGCTTTTTCGGCAACTCTCGCACCATTGCCAATAAATAATAACAGCCTATTAAAGGTCCTAGCAGCCCTTTTAGTGCGTTTACCAGTCTGATCAAAATGAGACTGGCACGGCTTTTGACAGAGCATCCCGCGTGCGCAGGATGCGAAAACGCCGAGCGGAATCACCACAGCGCGTCAGCATGCGAAAGGCTCGTGCTCGAGTAAACAAATTCCGCCGTCACAGAACGGCCAGCTGACCGGTCTCTGTTGAGATCGTTCGCGTGCCCGGAGGGCAGACCACCTCCTCCAACTGGGCATGATCAGCAAACTCGTGAACGGTGGGCGATAAACGATCTTGCATCACTATGGGGCGCGGATTGGGCTCAGCCCAAGCCGCGCCCCTCGTGCTATTCATGAGGACCCGATCCCCGTCCCGGCCGACGATGTAGTCTCGCGTCAATGGAATCTTGCCATACGGCGTGTCCAAGACATATTTCGGAATCGCGAAGCCCGTCAAATGCCCTTGCAGCTCGTGCATTATGTGCATGCCTTCCTCGATGGACGTGCGAAGGTGCGCCGTTCCACCAATGAGCTGCGCCTGGTACAGGTAGTAGGGGCGAATCCGCATTCGTACCAGCCCCTGACATAGCTCGCGCATGGTATCAACATCATTATTGATCCCGCGAAGCAACACCGTCTGATTGCCGACCGGTACGCCCGCTTTCAAAAGCCGATCTATGGCTTTGCCTGCCTCTGAAGTCAACTCCTTCGGATGATTGAAATGCGTGTTCACCCAAACAGGATGATGTCGCTCAAGAATCGCGCAGAGCTCTGGCGTAATTCGTTGAGGCAATTTTACGGGCATCCTTGATCCGATCCGGATGATGTCTACGTGGTCGATGGCCCTTAGCTCGGTAAGCAGCCATTCAATGTTGGCATCTCCGAGCGTGAGTGGGTCGCCTCCCGTGAGCAACACGTCTTTTATTTCAGGATGCGCCGCTATGTAAGCGATAGCGTCGCGCAGTTCGTCTTTGCGCATCATGAACTCCGCCTCCCCCACCATCCGCTTGCGCAGGCAGTAGCGGCAGTAAATGGCGCACTGGCTCGTGACGCAGAATGCGACCCGGTCGGGATAGTTGTGGATGAGATTCTTGACCGGCGAGTGGGCAACTTCCTCAAGCGGGTCTTCCACACCCACGAAGTCCGGCGCAAGCTCGTCAATCAACGGCACAACCTGCCGCCTGACGCCGCACGAAGGATCATGCGGATCCATCAACGAGGCGTAATACGGAGTGATCGACCACTGAAAAACGCCTTTGGTGCCTTCGATACCTTCTGCTTCTTCGGCTGTCGGCTCCAGCCAATCCGCCAGCGACTCTGCGCTCCGAACCCGGTTGCGCATATGCCACTTCCAGTCATTCCACTGCTCGGGCGTTGCGCCAAGAGGGTATAGTGAATCATCGGTGGACATCGTGTTAGCGTTCGATTCGGGCTAGGTGGTGACAGATCAGGAATTCACTCTACGAAGGGCTTCTTCAAGTACGCTTGCCAGGAATGCTGGGTACGAACGCCCCATCAACTCCGCCATGATGGCAAAAGTGCCATCGGGAGCGAAGGTAGGTAACGGATTGATCTCCAAAAACCACGGTGTGCCGTTGGCATCGACCCGAAAATCCAGCCGTGCAAAATCCCGGCACTCTAGCTTTCGGACAATAGCCAGGGAATCCGCTTCTAGTTTTGCCTCCAACTCAGGCGCAAGATCAGAGGGCAGTGACCATTCGTGATCTTCCTGCGGCAACCCTTTGCGGTCAAGCACATGCAGGCCTATCCCAGACGTCGCTTCCACGGCCCGCTGGATAACGGGAAGCGTTCGCTCAGGATCGTGTCCCACTACCGCCACGGTAAACTCGCCCCCCTCGACAAACACTTCGACTAACGCATCCTGCTGATACGTCCGGCACACGTAATTGACCTGCTTACGGAGCGCATCGAACGATTCCACCCGACTTTCTTTAGTCAACCCTTTAGCTGACCCTTCATATCGAGGCTTCACGAACAGGGGAAACGGTCCTGGCAGATCGGCTTCTAAGCACTGGTCTGAATTCGCATACACCCGATAGGCAGGCGTGGGCACACCGGCTGCAACGGAAAGGTCCTTTGTCCAGGCCTTATCCAAACTGAGCGACATGGTCAGCGCATCTGATCCCAGAAAAGGCACGCCCATCAGCTCAAACAGTTGTGGTGCTTCTCCTTCCCGGTTGCGTGATCGAGCACCTTCAGCAATACTCAGACCCACATCAAATCCCGGGTTATCCATGCGCGACAGAAGATTGCGGGCAGGACCAATGCGCACAGGTTCGTGCCCTAACGCTCGACAAGCTGCCTCTAGGGCCACTACAGTCTCCTCTGGCTCATTCTCTGCATCAGCATCAAACGCCTCCCCATCGACCCAGGGATAGTCGTCGAACAAATCATATACGAGACCGATGCGCATAAAAAGGGCTCAACTGGAAGCGGCTAACGGGAAAGGGTGAGTGACAAACCTAACATCTATAGACCTTTTTGCGAGCATCGTCTATACTTGGACTCTCACAATTCATCGACTTCCCACCATGCGACGCCTCTCCCTTCTTCTTTTCGTCCTTCTTCTAGCCGGCTGCCAACCAGCCGAGCAAGCCATACACGACTTCCCTAGTGGCACGCTCGTGGACATGTCATACGCCTACAACTCCCAGACCGTCTATTGGCCGACGGCCCCCATGTTCGAAAAAAGCACGGACTTCGAAGGCGTCACCGACGCCGGCTTCTGGTACACGGCCTATACCGTAAAAACGGCTGAGCATGGTGGAACGCATCTCGACGCACCTATTCACTTTAGTGAAGGCAAGCACGCCGCCGATCAGATTCCGCTTGAGAGCTTGATGGGGTCGGCTGTTGTGATCGGAGTAGAAGAGCAGTCTGCTGCGGACCGAGATTACCTGATCTCGACTGAGGACATCACCGCATGGGAGGCTGAGCATGGCCAGATTCCAGATGGCTCGATCTTGCTATTCCGAACCGGATACGGTCAGTTCTGGCCTGATCGTGAAGCCTACATGGGAACAGCAGAGCGTGGACCTGACGCCGTGGCATTACTTCACTTTCCGGGTATACATCCTGATGCCGCGACCTGGTTGACCCAGGAGCGCATTATCAAGGCGGTAGGCATTGATACGCCGAGCATTGACCGTGGTCAATCCACTCTCTTCGAATCTCATCAACACCTTTTCGGGGCGAACATCCCAGCCTTCGAAAACGTGGCTAGCTTGGACCGCTTGCCGGAAACGGGCTCATACGTCATCGCCCTCCCGATGAAAATCGAGGGTGGAAGCGGCGGACCGCTTCGCATGGTTGGCATCATTCCCAACGAATAGCCACGCCCCTTACCTGAGGCCCTGTCATTCCTGGTCAGCGACCTGCCGTAGCGGCCGCCCTTTCCACAAATAGTAGATGGTCGGCAGTACAAGCAAGCCAAGGATGGTGGTGGATATCATTCCTCCGACCATGGGCGCAGCAATTCGCTGCATTATTTCAGCTCCTGTGCCCGTCCCCCAAAGGATCGGCATCAAGCCAATAGTGATAGAAAGGACGGTCATCATGATCGGGCGAATTCGCATAGCTGTGCCCTTGTAGATAGCAGCTCGAAGATCAGCCAGTGAGTTCATCTCTCCAGCCTCCACCTTTTCATTGTAGGCCTGGTCCAGATACGTGAGCATGATGATCCCGATCTCCGCCGCCACCCCGGCAAGGGCAATGAAGCCCACCCCGACGGCCACACTCAGGTTGAAGTCATAGAACCAAATCAACCAGATTCCTCCCACTAACGAGAACGGCAACGAAAGCATCACTAAGAGGCTTTCTTGGATGGATTGGAAGTTGAAATAGAGCAACAGGAAGATCACCAATAGCGTCACGGGTATGACTAGCATCAGACGATCTTTGGCCCGCTCCATGTACTCGTACTGGCCACTCCAAATGATAGAGTATCCTTCAGGAAGCTTGATTCGTCGCTCCACCTCAGCTTTGGCCGATTCTACATACGATCCGATATCGATGTCCCGGATATCTACGTAAATCCAGGCCGTACGACGTGCATTCTCGCTCTTGATGACAGGCGGCCCCTGAGTCAGCTCCATCTCAGCCACATACCCCAATGGAATCTGATTTCCGCGGGGCGTGGCAATTAGTACTCGTTCGAGCGCTGAGAGATTGTCCCTCATATCCCGACTATAGCGCACATTGACAGGGTATCGCTCCAGACCTTCCACCGTTTCCGTCACATTCATGCCCCCGATGGCAGACATGATTACGTCTTGCACATCGCCCACTGTAAGACCGTATCTGGCTGCTTCCAAGCGGTCAATCTTCCAGTCCAGAAAATGCCCCCCTACCGTCTTGTCGGGATAGGCACTAGCCGTCCCCGGGATGCTTTGCAGCACAGCGGCTATTTCCGAACTGACATCAGAGAGAACCTGCAGATCAGGTCCCATCAACTTCACACCAATGGGCGTCTTGATACCCGTCGATAGCATGTCGATCCGGGTCTTAATCGGCATGGTCCAGGCATTGGTTAGCCCCGGAAACTGAATCGCAGCATCCATTTCATCGATCAACTTGTCCATTGTCATGCCCGGTCGCCACTCCTCTTCGGGCCTCAGCATTATGGTAGTTTCCATCATGGAAAGAGGCGCAGGATCTGTAGCAGTTTCAGCACGACCCACTTTCCCCAAGACATGATGCACTTCTGGAAAAGTCATCAGTATTCGGTCCGTTTGCTGGACCAGCTCTCGAGCCTTGGTAATACTCACCCCCGGATCCGTCGTCGGCATGTACAGGATATCTCCCTCATTAAGGGGAGGCATGAATTCCGATCCCATCCGAGATAATGGCCAGGCGGTAACCAGCATAAGAACCAGCGCTGCTCCTAGCGTCAAGAACTTAAACCGTAGCACCCAATGGATGAACGGATGATAGACCTTCTGAAAAAATCGGTTAATCGGATTGCGATGTTCTGGCAGAATGCGCCCTCGCACGAAATAACCCATCAACACCGGCACGACCGTGATGGCAAGAAGCGCAGCGGCGGCCATCGCATAGGTCTTTGTATACGCCAGCGGTTTGAATAGCCGGCCTTCCTGCGCCTCCAGTGCAAATACGGGGAGAAAGGACAACGTCACGATGAGTAACGAAGTAAACAAAGCCGGACCCACTTCTTTCGATGCATCGATCACAATCTGCCAGTGGTCCTTAATCCCTCGGTCACGCTCCAGATGCTTGTGCATGTTCTCTATCATGACAATGGCTGCATCGACCATCGCCCCAATGGCAATGGCGATGCCGGAGAGCGACATAATATTAGCGTTCAGACCCTGCATTCTCATGATCAGGAACGCGATCAGGATGCCCATAGGCAGTGTAAAAATGGCCACGAAGGCGCTTCGAAAATGAAGCAGGAAGATGATCGTGATTAAGGCCACGATGATGCTCTCTTCGAAGAGCTTACCCTTCAGGTTGTCGATAGCGCGCTGGATGAGCGACGAACGGTCATAGCCCGTCTTGATAGTGACTCCTTCAGGAAGTCCAGCCTGCAGCTCCTCTAGCTTCTTTTTCACTCCATCGATGGTAGCAAGAGCATTTTCGCCGTAGCGCATCACGACAATGCCTCCAACAGTTTCGCCCTCGCCATTCCATTCAAGCAGACCTCGGCGCATTTCGGGCCCTAGATGTACCTGACCCAGGTTCTTGATGAGAATGGGCGTGCCGTTGTCATCTACGCCTACTGGCACGTTTTCAATGTCCTCGATGGATTGGATATAGCCCAAGCCACGAACCATATACTCCGTTTCGCCGAGCTCAACGAGACGTCCTCCGACATCTGCATTGGATCGTTGAAGGGCCATTCGCACCTTGGAAAGTGGAATGTTGTAGGCCAGCAGTCGGTTGGGATCGACCTCTACCTGGTACTGCTTCACATAGCCACCGATGGAGGCTACTTCGGCAACGCCAGGCACGCTCATGAGCTCGTACCGTAGAAACCAATCCTGGATGGAGCGAAGCTCCTGAAGATCCACTTTATCTCCGCCATCGAGGACATATTGATAAACCCAACCTACCCCCGTTGCATCCGGACCAAGCGTGGGTGTAATGCCCTCAGGTAGTCGGCCGGCGACGTAATTCAGAAATTCAAGGACTCTACTACGGGCCCAGTACACGTCCGTGTCATCTTCGAAAATGATGTAGACGAAGGACAGGCCAAAGAAGGAATACCCTCGTACGGATTTGGCATACGGCACCGAAAGCATAGCCGAGGTGAGAGGATAGGTGACCTGATCCTCCACGACTTGAGGGGCTTGCCCCGGGTATTCGGTGAAAATAATGACCTGCACATCAGACAGATCGGGTATGGCATCCACGGGCGTATCCCGGATCGCAATGATCCCAGCGACGGCCGTCAGGGCAGTCAGAATCAGCACAAGGATGCGATTCCGGACCGAGAATTCGATAATGCGTTCAAGCATGGTTGTGTCCGGAATCAGTGAGTAGATGCAGTGCTTGAATCGGCGGGCATGGTTTCCATCGCTTCGCCGAGTGCTTCTTCCGCGCCAGCATTCTGCGACGTCCCCCGCATGCGGTCGATCGCCTCTTGAAGACGACTCTCTGAGTCGATCAAGAATTGGGATGAAATCACGATCCGCTCGCCTGCCTCAATGCCTGAGATAACATGAACCATATCATCTGCTTCTGCTCCGAGCTGGACTTCCCTAGGATCAACCCGCCCTTCGCCCGAATCAACGAATAAAAGGGCACGCTCTCCAGAACGAATTATGGCAGCTGATGGAACTACAACCACATCCTCGAGAGTGCTTCCTGCCAATTCAACATTGGCGAACATTCCCGGTTTAAGTTGCAGATCGGGATTGGCGACAATCAAGCGAACATGCACATCACGCGCTTTTTGGCGAAGGAAGGGGTAGATGTACGAGACTTCACCGGTAAGACGAACACCCGGCAGATAACTCAATTCAATGTCTGCTTTCTGGCCTTCAGATAACCACGGCAGTTCAAAGTCATAAAAACTGGCGTGTATCCATACCTGCCGCAAATCAGCCAGCCGATACAGTTCTTGCCCAGCCTGTATCCGAGCGCCTTCTGTTACTTGCTTAGACAGCACAACGCCAGTGATGGGGGCTTCAATAATCACACGCTGACGCACACTCCGATCTGCTTCAACCTGTCCAATAAACTCATCGGATAGGTCCCAATTCCGGAGACGGGTCCTAACCGCTTCAATCAAACGATCCGCCGCAGTCCGAGCTTCAACTGAGGCATCACTGCCCAGGGTATCGCGGTGCGAGAGCGCCAACAGGAATTCTTCCTGCGTCGTAACCAGTTCTGGCGCATACAATTCCAGCAACGGTTCTCCTTTTGTGACCGGTGCTCCTTCGAAGGCTACATGCAGAACCTCAACCCAGCCTGAGACGCGGGCGCTCACTTGGACTAGATTCTCTTCATCGACCATGATCTCTCCGATGGTTCGGATGGATCGGCTCAGATCCCTTCGCTCGGCCACGCCGTACCGGATACCCATATTCTGGGCAACGACGGGGTTGATGTGGACCGTGCCGGCTGATTCTGACTGATCGGACTGGGCCGCTTTAGTATCGTCAGCATACACCGGCTCGAGTTCCATCCCCATCCGGGACTTCCCGGGTTGATCGTAGATTTCGGTGGCGTCCATAGGAGCTCGCCAATACAGAATTTCGCGATCACTCGGAGCTGCCTGGGTCGCTGCACGTTCTGATGCGTCGACTGATGCGCCAGTCGTCTGCGACCCTATATAAAACGCTCCGATGCCCACCAAGACCACAATCAATGCTGTAAGCAAGTAGTGTGAGGTTTTCATTGGATCAATTGAGGTTTGGGTTATCCGATGGAGATTCGAGGGCTCCAGAAAGTCGGTAGAGCGCCCATCTAGCCATCTCCACGCCGATCTCCAGATCAACTTCTTTTTGGCTCAGTTCGAATGCCGATCGCTCCGCGTCGAGGGCATCAAGGAATCCCGTCGTTCCCGATCCATACCCCTGTAGGGAAGATGAAAGCATGGACGATGCTACGGGCAACAAGCGATTCTGAAGGTGGTCAAGCTGTTCATTCAATCGGTCATATCGTGATAATTGCTCCGACCACATCGCATCCCACGAGGCGATGAATCCTTCCATTCCAATCTGCTGGATTTCTAGGTTCAGCCGAGCTTCCTCCTCGCGGGCACGTTGCTGCGTTTTACCGAGGGGCACCCTGAACATCACACCGAGCCCGAGCGCATCGCGTCCATCAGAGGAGGCCGGGATGTCACTCTCCCTTATCGCCATCCAATTGACCGATAATCCGAAGTCAGGCCTATTCTGGAGCCGGACCATCTCAGCACTCAGCACTGCCTTATCAGCCGCCAACTGCAGCGCCCGATACTCAGCCCGGTCAACTGGTGACCCGACAGGAATCGGGCTGGACTCAAAGACTACGGCACCCTCAAGAATTGAAACCGGACGATGAACCAACTGCTGCAATCGAGCCAAAGCCATCTCTCGTTCCGCATCTAATTGAAGCAACATCTGATCTTGCTGAGCGATGGCGAGCTGGAGCTTCCACACGGCTTGTTGCGCTCCTTCACCCGTTTCATATCGCGACAATGCCACGGATTCAAACTGCATCAATCGATCTGTAAAATCGACAACCTCAGCCTTCATTCGATCCGTTTTCTGAATGGCTAGAACAGTTTGCAGTGCATCCAAAACAAGACCAGAACGCATTTGACGAAGGTTTTCCGCCTTCATGCCGGTATCCAGACGAGCCAATTCTCGCTGCAGCTCTCGCTTGCCGGGCCATGGCAGCATCTGCTCTACACGAAACTGCAGGATTTGCTCGCCTCGAGCTGTATGGATGGGAAAAGGGGAACCACCCAACATGACGGTTGGGTCAGGTAGCTGACCCGCAGATACTGAGCGCTCCTGGGAGGCTTCAATAATGGAGGCAAGAGCCATGATATCCCGATTACCGACTTCGACGGCTTCGATGACATCTTGCATCGAATGAACAATGAGAGTGTCTGGTGCCGTGCTTGGCGTTCGTGGAGACGCTTGTTTGCCGGATGCAGATACGCTCGCTAGCGAGCATACAATCAGTACCAACAAAGCCGTGCGATACCCGCTTGGGTACCGTCTAAAAAGTAGATGGGCCATATTCGCTTGTCGTGATGAACCGCAATAGGTGAAAGATGCGGACTCGTGGTAGAGTCAGGACCGTTCACGGCATCACAAGCGCAGGACGTTCCCTGATTCGGGAGAAGTGAGGCCAGGTAGTTTCCGTGACCACTGGGAGAGTTCTTTACCCGAAGAACTGGGCAGAATCAAGCCTTTAGAATGGACAACGTTTCCTTTTCCGACAACCATTCGTGGCGCCGAGAGTGCTTCTTTAGCGCCGCCATGGTTAGTGCAACAGCCCAGGCAGTCATCGTGAGAATGATCAGAATCAGACTCTGACGTGGTGGTCAAACAGACCGCGATAGGTATCGCCCCGCTGCTCATCTCTTGAGAGGAGGCCGTTTCCTCGCTCGGCGCATTCATACTCGCATGGTGCTCATGCCCACTTGCTTGCGAGGACGTCGCAAACAGAAGACAAACAAAAAGCACTATGGTGATGCGCAGGTACATGGCCTAAAGATACGGATAGACAGATCATGAATCATCACGAGGGGCAGGAGCTCAATCAATGCAGCGAGATGTGCTTCAAAAATCGTCTGACTGCACTTTCTGACCCGACCCATCCGAGCAGGAATCCAGCAAAAAGCATCAAGAAGGCAAACATGATCACAGATGAAGCTTCCATCCCTGCCAGTTGCGGCACATAGGTGCGAGCGACTACGTGTAAAACCCAAAGAATAAAAATGGCCAAAACCGACGAAATGAGGCCTTGAAGAATACCTTCAACGATGAATGGCTTCCGGATAAACCCGTCTGTAGCGCCCACCAGTTTCATGGTTCGAATCATCAAACGCCGGGAGTAGATGGCGAGCCGGATGGTATTGGCTACCAAGAAGATGGAGGCAATCAGGACTAAAAAACAGATCGAAAACCCGATCATGGACAACAGCTGAAGGTTGTCTTGCACTTTGGCAAGAAGCGGCCTGTTATAGACCACCTCATCAACTCGATTCCAACTCGAAAATTCAGTCACTAGAGAATTCAAGCTGTCGGTGTTGACGTAGGCCGGTTCAACTCGCACCCGGATGGAAGCTGGTAGAAATGCCCCGTCGAAGAAAACTTCTGCTTCCTCTCCAAACTCCTCCCGGAAAATCTCTTGTGCACGCTCTCTTGAGATATACTCCGTCTCGGCAACACCTGGTGTGGCTTGCGCTCTTTGATAGAGCGCTTCTGCCATCTCGTTGGTCGTGTCTTCTAGAAACAGTTCGACCTCACCGACTCGCTGCTTTAACCATTCCGATACGCCGCGCGCTTGCCAAGTAATGATCACGAACAATCCTACCATTACCAGCGCCACCGTCATGGCACTAGTAGCCGCTACGGAGGAGAAACTAGCCCTCCGGAATCCGGCCAACCCTTCTTTTATGGCGTATGGTATCATTTTTAGATGTGCGATGACATAGTTGGAAGCACCCTCAACCCCGTCACTGATCCTACATTCCTGGCATTAACATGACTGCATTGATCAGCATACGAGTAGGGCCAAGCCAGAACATCCGATACTGTGTCTTGTCAAGCAAGAGAATAACCTTTCCTTGTCCAAGGGACTGTACGGCTGCAAACGTCTTCCCAGCAAGCTTTTCCTGGATTTCGTCTGATGCAAATCCCGAAGCCAGTAGATTGCCTGCGTCTTTGTCGTAATACCCGACCGTCTCCATCGAAGCAGACGGCATGAATGCGTCGGTGCCGAATTTCAGGGAATACAATTCATCTGGCATTCCAGCGGCCAGCGGATGAGAATTGTCGAGCACAGCGCGGAAAGCGGAACCCGAGACCCGCCGCGTGTTCGTTGAGTCTCTTCTGTCCTCGTACCGAGTATAAAATCGTTCTTCTATGACTTCGGTGTCTTCTTCGTCCTCCTTGTCATCACCTTCGCTCGGGCTCTTTACCATCGCAATACTTGTCATACCAGAGCGGGCATTAGTAAGCCATACGGCTGAGCTTTCGCTTCCGATAAGCGTGCCACCTGCGCGAACCCACCTAGACAATCGATCCATCTGTGTACTATCGATCAGCGAGGAAGCATTGCCCGATGGCATAATGAGCACATCGTACTCATCTAGATCCATCGAGGTCAAGCGACTACCACGAACACGGTCGATTCCCCATTCCACACGTTGGTCGAACAGGTACCAAATCTGCCCAGCGGTCTCAGTGCCAAATGGACGATCCATAAGAAGACCCACACTCGGCTCTTCGATGACTCGTGCATCCGAAGAGGCAAGATCTATACCTCGGTCAACGCGAGACACGTCATACCCGTCGATCAGCACACCAGCCTCGGTAGCAATCTTCTCCATATCGGCCGAAATACGATCCATTCGGTCTCGATTCCGCCCGTTCAGAACGATAAGCGTTCCAACGGAATAGTCTTTTTCACCGACACCAAAGGTCTTGCGGGCAGAACGGACATTATATCCGGCCTCCCATAGCATGCCCAGTGCTTTTGGCGCATTGTTTTGCCGCCAGTCCATTACGTAGGCGTAGCGAGCATCTGAGTTGTCGACCGCACCAGATCGAGTAGGCAGACTTGAGACCGCCTCAGTGCTCACGCGCAGTGGCGCCTCGGTCCAAGCCGCCCCCGTCAGGTTAAAGGCTAGCGGTACGGACCATGTGGACATATCATACATGTCGTAGGACTCGATCTCCATCTGCCGTTGCATCAAGGTGTTGACCATGATGTGACGCGCCTGATCGGTGCGAACGACCCACGTGCCTGCCTTGAACGTATGCCGACCGGACTTCGTTGACCAGTAGTCCTTCGCCTCCACCGTTGCATCACTAGTCAATCGTTCCACTTGGATTCCGTGACTCAGAAGCAGCGCTATGACATCAAAGACGTATCCGTTTCCACCGTCATCTGGAATGAAATAAGCGGTGGTTGCACTTTCTGTTGTCGATGGGTCGAAGAAAGAACGGTAGTACTCAAGAAGCTCTTCGCGGTGTCGCACGGAAGCTTCCACGACAGCAATCGACGTCGCAAAGTGATCCCATGCACGCTGACGAAGTGTGAGAATCTGATCATCGTTAGTTTCTACAGCTCGGCCTCCACGACTATGGCCACCTTGTTCGGCTAACATGCCAATACCGCCCATCATGCTCGGATAGGAGGAGCCGTACCCGGGATAGAAGAATTCAAATGCCTCCCGAGTAAAGTAATTGACCTGATTGTCAGCGAGGGCTTCCCCACTAGCCCGGCCAAACATGTCCGCCCACGATTCATAGGCATCCGGAAGATTCAAATTGCGGGGAGCCTTGCCAGGCATCGTGAAATAGTTGTTATCGAATCCTTGCTCGTGATAGTCCATGTGGACCTGAGGTGTCCACTGCTGATACAGATCGATGCGACCTTGAGACTCGGGATGGACCAACCACATCCAGTCCCTATTCAGGTCAAACCAATAGTGATTCGTGCGTCCACCCGGGAAGGGCTCATCGTGCTCGATGTCCAGGCTATTTACTCGCAACTGGTTTGCCTGCATAGACTTGTACCAGTAAACATATCGGTCGCGCCCATCCGGATTGAGTGTTGGGTCGATAACCACGACGGACTCATTCAAAAGGGCCATCGTCGCTTCGTCCGTACCCGAGGCAAGTAGATAGAGCACCTCTAAAGCAGACTCCGTGCTTGAAGGCTCGTTGCCGTGGACGTTGTAGCTGAGCCACGTTACGACCGGATTGTTCGCGATCAGGTTGGCTGCTTCAGCTCCTGGCGTGGAGGGATCGGCGATCCGTGCGTTTGCTTGACGAATCTCCTCTAGACGAGCATGATTCTCAGGACTCGTCACAATAAGTGCATGCAAAGGCCGATTCTCGTAGGAACGGGCATACTCGACGAGCATAACCCGATCTGATGCTTCAGAAAGGGCATATAGATACCGCGTTACATCTGCATAGAGTGTGTATTCCGCGCCTGTCTCCCGATGCAGAACATCTGCTGGAGAAGGAATAGATGGGTCTCGAGGTACATCCGTCGCAAACTGAAAGGGCTCGGGTAGTAGCACCGACTGACTATCCGTTGACGTCAGGCCGGCTTGAGCGGCATCCTGGGCGCTGGCCCCAAGGACGGGCACGAGCATCATGATTGGGAGCAGAAGAAATAGGCGGCGAAAGCAAGTTGGCATGGAGGTGCAGATAGGTTGGGCGCGAGACAAATTATTGTGGTCGGAAAGCGCGCTGTCGTTCGGAGCGCGAGACTCCTCTAGCGAAGGTCAAAATAGTACATCCGCGGCATTAGCGTGCAGGTGTCTCACTGCAAATGTGTTTCGAACAAAGTCACTTAGTGTTGCACCAAAAAAGAAGCCCGTACCAACCGGCCTCCGAATTCCAGTTCAACGCCGTACCAGCCGTTTTTCAGGCTCGACACATCAAGTGCGATTCGCTCAGCAGCACCCACCGAGCTCTCCATAACCGAAGACGCAAGAACGGTTCGTCCTAGCGCATCGACGATTTGCCAACGGGAGCTTCCTTGAGCGCCGGCGGGTAGCTGGAACGCATCTTTGTCCCATCCCAGATTCAGCGTCTGACCAACAGGATTGGGCCACAGGTCAATCGCAAGGCTCTCGCCAGGCTGTTCGGACCGTTCCACATCAACTGACAGCACATAAATCCCTCGAGCGACAAATATTTGCTCCACCATGCCCGCAACGTTGGGGCCATACAACGCGCTAGCTGTTTCGAGGACATCTGCCAGAGCAGACCGAAAATCACCGGTGGCGCTGTGTAGCCGCACCGCCCCCAACGCGATGCGGTCTGCCTGATCAGGGCCCAGCGCCGTCCGCATGTCCCAAAGAGCCGCTCCCCAAATCATCCCCCAGACATACGGATTGGTGAAGTTATTCCACGACATCTTGCATTTGAGGTCCCCCTCGTGAAAGCGGGTACAAACACCATACTTGAGTGAATCCGAAGGACTTCCATCGTTCCAAACCCACGCTTCGAAATCCAGATTCAGCGTCCGCAGATCTGTGGTATTCGCCGGCCCGACGCACTGCTGCCGAGGTGGGCACGTCACAAGCCAGTCCCCAATCCGCTCATCATTCGTGTACGTGGCGGTGAAGTAATCGGCGTAGGCTTCATGTAGTGCTCGCGTCTGTTCACTTGAACCGACTGGCGATGTAAACCCCTGCGACGAAATGGCCAAATGGGCATATTCGTGATAGATCAGATCTTCCGAGAGGGCTGAGTTCTTCATAAAAATGTCCCCAACACCGAGCTTCATGACGCGGTTGGGCCAATCCGCGAAGCCCCCATCGCCGGCAACATGCACACGTGCTTCGGCTTGGAAGTCGATATCTACGCCAAGCCAGTCGATCCAGAACTCGCGGACAAACCGGTCTACATGCCAATACACATTCACCGCATCGAACTGAGGACATTCGCTCAGATCCACGATGCACATCACCGCATTAGTAGTATCCGCTGTAAAACGAAAGTCGGTTCCGTTTATCCCACCGCCGGATGCCGCAACTCCGGGACCGTCAAGGCGGTCACTTCCGACCCTGACATACTCTCCTTCCAGGCGTGTGCCATCCCCAAAAAGTCCTTGGAGTTCAACCTCTTCAGCATCGCCCAGACCTGGGTTTGATCGAAAAACAGTAGCCGGGATGGACACTCCGGACCCTGCAACTGACGCACGAGGAAGGAAGCTTCCTGGCGATGGATTCTTAGGCTCCGCTGCACTGTGCGCCATCAATCCAGATTCCATCCAAGCGACGGACAGCACCCTATCCACCGGACAAAACGCGCCAGAATTCGCTGGCTGAACCTCTTCGGGTCGCATCGACTGCGACGTCTCCTGCTGGGCCACGACAGATCCCACCTGCAACGGAACGAGAAGTGCAGCCAAGAAGATGACTCGGTGGAACACGTGATCGACAGGACAAGTGAGGAGGACGCGTGGCCTGACTTGGACGATAGATTTTGCCGCCTGTGACTTAGTCGATCGCTTCGAACCGGTTTGCAGAACGATTCTTGCGAACATGCTCTGGATCGAAGATCTGGCCATTCATTGCAAGATAAACGCCAGGACCCAAGGACTGAACCGCACCCACAGCCACACCGATATTGAATTCGGCATCCGTCTCGCGGAATCGGGCCGGAGATAGAGAACCTACTAGCACGATAGTGCGTCGTTTGCTGACTTCGGCTAGGGCTTTCGCCGTCTCGACCATCGTGTCTGTCCCATGGGTTACGATGATCCGATCAGACTGGGCAGACTCGGCAGCCCTTGCAATAGCTTGGCGATCCTCATCCGTAATCTCAAGACTA
>Ga0115566_10000978_pt1 | contig 24628 bp, 23 predicted proteins | sample COGITO_mtgs_1204_3_FD_87173 | JGI IMG/M metagenome (GOLD analysis project Ga0115566, IMG submission 87173) | Pelagic marine microbial communities from North Sea - COGITO_mtgs_120405 | ecosystem: Environmental > Aquatic > Marine > Epipelagic | place: Germany:Helgoland, sampling site Kabeltonne...
AAAGACCTCATCAATCACTCGACTATGAAACTCCCAATCAAGTTTATCAATCACTAAGAAAAGCTGCCTAAATAATGAACCAAATCATATCTTAACTTTGACTGATTCCTGTCCTAAAGATGGAGGTATTACAGCATTACCTGATCTTTCATAGCACCGTTTCTAACAAATTGTTGTTCGCGAGGTGTTATGATCACTTTGCTAGGGTTGCAAATGCCTAATACATAACTGTACCAATAATCGGCAATAAAATAGCGCGTTCGGTTGGTGTCTATAGACTTCAAATCTTCATAACTGATGCGCCTTTCTGGACCGATGGCAGCCGTGGCGCGAAAGGAAAAAACGGACGAAATGGATATCAATCTTGATATCCATATGGATGCATTAGTTAAGCTCGATTTAGCATGAACTGTTGCGAATAAGGCTACCCAAAAAAGAAGAAAAAGAGGTATCATATACTTAAGCATCACATAGTTGATGGAGAACCATCGCAGCAACATGATGAAGATAAAACCTAACACAGCTGTAATAAGGAAATAGCTTATCCAAGATGTTTTTGGAATCGAGCGCTTGTAGACGCTTAAAGCGAATAAGCCAATGGAAGCGTAAAAACCAATTGAGTTCCAAGCGGTGTCGGCTTCAAAAGATGCAGCGGCTACTACATAACTCCATAGGGTTAAAATGGTGTGTCAACTCTTCGGGGTTTGCAAATAGTTGGGAGATGTAATTAGGGTCCTTGAATGTGTGGGTTTTAGCATAATAGAGACCTGCGCAGCCTACAAGGAAAACAAACATGGCAGAACTCAACCGAATAATGCCTTGTTTAGATTGTATTGTTTTTTTCAATTGACTCAAGATTTGAGTCCGATAAAAGAGCATTAGGCTAAGGTAAATGAAGGCGGAAAAGTCGCTTACCCAAATAGCGAGAACAGCAAACAAAACCATTAAGGGCAAGTAGGAGGTTTTACTTTTTAAAATGGCTTGATGAAAACAAACAAAGGAGCAGCCTAACATGGCCATTTGGGCGGCATAGGGGTGACCAGGCAGCACGTGAAAAACAAGGGCATAAAAAGGGAAAAACCATAATACCGCCAGCAACAAACGCATCCAGCGGTTTGGGATGAAATACCAAAAAGAAACAAGGCCAAGTAAAAGATAGAACCATTGCGCAATGGAAACGGACCAGATTACGGATAATGGAAAAACGGATTTCAGCGCGAATGCGGTTAAAGGCAAAAGACTACCAAGTCTATCTTGCGACCAATAGTACCAATCCTTACTAAATGAAAAGGACTCCGCCATGTAAACATGAACGGCTATATCTGAGTTTAGAAAGGAATAATAGGGTAAGGAGAAAACAAAAAATGACGACAGGGCGATTCCAAGAAGAATGAGCCAATCTAATATTCTATTTGATGGAATTGTCAACGCTCAAAGCTACATGATCTTCAAATCGATCCGCCTGTTTTCCATATCGGCTGCGGCCACTTTTACCGAAACCTTTTGACCGAGCTGAATCGTGCGTTTGGTACGTTGACCAACAACAGCCATATTCTTCTGATCGAAGAAATAAAAGTCGCCAGGAATATCCCTCAAACGCACCATGCCTTCGCATTTGTTTTCGATGATTTCAACAAAAACCCCCCATTCAGTTACACCACTAACTACTCCGTCAAATACCTCACCGACAAACTCAGACATATACAACACCTGATAAAGTTTGGTGGATTCGCGTTCTGCGTCCGAAGCTTTACGCTCCATAATGCCGCTGTGCTTACACAACTTATCTATAGGCGCCTCCTTAACCGAAGGAGCGCCATTAAGGTAGTCAAACAGCAGTCTGTGCGCCATCATGTCGGGATAGCGTCTAATAGGTGAAGTGAAATGGCTGTAATAAGGAAAGGACAGTCCAAAATGACCAATGTTCTTGGTCGAGTATTCCGCTTTAGCCATAGATCGAATGGCTAACATTTCGATCATGTTTTGCTCAGGCTGGCCTTTTACCTTTTCCAGCATTCCGTTTATCGAGGAGGCAATTTTCTGTGGAGTGTTCGTATCTATATGATATTCAAACCGCTTAACAAATTGCGCCAAATCTTTGATGCGGATTGGGTCTGGGCTATCATGGATTCGATAGACAAAGGTTTTTATGTTGTCCGATGACTTTTCTTTCTTTCCAATTTTAATAGCCACCGCTTTATTTGCCAGCAGCATAAACTCTTCTATCAGTTTATGAGCGTCTTTTTGAACTTTAAAGAATACATCGGTCGGTTTCTTTTTGTCGTCTAGCTTGAAGCGCACCTCAGCCTTATCAAATGCGATTGCTCCTTGCTCCATGCGCTCAGATCGAAGCGTCTTTGCTAAATTGTTTATAGTGGTCAACTCATTGCAATACAGCCCATTTTCAGCCACAAGAATTTCTTGAACCTGTTCATAGGAAAAGCGATGGTCACTGTGTATGACCGTTTTACCCAACCATGTGTGATGAATTTTTGCATTTGCGTCTAGCTCAAAAACTGCGCTGAATGTGTATTTGTCTTCGTGTGGTCTGAGCGAACAAAGTTCGTTTGACAGCGTTTCGGGTAACATTGGAATAACGCGATCCACAAGATAAACGGATGTTGCGCGGTTTTGTGCCTCTTGCTCAATGAGCGACCCAGGGCGGACATAATGAGTGACATCCGCTATATGTACACCTATTTCAAAATGACCATTATCGAGCGCTTTAAACGAAAGGGCGTCATCAAAATCCTTGGCATCTTCGGGGTCGATGGTGAACGTAAGTACTTTCCGAAAATCTCTTCGTTTTGCTACTTCTTCATCGCGAATGCTTCGATCAATGGTTGCGCATTCTTCCTCAACTTCAGTTGGAAACTGTAAGGGAAACCCGAATTCTGCGAGTATAGCATCACCTTCGGCCCTCATATCGCCTGGACGACCAAGCACGGCATCAACCGAACCAACAGGGTTCATTCTTGGGTTGTCCCAATTGTCAAACCGAACAACCACTTTATCTCCCGCCTTTGCACCATTAAGCTGTTCGGCTGGGATGAAAAAATCGGTTGTGATTTTTTGATTATCCGGAATGGCAAAGAAGTTACGATCGTTTTGGAAAATGACGGCTGGAAAGATGGATCGAGCGCGTTCTAGCACTTCAACAACTTTACCCTTTTGTCTAGCACTCTTTCGTCCGGTTGACAATCGAATCAAAACGCGATCTTCATGAAAAGCGTTTCCTGTGAAGTGCTCTGGAATCATTACGTCTTCCGCTTGGCCCTCAATGGCCACATAAGCGTTTCCGCTGCGGTTGAATAAAATTGTCCCTTCTAATTCTTCAACAGGACCTTTCCAAATGAACTTTCCACGAGCCACCTCTTCTAGCGATCCGTCTTTAACCATTGATTCTAAAACCGCAACAAGAACTTGCTTTTCTTCGGCTGATTCAAGGTCGATTTTTGCAGCGAGCTGCTTATAATTAAAAAGTGATTTTGGGCTGTCTCTGTAAACTTGAGTGACGAAGCTCCGCATGCGTTTTACCTGCTTTGCGAGCTTTTTGTGTGTCTTTTTTGGCATATGTATGGTACAAAGGAAGTTGATTTAGTGCGTATTAAGATCAATTCTATCTTAAGTTTTCATTTTTGGCTTAGCCACACTAGTCTCTATTTACCTTTTACATTTGCCAAAAATTGAAACTATGTTATCCAAGAAAGTAGAAAAGGCGTTGAACGATCAGGTGAAAATGGAAGGCAACTCGTCAAACTATTACCTAGCGTTAGCCTGTTGGGCAGATATGAATGGGTTTAGCGGAGTGGCAGATTTTATGTACAAGCAGTCGGACGAGGAGCGTTTCCATATGCTTAAGCTGATGAAATATGTGATTGAACGTGATGGAGAAGTGGTTGTGCCCGCTTACGATCAACCTAAAGTAAACATTACTACCGCAACAGGAGTTTTTCAGGATTTGTACAAGCATGAAATAGCGGTCACAGAGTCGATCAATAAATTAGTCGGAATCTGTTTATCGGAAAACGACTACACCACACATAACTTCCTACAATGGTATGTGAGCGAACAATTGGAAGAAGAAGCAACAGCAAAAACCATTCTTGATAAAATCAAATTGATGGGAGATGACAAGAGCGCTTGGTATCATTTTGATCGAGACATTGCTGGGCTTACCGTAACGAGTATTGCGGATCCTGGGCAGAAAGCTTAGTCGATCAGCGTACCGATAAAGGATAGACATTCTTCTCGAAAGGCATCATAGTTTTTACGTCCCGTTCCTGGGCCACTGAAGCCAGTGTGAATTCGAGCTATTTGATGATTACGATCTAAGAAAACCATGGTCGGATATGAACTAATTCCCGAAAGTGCGGGCATCAGTTCGGAGGCTTTTTGTTTGGTAGATTTAAGGGAGGCGAGCAAAATAGGATACTCAATACCAAGGCTCGTTTTGTGGCGCGAAATATTTTCAAAAGCTCTTCCAGAGTCAGAAATCAATTCGAAATCAAGAGCGACAATAGCTAAGCCTCGGCTCTCATAGCTGTCATAAACTTCTTTCAAGAACAGAGCCTCATCCATACAGTTGCTGCACCATGTGCCCATAATTGAGATGATAACGGCTTTATCTTTAAATGCTTCGTCAGAGAGCGAAACGGTATCGCCAAGGCTGTTTGGAAAAGAAAAAGTAAAAGGAATCGAATCAGAAGCCGTAGTTATGGACAATGGATCACTCAATTCATGATTGGTTGAAAGATTAGCGGCCCAGCGCTGGTGGAAAGTTGGCCCAGCATAAAACACTCCATCCAGCTTATCACCTATGATTTTTGCCTTGAATAAATAGACATGCGTTCCATCCATAGTTGAGAGTAAAAGAGAGTCATTCCGAATCACACCTTCCAAGTGTCTGTAGTCTCCGGTTTCCGTGAGGAAAGTGCCCGTAACCAAATGTTTACATTGATTCAAACTAAGAATGGTTGTGTCTTCGACCTTTCCTTCATCGTCAAAGAATACAGCTTGATGTGAGCCACTCAGATTATAATCAGGAATGGAGTTGGTCTTAAACCGGTATGGAATGCTTTTTCGCGCTTGAAATGATAGGGAACGAGAAATATCAGATTTTTCATTTAGCCACCGGCCATCAATGGTAGAATCGCTTGTGAGGACAAGCTGAAAGGAAGAGTTGAAATAATCGGAGCCAAAAAACAGCGTATCACCACTGGTTGAAGTACGATTGAATCCGATCAGTTCATTGCTGTTTTTCACGAACAGCGTTTTTTCACCTTCCAAATTCAACATAAATTGAATAGGTGTTTTTTGGTCGCTCATGGAAAACTCACCGCGCCATAATTCTCCTTGCGGAAGTATTGTCCCGTATACAAATTGCTGGCTTTCAAATATCCATTCTATAGATTGATTGAGCTCAAGCGAATAATGTGTTGGAGTAAACTCAAAACGCATCAGCGCGTTTGAAAAGACGTTGGTTCGAACTTTTTCGATTAAGTAATAAACGAGCCGCCCATTTATGGTGCGAACTTCCATGTTTTGAACTTCTTGATCTAGACTTTTAGCCTTAAAGCTTATCCTTCGCTCTGAACCAACTATCGTATCTAACACCTTGTAGTTTGCTCGATAACGAAGGTGATTGACATTATTCTTTCTTATCGGCTCAAGCTCGAGCGTCCAATTGATAGAAGAAGGCTGGCTATATACGATTTCACCACCATCAACGGCCCATTTTACAGATTTAACGCCAGCGGCATTCAAGCTGTCGGACAGGTATTTGAACGTAGGAAGCCCTTCAACAATAGCGGTGTCGTCCGATTTTTCAAAAAACGAACAAGCGGAAAAAAAGAGGCAGATCGATAATAATGCTAACCACCTCACAAAGCCGACTGAAATTGTTTTAAAAAGCGCACGTCATTTTCAAAAATCATTCGAATGTCTGGAATTTGAAAGCGCTGCATGGCGCTGCGCTCTAGGCCCATTCCAAAGGCAAAACCAGAATACTTTTCAGGATCAATTCCACAAGAAGTCAAAACAGCAGGATCAACCATGCCGCAACCCATTACTTCAAGCCAACCAGTTCCCTTGGTGATGCGATAATCCAGCTCATTTTCTAAACCCCAATAAACATCCATTTCGGCACTCGGTTCGGTGAAAGGAAAATATGAAGGACGCAGGCGAATTTTGCTTTTTCCAAAAAATGCTATGGCGAAATACTCCAATGTTTGCTTCATGTCAGCGAAGGTGACACCCTCGTCAATATATAAACCTTCGATTTGATGAAATATACAGTGGGAGCGAGCTGAAACAGCTTCATTTCTAAAAACACGACCAGGAGCGATGATTCGAATAGGCGGTTCATTGTTTTCCATGGTCCGAACTTGAACGGAACTGGTGTGTGTTCGCAACACATGATCATCGCCACCATTTGGATCTTTGATGAAAAATGTGTCCTGCATGTCCCGCGCGGGATGTTCTGGAGGAAAGTTCAACGCGGAAAAGTTGTGCCAGTCGTCCTCGATTTCTGGCCCTTCTGCAACGGAGAACCCGATGGCATGAAAAATTTCAATGATTTCGTCCCGAATGAGCGAAATAGGGTGTTTAGCTCCGGGCTCAACCGTCATCCCAGGCCGCGTCAAATCGAGCTGTGGGCCACTTATTTCTGCTTCGCCTAAGCTGCTTTTCCATTCGGTAAGCCGGCCCTCAGCTCTAGATTTTAATTGATTGAGTTTTTGCCCAAACTGGCGTTTTTCTTCCGAAGAAACCTCCTTGAATTCATTAAAAAGATCCTTAAAAACACCCTTAGACCCGAGGTATTTGATTCGAAATTGTTCGGCCTCTTCAAGGTTTTTTGCGCTAGCTCGCTCAATCGCATCAACAAGTGATTCTATTTTATCTGAAAACCCCATTAATGCTGACTATTTTAAAACCTTAATTTTCATTTTGACGGCTTCTTTTGGTCGCTCTCCGTCTTTTTCCACTGCCGCTATCTTGTCGATTACCTCCAAGCCTTCAACGACTTCACCGAAAACCGTGTACTGCTGATCCAAAAAGGGCGTTCCTCCAAGTGTGCCATATACATCCTTCTGTTCGTGTGTGTAGGAAAATGTTTTTTCTTCCATTCTTGCTTCAAGCAATGGTTGTACTTCTTCCGACAAGGTTTTTAATCCTTCTTGGTCCTTGTTTGTTTGACAAGTTTGCAGTCGCTCTAGGTATTCTTTATTTTCCTCAGAGGTAAAAAAGACCCGTTGAATGTCTTGCATCATTGCTTGATTGCATCGCATTTCCATTTGAGTTAACATCTGTTCGTTATTTGGCTTGCCTTGAACGATGTAGAATTGACTTCCAGAACTTCTTCGCTCTGGATTGGTCTGATCGCCCTGACGCGCAGCCGAAAGAGCTCCTTTTTTGTGATAAAGTTCAGGACGAATTTCGGCCTCAATGGTATAACCCGGCCCACCGTTTCCAAGATTTGTCGCTTCTGGGTTTTTTGAATTGGGATCACCTCCTTGAATCATAAAATCTTGAATCACTCGGTGAAAGGTCGTGCCGTTGTAAAATCCCTCATTTGCCAGCTTCAAAAAATTATCGCGATGTTGAGGGGTTTCGTTATACAACTCTATGGTCATGTTGCCATAATTGGTCTCAATCAAAAGGCGCGGACGCTCTTCTTGTGCCATCGCAAATGAGCTTGCGAATAAAAAAAAGGCTAATAATTGGCTGCTGATTTTCATTTTTTCGTCTTTAGTATGCTTCCTTGCAAAGGTTCGCGAAAATAACGACTTAGAATATTCTTACTTTTGATCGTTCAATTTTGAATCAGTTATGATGAAAAAGACAATTTTTACTTTGCTTTCAGCCCTTTTGTTAATCGGGGTATCTACGTCATGCGACAACACGCCAGGTCCTGGCACCGCTGAGGTTAAGGTTTATAATAAAGATGGATTAATCCAGAAAAGAGTGCAGGTAACCTTGTTCTGTACAGAGCCAGAATGCGTGGTGAAACGTGTTGGAAAAACAAATGATTTAGGTGTTTACACCGAACAGTTTGAACTTCCTGTCGTTCTAAGAGTGCGCTCTGTGCGATACGACACAACCATTACTTATGAAGGTTTAGAGCCAAATCGAATTCGAAAAGTTAAGGTTGACTCTGTTTGCGGAGAAGGCTTTATTCAAGTAGAAAACGATAAAATCGCCTCGGAAACGATTACCATTCTCGACTGTAAGTAATAATCGCTTCTTGCATCAAACGTTCTTGTTCTGCCGGACTTAGTTTCGGCAGTTTTTCGTTTCGGACGTAGTGAGGCCAGCCATCTTTATCGAGACCGGTATATTCATAGTACCCAAAAGGTTCGAGTAAGCTGCATACAGCGACATGTAACACATCAATTTTTTGATCTTTACTGAGTTTCTTTGGCCCTTGGCCCAACTCATTGACGCCAATCAAAAACAGAATTGCCTGTATATCCATAGGCTGGTCAAAGCGCGCTTCAAACTTTGCCAACGTTGCTGGCCAGAGTTGTTCAAAATCCTGTTCATTCATATTGCAAAGTTAGACCTGAGGCGAATAGTCGGTGTTTAATTTTGCGCACAATGGATTTCAATCACTGGGACATCATGTTGTCTATTCCCATCGTTTTTGCCGCATGGAAAGGGTTTCGCAAAGGCCTCATCATTGAGCTCGCTTCAATTGCTGCCCTGATCGCAGGAATTTATGTGGCCGCGAATTTTTCTGAGCTTGTTGCCAACCTCATGAAAGAGTGGTTTGATTTGGAAGGAACATGGACAAGTTATGTGGCTTTCATCGCTACGTTTTGTGCGGTCGTTTTCGGTGTGTACGCACTAGCCAAGGTCGTGGAGCGCGCAGTGAATATGGTATCGCTCAAGCTGGCAAATAAACTGGCAGGCCTGCTATTTGGCACCTTAAAAATGGTTTTGATTCTTTCTATAATCCTGAATTTGATCAGCTGGTTCGATCAGCTCGTACCCATCATGCAAAAGTCGAGTCCGGAAAAGAGCTTATTGTTTGAGCCTGTCTTAAAAGCCGGGCCAACCGTATTGCCGATACTTACCGAAAGCGATTGGATGGGCAAAGCCGAAGAAATTGCAGCTCCGCTTTTTGAGGAGGAGACAGAAGCGGATGAGGTTGGTTCGTAAGTGTTTTTAGCGGAAGATCAATAATTATTTCAGAGACGATTAAACAGTGATAGCCGCAACACCGGGTAATGTTTTTCCTTCTAAAAACTCAAGTAAAGCTCCGCCTCCGGTACTTACGTAACTCATCTGATCGGCAAGGCCAAACTTTTTAGCAGCAGCTACACTGTCGCCACCTCCCACAAGGGAATAGGCACCATTTTTTGTGGCTTCTACAATGGCCAATCCTAAGTCTTGTGTACCTTTTGAAAATTGGGCAAACTCAAAGACGCCAACGGGACCGTTCCATAAAATGGTTTTACTTTCCAATACAGCGGTTCGATAGCTTTCCGATGCTTTAGGTCCAACATCCAATCCCATCCAACCATCTTTGATGTCGTTTGAAGCTTGAATTTCAATGTTGGCATCATTGCTAAACGCATCTGCGGCAATGCTGTCAACGGGTAAGTGAACAGCAACCGATTTTTCTTTTGCCTGTTTCAAAATATCCAAAGCCGTATCCAAATAATCGTCTTCCACTAAAGAGTTTCCAATATTCCCGCCTTGGGCTTTCATGAAGGTATAAGCCATTCCTCCGCCAATAATCAAATGATCTATGCGGTCGAGCAAATTCGTAATGACTTCAATTTTGCTACTCACCTTGGCTCCGCCTATAATGGCAGTGAAAGGCGCTTCGGCATGATCCAACACTTTTTGGGCGTTTTTTACTTCGGCATCCAGCAGGTATCCAAACATTTTGTGGCTAAAGAACTGAGCTACTATTGTTGTAGAGGCGTGTGCGCGATGGGCTGTTCCAAAGGCGTCATTGATATACAGATCTCCATGAGTGCTCAACTTTTTGGCGAATTCTACATCGCCTTTGGTTTCTTCTTTATGGTAACGCAAGTTTTCCAGAAGCAAAACCTCACCCGGCTTCAAATTCGATGATAGCGTAAAAGCCGAATCGCCAATGCAATCTTCAGCAAACTGAACGGGTAATCCCAACAAACCCTCAATCGGCTTGACTAAGTTCTTTAAAGAAAACTTCGCTTCTGGTCCATTTTTAGGCCTCCCTAGGTGTGACATGAGTACGACAGAACCACCAGATGATAATACTTTTTTGATGGTGGCTAAAGCGGCAACAATGCGCGTATTATCGGTGACAACTAAGGCTTCATTGAGCGGAACATTGAAATCAACACGAATTAATGCGCGTTTCCCAGCAAAATCAAAAGAATCCATCGATACCATAGCGTTAAAATTGGTCGGCAAAATTAACTTTATGCCCTCAAGAAGAAAAACAACTATGACGAGTGCGAGTATTCCCGGGCAAGAAGAATTGAAGCATGTATTTCGACAAATGGCGGACGAAGCACGCGTTCCACACGCCATGTTGATTCACGCGAATGAAGGCGGCTCAGGATTACCATTGGCTATTTATTTAACACAAATGTTACTGTGCGAAAGCCGAGAAGCCTGCGGACATTGTCCCGCTTGCACGCGAACGCTCGGCTATATTCACCCAGATGTACACTACATTTATCCTGTAAATACAAACAAGATCGTAAAGCGCACCGAAGACAGGCATTCGGACAGTTTTGCGACCGATTGGCGAACGGCCCTTTCCGAAAATCCGTTTTTGGATTTGATCGATTGGTACAAATCGATAGATATTGAAAGCAAGCAAGGATTTATTGGAGAAGAGGAAAGTAAATCACTGCGAAGAAAATTAGCCTTGCGCTCCTTTGAAGGCGGATATCGAGTTATTGTTATCTGGCATGCCGATAAAATGAATGAGTCCTTTGCCAACAAGATTTTGAAAAACTTGGAAGAACCTTCGCCTAAAACCCTGTTTCTTTTGGTGTCGGAAAACCCATCTAAGCTGCTCAGCACCATCATATCGCGGGTGCAAATTTTTCGGGAAGACCATTTGCAAGAAAAGGCCCTGTCAGCGTTTTTGATGGACAATTACCAAGTTGATCCCGAGTCGGCTTTAGACATTTCTTTTCGAGTAGAAGGAAGCATCAATCATGCAATAAAGGAGGCGCAAAACAGTGAAGATCCTTGGTTAACTGAGTTTAAATCGTGGATGCGTATGGCTTATTCAAGGGACTTAAATGGGCTATATAAATGGAGCGAAACCATGGCGCGCAGATCGCGAGACGGCCAGCGCGAGTTTTGTGTGTCTGCGTTGAAAATTCTCGATCGATGTTATCGCATGGGTTGGATGGAAATTCGGATTCCGATGGAGGGAGAAGAAGCGAAATTTTACAAGGACTTTTCACCTTTCATTAATACAGCTAATGTGGCAGGATTTCTCGAAATGTTTCAAGAAACATCGTATCATATTGAGCGAAACGTGAACGAAAAAATCGTTTGGTACGACACAAGCATACAAGCTATACGATTGGTTCATGCAGGTAAAAAGCAGGTAGCGTCAACATAAACGATCAAGTTAGCATGCCGCAGACATGAGCCAGAACCCCAGTTGAAAGAGGGCGGAAAAATCAATAGGTTTGTGTGCTAAACAAAAGCAACATGGGATGTACGAATTGTAGTAGTGGAGGAGGTTGCGGAACAACGCCAGCAGGCTGTAAAAACAACGGAAATTGCGGCACAAGTGGTTGTAATCAATTGGATGTTTTTGACTGGTTGGTCGGGATGAACCACGGTCAATTTAGCGGCCCCGAGTACATTGAGGTTCGTTTTAAAAGCACACGCAAAGAGTTTTTTAAAAATTCAGATCAACTGGAATTTAATGTAGGTGACACGGTTGCTGTTGAAGCCGCGACTGGTTTTGATGTGGGGGTTGTTTCCTTGACCGGAGAATTGGTGAAATTTCAAATGCGCAAATACGGAGTAAAAGAGGACAGTAAGGATGTCCGAAAAATCTACCGTAAAGCAACTGAATCGGATATTGAAAAGTGGAGAGAAGCGCAAAGCTTGGAGCGCGAAACCTTGGTCAAAACGCGAAAGATTATTCGCGATTTAAACTTAGGTATGAAACTCAGTGATGTAGAATATCAGGCAGATAAAAACCGAGCAACATTCTTCTATATTGCCGATGATCGCGTTGACTTTAGAGAATTGATAAAAGTGCTTGCCGATCAATTTAGAACGCGTGTTGAAATGCGCCAAATCGGAGCGAGACAAGAGGCGGGTCGTGTGGGCGGCATTGGTTCTTGTGGGCGCGAACTATGCTGTAGTACATGGCTTACTGATTTCCGAACGGTTTCGACCAACGCAGCGAGGTACCAGCAGCTTAGCATTAACCCAATGAAACTTGCAGGGCAGTGTGGTAAATTGAAGTGTTGCCTCAACTATGAGCTAGACTCCTATATGGACGCGATCAAGGATTTCCCAGACCCAAAAATTAAATTGAAGACAAAACAAGGCATCGCTTTTCATCAAAAAAGCGACATTTTCAAGGGGATGATGTGGTATTCATATTCCAGCGCACCCAATGAGTTTATTCCAATGAAAATCGACCGGGTCAAGGAAGTTATAGCCCTAAATCAAGACGGAAAAGACGTAGAAGATTTAAAAGGATTCAGCTTCATCGAAGCAGTTATCGATGAGCCGTCTTATGAAAATGTTGTTGGCCAAGACGAATTAACACGATTTGATAAAAAAGCCGGCAGCTCAAACAAAAGCAAAAGTCGAAACAAGAATAAAAACCGCAATCGCAACAAACCGCGCCCAAAGAAAAAGAGCGAATGATGCGGAAGCTGATTTTCATAGGAACGATAGCTGTCGCGCTGCTTAATTCTTGCAAGACAGATGCTTTATTAAACGAAACACGCGAGGTTCCAAATAGCCAATGGGTTTATGAAAACACTGCGTTGTTTTCCGCAGATGTCGTTGATACGTTGCAGCCGTATAACTATTTCATCCAAGTCAGACATAGTGGCGATTACGCCTATCGCAACCTCATCCTGTACTTCAAAACCTATTATCCGAACAACACTTATATCGTAGATACGGTCGATTGTCCCCTTGCAGAACCAAATGGAAAATGGATAGGAACAGGCATAGGCGACTTGCTTGATAACCGGATTATGTTTAAAATAAATCAGCGGTTTCCTATTGCGGGCAGCTATAACTTCGAACTTCAGCACGCCATGAGACCCGACACCATTCACGAAATTTATGATGTCGGTTTGCTTATTGAATCTGCGAAAAACTAATTTGTCACCCGTTTGAAATGAAGAAGTACGTCATTTGGTTTTGGTCTCTCGTTTTTATTGGTCTATTCAGCATGATAATGCTGTTTGTGGCTGCCGACTTGGGTTGGCTCGGACCAATGCCTAGTGTAGAAGACTTACAAAACCCGAAAAGCGATTTAGCTAGCGAAATTTACAGCGAAGACGGAAAGGTTTTGGGATCTTATTTCTATCAAAACAGGACCAATGCTCATTATCAAGATATTTCTCAATATTTAATTCAGGCCCTAGTCGCCACTGAGGATGAGCGTTACAGAGAACACCCAGGAATTGACTTTTGGAGTACCATTCGAGCGGTGGTTTTTTTAGGAAAACGAGGCGGAGGGAGCACCATAACCCAACAGCTGGCCAAAATGGTTTTTACGGAAAAACGCTCGAACAACCTGCTGAAGGCCATTGCACAAAAAATCCAAGAATATGTGATAGCCGCAAAGCTTGAGCGCTATTATACAAAGGAGGAAATCTTAGCTATGTATTACAATCGCTTCGACTTCATTCATAATGCCGTAGGTATTAATTCGGCTGCACGCGTTTACTTCAACACAACACCAGATTCATTAAAAATTCACCAAGCGGCCATGTTGGCTGGAATGGCAAAAAACCCATCGCTTTTTGATCCCATCAAGCGGCCGGACACTACGATGCACCGGAGAAATGTTGTATTCTATCAAATGATGCGTAATGAGTTGATTAACCGACTTGAGTTTGACTCTTTGAAAGAATTACCGCTCGATTTAGATTATCAAGTCGTTGACCACAGCGAGGGGATAGCAACCTATTTTAGGGAAGCATTGCGCCAAAAATTGGCCGAAATATTGAACGAGAAAAAACCTGGAACGGGTGAATATATTGTGGCAAAGCCTAATGGCGAACGATATAACGTCTATTCGGACGGGCTTAAAATTTACACGACCATCAATAGCCGGATGCAGGAATATGGCGAATACGCTATGGAGCGCTACCTGAAGGAACACCTTCAGCCAGCTTTTACAAAAGAATTGAAGAAGAGGAGTAATTTTCCTTTTGCCCATTTATCTGAGGAGCAAGCCGAAGAGGTTATGACAACGGCACGAAAGCGGACCGAACGCTATCGTGTCATGACGGGTGTCGAGTGTCATCATTGCCATAGACGCGGAGATTATGTTTCAAAAGAATCAATTGAAGGAGTCGATTATTGGATTTGTGCCGCTCCCGAATGTGGCGAGCCTGAAAAGCTACGAGTCGTTGCTTCAGACTCTATAGATATCGTGTTTGACACACCCAGAGAAATGAAGGTCTTTTCATGGAAAGGATCATTGGACACAACCCTATCACCAAACGACTCTATTCGATATTATAAAAGCTTTTTGCAATCGGGGCTTATGAGCTTAGATCCGCACACAGGCCACATAAAGGCTTGGGTTGGAGGAATTAACCAGCATTATTTCGCTTATGACCACGTTCAAACCGCAAAACGGCAGGTGGGATCTACGTTCAAACCCTTTGTTTACGCCTTAGCCCTCGAGGCGGGTATTTCAGCCTGCCACATGATACCAGACATTCAATATTGCTTTAGAAAGGATGACCATGGTTTATTGAAAGACTGGTGTCCACAAAATGCTGGGGGTTATTCAGGGGAATTAGTTTCTCTTAAATATGGTCTTGCCAATTCGATGAACAACATTACGGCTTGGGTTATGACACGGTTTTCACCACAAGCTGCCGTAGAATATGCACATCGATGTGGAATTGAATCCTTCATTGACCCGGTTCCCGCGTTAGCGCTGGGTGTTGCAGATATTAGTTTGTTTGAAATGGTTAATGCATACAGCACCTTCGCCAATAAAGGCATGCGCATGGATCCCGCTTATTTATTGCGCATAGAAGACAACACAGGCGCTATCATATATGAGACAGAGCAAGACATCAAGGAAGTGATGAGTGAGGAAACGGCCTTTAAGATGATAGACATTATGAAAGGTGTTACCGAAGGTGAACGAGGGCCGGATGGAAAAAAAGTAGGTACCGCAATTCGAATGCGCGGAGCCGCCACTGACTCTAGACCTTATGCGGGTATTCCTTACAGCACACAAATTGCTGGAAAAACAGGAACAACTCAAGGGAATAGCGATGGTTGGTTTATGGGTGTAGTGCCCGACTTAGTTACCGGAGTGTGGGTTGGAGCGGAAGACAGAAGCGTTCGGTTTTTAAGCACCAACTTGGGGCAAGGAGCAAATACTGCCCTTCCTATTTGGTGTTATTACATGCACAAAGTGTGGAAGGATAAACGCTTAGGCATAACGCAGCGGCCATTCGACACACCTGAAAGCCTCAAAAATGTTAATTTCGATTGCGACCTTTCAGGTGGAAACACCGACCAATTTGGAGGGGGCAAAAAACCTCTATTTGATTAAAAACTATGGCATTAAACAAAGTAGTCGCCAACGCAGAAGAGGCAATTCGTGGAATAGAAGACAATATGACCGTCATGTTTGGCGGCTTTGGTCTAAGTGGAATTCCTGAAAACTCCATCGTGGCTCTTCGGAAAAATGGCGCGAAAGGACTGACCTGTATATCAAACAATGCTGGAGTCGATGGCTTTGGATTGGGTGTTCTATTAGAAACACGGCAAGTCAAAAAGATGATATCGTCTTATGTGGGCGAAAACGAAGAATTTGAGCGGCAAATGTTGAGCGGAGAGCTCGAAGTGGACCTAATTCCTCAGGGCACCTTGGCAGAGCGATGTCGAGCCGCGGGTGCAGGAATACCGGCCTTCTATACCCCAGCTGGATATGGAACCGAAGTAGCCTTGGGCAAGGAAGTTCGTTGGTTTAACGGAAAACCCCATTTGTTAGAACAGGCTTTTGATGCGTCCTTTGCCTTTGTGAAAGCATGGAAGGGCGACACAGCTGGAAATCTAGTGTATAAAGGCACTTCTCGAAACTTTAACCATGCTATGTCAATGGCAGGAAAGGTGACGGTTGCAGAGGTCGAAGAACTGGTTGAAGTAGGCGAATTAGACCCAAACGAAATTCACACGCCAGGCATTTTTATACAGCGCATTTACAAAGGCGAACGATTTGAAAAACGGATCGAGCAACGCACAGTAAGAAAAAAAGAAGCATAGATGGGACTTGATAAAAATGGAATTGCACAGCGCATTGCGCAGGAATTGCAAAATGGGTTTTATGTCAACCTTGGCATAGGCATACCAACTTTGGTGGCCAACTACATTCCTATAGGAATCGATGTGGAATTTCAATCGGAAAATGGCATGCTTGGCATGGGTCCCTTTCCTTTTGAGGGTGAAGAAAGCGCGGATTTGATCAATGCGGGAAAGCAAACGATAACCGCACTACCCGGGGCTGTGTTTTTTGATTCGGCCACAAGTTTTGCCATGATTCGAGGTCAACATGTTCATCTAACAGTTTTGGGCGCCATGGAAGTGAGCGATCAAGGGGACATTGCCAACTGGAAAATCCCGGGTTATATGGTGAAAGGAATGGGAGGCGCTATGGATCTAGTCGCTTCTGCTAAAAACATTATCGTGGCCATGATGCACACAAATAAAAAAGGCGAATCCAAGCTTTTAAGACAATGCACCTTGCCATTGACAGGTACAAAATGCGTCACAAAGGTGGTTACCGATTTGGCCGTTTTGGAAATCACACCAAAAGGATTTTTGCTTTTGGAGCGCGCCCCGGGTGTTAGCGTTGAGCAAATAAAAAACGCCACAGAAGGACGACTCATCATAGAAGGCGATGTGCCTGAAATGAAGCTTTAACTTCTCCTCCGAATGATCTTAATTACTGGAGCAACTGGAATAGTTGGATCACACATACTTGCCGATTTGTTAGCCCAAAATAAACGCGTTCGGGCAATGGTTAGGTCGGAGTCAAATCGACAGGCCATCGAACAGCTTATCCGATTTCGCAAGCTCGACACAACCAACCTATTCTATGTAATTGGCGATGTGCTTGACCCAGCATCGATTCAAGAGGCTATGCTAGGCTGTACGGAAGTCTATCACTGCGCAGCCCGAATTTCGTTTCGACCAAAAGACAAGAATATGCTCTTTGAAACGAACGTACATGGAACGGCCAATGTGGTTGACGCGTGCTTAAACGAGGGAATCGAAATGCTTTGTTACATAAGCTCCACCACGGCCCTTGGAGATCAAACGATAGAGGGTAAATTAAAAGAAGAAAGCATTTGGGTCTCGGATAAAGGAAGGTCGGGTTATAGTATAAGCAAACGTTATTCGGAGCTGGAAGTCTGGCGTGGAAAACAAGAAGGATTGAATGCTGTAATTGTAAATCCGGGAATTGTTATAGGCGCTGGAAATTGGGGAGAGAGTAGCACAAGCATCATTCTTACTTGCGAAAACGGGATGCGGTTTTTTCCCTCAGGGTCAAACGGTTTTGTTGCCGCAACGGATGTTGCAAAGTTTTGTATTGAAAGCATGGCCACGGGCCGATTTGATCAACGCTACGTACTAATTGGAGAAAATGTAAGCTATAAAAGGCTGTTTTCAAGCATAACTGGGGAGTTTGGATCCCCTGCCCCAAAATTTGCCCTTTCAAAGATGATTGCTGAACCTGCTCGAATGGTATTAAGAGCGCTTGATTTAATCGGAATCAACCCGTTTACCATGACAAGTGAAAACCTAGATTCGGCTTATCGAAAGGTGGTATACAACAATGAAAGGGCAAAAAAAACAGGGTTTTCCTTTCGTTTAATTGATGACGCTATAAAGGAGACGATTGCAATTTATCGATCGGAGAAAAAGTCTATTTCGTTGGCTCAGGGGCCACTTTGACTTCTTCCTTTTCCGGGTGCTTTGATTTATATTCAGCTATTCGAGTGCTTAATAAATTCATAGCTTCATCATGAAGGGTCTGCATTTCCACATAATCTTCCATGTAGAATTTCATACTTCTATCGAAATGCGCTTTGCTAACGCCAATGCTGTCAAAAAAATTCTGTTGCTCGACAATGATAAAGTCGGTTAGTTTCTTCTGCTTTGCTTCTCGGTGTTGAAATTTTGCATTAAGCACCTGAAGTTCAGCTAGAATAAAGGACATGCTATCTTCGCTGAGAACGTTTGTTGGTCTCAACCGTTCGTCTTTCGAACCGCAAGAAACAAGGAAAAGCACAAGAAACAAGTACGAATACCTCACCTTGAGAAAGTTAACGCCAGTCCAGTCCTTGATTCGTCAAAACCATTTCCGTCAAAGACCTTTCGGCCATTGATAAATGTGCTATGAATGGATGATGAGAAGTTGTGGCCCTCAAAAGGCGACCACCCGCATTTATAAAGCAGAGACTCACGTGTAACTGAGGTCGATTTTTTAGGATCGATTAACACCAAATCAGCAAAATATCCAGGTCGGATATAGCCTCGCTGTTCAATTTGGAAACACTCAGCTACAGCATGACTCATTTTTTCGACCATTCGTTCTAGACTGATTTTGCCTTGATTCACAAAATCCATCATAGCTAAGACAGAGTGCTGTACGAGCGGCCCGCCAGATGGGGCGTTCCAATAATTATCAGATTTTTCTTCTATGGTATGTGGTGCATGATCGGTGGCGATCACATCGATTCGATTGTCCAATAGTGCTTGCCAAATTCCCGCTCTATCTTCAGATGTTTTTACGGCAGGATTCCATTTGATATTGGCGCCCTTTGTGGCATAGTCGCTATCGCTAAACCAGAGGTGATGAATGCAGGCCTCGGCTGTAATGCGCTTGTCCTTTAAGGGAATATCATTCGTGAAAAGCTCGGCTTCTCGCCTGGTGCTAATGTGTAGAATGTGTAAACGTGTGTCGTGTTTTTTAGCGAGTGCCACAGCTGCGCTGGAAGACTTATAACAAGCCTCTGCACTTCGAATGATGGGGTGTTTGTCAAAAGACATTCCATCCCCATATTTTTCATGAAAAGCTTTTAGGTTGGCTCGAATAATTCCCTCGTCTTCACAATGCGTGGCGATAAGCATTTTTGTTTTTGCAAAAATGTTAGATAGGGTTTGCTCATTATCTACGAGCATATTCCCTGTAGATGAACCCATAAATATTTTGACCCCGCAAACATTGCGCTGATCTGTAGCCAAGACTTGATCGAGATTGTCATTGGTTGCGCCAAAGAAAAAGGAATGATTGGCAAGTGAACACGCTGACGCGCGATCAAACTTTTTCTCCAATTCCTTTTGAGTCGTGGTTTGAGGGTTAGTATTTGGCATTTCCATGAAACTCGTAACTCCTCCCGCAACGGCAGCCTTAGCTTCCGTGTAGATTTCTCCTTTTTGCGTTAGTCCGGGTTCGCGAAAATGGACTTGATCGTCAATGGCGCCAGGTATTAATATCAATCCTGTTGCATCAATTATTGCTACATCGTCAATCGGTGGTGTGTTTTCCTGATTGAAAACCGCCTCAATTCGAGGGCCATCTATCAACACACTCCCCACAAAGGACTTCCCCTCATTAACGATAGTCGTGTTTTGTATTAAGGTTTTGCTCATATGTTTACGCGCATTTGAAGCACGCCAATTATGGCTTCTTTGAATATTCCGCCACTCATTTTTGAGGAACCCGCAATTCGATCGGTAAAGGTGATGGGCACCTCAACGATTTTGAATTTTTTCCTCCATGCGCGATATTTCATTTCGATTTGAAAGGCATATCCAATGAATTGAACGTTATCTAAATCCAATGTTTCGAGCACGATTCTTCGATAACACTTAAAGCCGGCTGTCGTGTCTTTTACATTCATCCAAAGCACCATGCGCACATAAACAGATGCAAAATAAGACATGAGAATGCGCCCCACGGGCCAGTTTTCTACTCGCCCACCTTTTGTATATCTTGAGCCGATGGCCACATCTGCTTCGCCTTCTTTTGCTGCTTCATAAAGGCGGACTAAATCATCGGGGTTGTGTGAAAAGTCGCAATCCATTTCAAAAAAGAAAAGATATGTGCGCTTTAAACCCCATTTAAAACCGTGAATGTAGGCCGTTCCTAGGCCAAGCTTGCCGGAACGCTCTTCGATAAAGAGACGATCAGGAAACTCAACCATCAGTCGTTTAACGATATTAGACGTACCATCAGGTGATCCATCGTCAACAATCAATAAGTCAAATGCCTTTGGAAGCGAAAACACTTTTCGAACCATGTTCTCTATGTTTTCCTTCTCGTTATATGTCGGTATGATTACAAGTGCTTCTGCCACAATGGATTTTCAAGTCGGGCGAAGATAATTTTGAAAATTGACAAATGAAGCTTTAGATCGATGCCTTAAGAAATAATACCATTTCTTCAATTTTGACCATTTGGTATGGGGCTTATCAAGACTTACAAGGTAATGTTTTGTTTTAGTGACGATTAATTCGATAAATTTGGGTTCAATCAGGATAAACCTAATCTTACAACCCATGAAAAAAGCTTTACTCTCCATTTCTCTTTTTTCTTTATCCCTTTTAGCATCTGGACAGGTCTTGTTAAATCAAGCCACAGGTATGGTAACAGGCGGCATTGCGTCTCAAGACTTTGAAACAGCATATAATATATATGATTGTGCGGCAGCAGATGATTTTATAGTTCCATCCGGAGTTACATGGACAATAGACTCGATTAGGATATACGGACAGTATTCAGCGTCTGCCCAAACGGTAAGCTCTGCCCGACTGACACTTTATTTGGATAGCGGTGGAATGCCAGCTGCTGAAGTGGGCACTTATACGTGGTCCACCGATCAAGATGTGAATGCCGATGGCGATTTGTTGTTAGTTTTTGATTGTCCAGTCAAATTGGGACCACAACGCTATTGGATGAGTGTTCAAAGCACAAAAACTTTTGCAAACGGAGGAGGTCAATGGTATTGGACTAGAGATTCGATTGGTGGCGGTCTTCCTTTCTTTTGGCATAATGTAGGTGGCGGGTTTGGCACCAGTTGTTCGACATTTACACAAATGTCAACGTGTGTTTCAACCATCACGGACCCAGGAGTTGCATTCATAATGTACGGATGCGCAGGTGGTCCAGATATTACCGGATTTCCAATGGATACAACGGTTTGTGAGGCCGACTCGCTGGTTCTCGATCCAGGAAATGGAAATTTATCTAACGCCACATTCAATTGGAATACAGGCGACTCAACCCAACAACTGCCAATCACAGAATCTGGATTCTACAACGTTAGCGTAACCGATCCAAACACGAACTGTTACACGACAGCTTGCATTGATGTGACCGTGAACGAAACGCCCATGGCCAACATAGAAAATGACACGGTTTGTCAGGGTCAAACGGCAAACTTTAATGGGTTTGCCAATTGCGGATTGTGCAGTTATATCTGGGATGATACAATTGCCAGCACATTTTTTACCACTGGAGTACATGGATGGCACACATTAGATATTACGAATCCAAATACTGGGTGTTTCAGTGAGGACAGCATTTGGCTAGAGGTTGAAAGCACGGACCCCCCCGAGCTTGCTCCGAGTCTGGAAATTGACTTATGCGAAGGAGACACGGCCTACATTTCAGCGGTCAACACGTATTCTTCATACCTATGGAGCAACGGAGAAACAACACAAGGAATATTTGTTTCCGACTCAGGAAATTATTCCATTATAGTTCAGACGCCTAGCGGATGCGAGGCGACAGATACCGTAATGGTGAGCGTTCGCCCGGCTCCGCAACCAACGATAACGCTAGACTATACAGCTAATTGGAAGACTCGCCTTACAGCGCCCACAGGTTATCAATCTTATGAATGGAGTAATGGCGAAACGGATCCAATAACCATCGCAGATTCAGATGGCGAATACTTTGTGACGGTAACGGATGAGTTCGGCTGCGAAGGCGTGGTGAGCATCACAGTGGTAGTGATACCTGCAGGCTTATCGGAAATGGAAAAAGCTGGCATCCGAGTTTTTCCAAATCCTGCTCAAGATGTGTTGACGATTCAATGGCCTGATACATATCAAGGTGAAAAACAAGTTACCATGTTGGATGTGTCCGGAAGAGTTGTCGCTCATGCAGAATCACCATTAAACATTCAAGAAATGATGCTTACAGGGTTACAGCCGGGTTATTACACCCTAAAACTCAGTGATGCTAAGGGAGAATGGATTACCACGATCGTGAAGAACTAACTAAACTAGATCCTAACCTCTAGTTATTGGGGGCGGAATTAGTTCTGCCCCCTTTTTTGTGTAATAGATTTAGTAATACAAGCAAACTAATCCAATAAATTTGAGTCTAATAGTTTGAAACCTAATTCGCACAATATGGCACGTTATATAGTTGTACTCGCTCAAATGTTCTTAATAAACTACGCCTTTTCACAGGCGATTTTATTTGACCAAACCTCCGGAGCAACTCCAAGCGGATTGGTAGCACAAGATTTTGAGTCCATTTTTAATGGAAACGATTGCAGAATAGCGGACGATTTTACTGTTCCAGCTGGTCAAACTTGGTACATCGACTCTGTTCGCATTTATGGTTTTTATAATGTGAATAATCCTGATACCGCTGGTATGAACTTCACCATTTACAACGACAATAGTGGTTCAATCGGTTCGCAAGTTTATGCTCAAGTTTTTCAGATCAATTTAGATCCAGATGAAAACGGCTCGATCACTGCCGTTTGGAACACACCGCTTCAGGTTGCTGCTGGAACATATTGGATGGCGGCTTCAGCACGTAAAGATTACTTGAATGATCAAGGCGTTTGGTATTGGTATTTAGACAGCGCGGGATCTGGGTATGAAGCCAAATGGGAAAACCCGGGGGGAAGCTGGAATGTTTGTACGTCTTGGACAAACATCACTGCATCAAGCTGCGTAGGTGTTGCATATCCAGACGTGGTTTTTCGAATCTATGGCTGTTTAGGGCCAAACAAACCGACCATAAACAACCTGCCGGCTGACACCACTTTTTGCGAAGGACCAGAAATCACATTAACGGCCTCATCAAACTCTAGTGGAGTCAATTACGCTTGGAATACGGGAGACTCAACGGCCTCAATCACCGTAGGAGCGGCAGGTCTATATGTTGTGACTGCGTATAACCCAACAACACTTTGTGGCGCAACTTCAAATATTTACTTGAATATTATTCCTGCTCCGACCAGTAATGTTGCTGACGACACTATATGCGATGGCCAAACCAAGAATTATGTGAGCAACTGTAGCAGCTGCCAGTTTGTTTGGGGCGATGGTTCCACAAGCAATACGTTTAGTGCGTCAACTACGGGCTGGGTAACGGTTACCATGACAGACGCCTCAACGGGTTGTGTTGGAATTGATAGCGGATGGTTAGAAATCGTTCCGCTACCAGCGATTGAGTTTTTACCAGGAAATCCGGCTCACGGATGCATTGGCGACACCCTAACCTTGGGCACAGCAAATAATTATGACCAATATTATTGGGATCACGTGGGTTGGTCAAGCATCAAAGACACATCGCACATCGATGTAGTGGCAAATGGGGAATATTTGCTCACTGTCACGAACAGTTTGGGCTGCCTGATTACAGGTTCCGTTGAAGTTATTTTCCATGCACCACCACAACCCAACGTGGCGATAAGCTACACGAACAATTGGAAAACACGCCTTACAGCAGATGCCGGATATCAATCATATTTGTGGAGTAATGGTGAGGACGATGCGATAATTGTAGTGAGCTCTACTGGCGCCTATTCTTTAACGGTAACCGATGAGTTTGGTTGCACGGGTTTTACGTCATTGTGGGTAATAACAATTCCTGCTGGGGTTGACGAAACCGAAGACAAAACCTTCAAAGTATATCCCAATCCAGCAGATGAATATTTAATGATTGAGTCGATGTCGGTTTTGACCTCTGGCGCTTCCATTCAATTGATTGATCAGGCGGGGCGAGTCATTCGATCCGAAAACTTAGCGCAATCGTCAAGTCGTATTGACATTAGCGAGGTAGCTGCAGGAAGCTATTTGCTGTTCATTCAAGTTGATGGCAAAGGATCTGCAAAGACAGTAATTATTGAATAGTTAGGCCGGTAAGCCGTTAAAGGATTTGGTGAGGCATTACTTTAGCGCCAAATTTTGCTTTATGACAAATCGGACATGCGCCTTATTTATTGCCATTTTATTGTTTTCGGGAGGAGCGAGCGCTCAGCTTGATACATTGGTATTCAAAGCATTTCTAGATAAAGTTTACACAGACTTCGAATTGCCTTCAATGGCTGTTTCTATTGTTAAGGATGGGAAAACGGTGTTGACCTATGCCAAAGGCATCCGGTCGGAAAAT
>Ga0115566_10000979_pt1 | contig 24624 bp, 22 predicted proteins | sample COGITO_mtgs_1204_3_FD_87173 | JGI IMG/M metagenome (GOLD analysis project Ga0115566, IMG submission 87173) | Pelagic marine microbial communities from North Sea - COGITO_mtgs_120405 | ecosystem: Environmental > Aquatic > Marine > Epipelagic | place: Germany:Helgoland, sampling site Kabeltonne...
GCGGGAGAGGGCGGAGGCCTCTGCGCAGCCAACAATGCCTCTCCCAACACATCGGCAACAACAGCTCCTACTTTCTTCTCAATTCGTCTCTCCCTGATGTCGAAGGGGCTAGAATGTTCTATGCGATCTCTAGACATGAAAATGAGCGATTCGTATCAGATGTCATAACACTCAATTATACTCGTGTCGGCAGTGTAGGCCATCTGAACGCATCAGAATTTATCCACATTCGGAGTAGCATTTATCGACGTAGTTTGACCTAGTCTGTAGATCCCTTAGTGTACTCTACCGGTCCACCAATCACCTTCAGTTTTTGGTACTGGGCCATGCATCTTGGTTGCCGACTGCATTAGCCATAAGCGAGGCATACTTGCGCCGCATGAACCTCAGGTGTTCGCTCTTCTGCCCAAGTGCGTCCATGACCTGACTGCGCTGCGCCTCTGAAAGGGCTGCTAGATCCTCGGCGTGTGGAATAAGCACCTCATTGCGACTCGGGTGCTCCTCGAACCTGACTCGAGCCGATTCTATTTCTATGATTCCAGACATGAGCTTCAGTGAAGGCATTTTTATTCCTCTATGAGTCGCTAGTTATGGCAAGGATGTGTAAACCGCGCCTGGTTAGCTCTAATCATTCAGCTTTCGTCGGTACCAGATATCAAGCTTGTGCTTAAAGAGCGACTCAAGCGCTTGGTAATGAGATGATCGCACACGAATGAATCATCGCATCAGGTCAAGGTCTGCTCCTCCCTGAGAAAGCCGACCGACACAGTACAATATTGAACCTTTCGAAAAGGCGGCCTGAGTATAGCTCACCTTGCAACGATGATCTTTTGGGTTCTCTTATGCAAGGAATCATGAATACCATCCCCCAAACGCACCAAATACAGTCCAGTAGCCAGCGTACTGATGTCGATACTCGATATTCCTATCACTACGTCTTGTGACAAAACGACCCTTCCCGTTGTATCGTAGATGAGAACTCGGCCGGCCTCCATAGAGTCAAAGCGCAATACATCTTGAGCAGGATTGGGATAGATCGACAGAAGACTATCCTCCGGTAGTTGTTCGACAGCTGTCGACGTCGAATTGACGAAGAGATCCATCAGGAGTGCATAACCTTTGGGGTCGTGCGACACGAGATCTGAGCGGGTAAACGGGTAGTAATCGTTACGGCCAAAGAATGCCTCCGAGATTTCTGCGAGGTATTCGACATGGTTCGTTAAGGCATAGGCTCGCACATTGAATAAAGGTGTGCCGTCACCCGTATTGAACGGAACCGACTGGTAGATACCAGTCTCTTCTGCATTGACAAAGGCCTCGATGGTAGGCCAGTGATCAAAGCCCATTACCTGATGGTGGTATCCATGAATCAGTTCATGGAGCACTAACCATTGCTGACTAAAACGAGTACCATTGGTAAAACTGACGGCATTGGGGATCGAGACCGACTGGGCCAATGCAGGATTGTATCCATTCGCGAGCAGCCCTTGCTCGGCGGGGTGGTAAGAAGCTATAGAACCGGGTTGGCCGTTGTATTCCAGAAAGATCTTTACTCTCTGCATGGCCTCAAGAACATCTTCCGGAAGGTCGAGAATCGCGATCAAGCCAAGCTGGCGATCCACTTCCCAGAGGGCCAATTTCATGCTGAAAGAATCATTTGTGTTGTCGGCAACCAGCACATAAAAGCCATGGACTTCATTGGTGGTAAAGCCTGCGACTACCGGCTGTGCCTCCACGGTTCGTACACCACCGACAAAGAGGAGAGCACCGAGATAGATCGCCAACAAACAGCGGGATACTCTTCGATAAAACACAACAGAGATGGGGCCGAACGTGTCAGTTACAAAAATGGCTTCTTAACCTCGAGGCTAAAGTATTTTCAGCGGTTTCCTGGCACGCAAGAGCTTTCGAGCTTGTTAATCGCTTTGGTGAAGCCCGACAAGCGGATTTTGCTGTTCAGCGATTGGTTGTCAAGTGGGTCTGTTAGACGAAGAGAGATTACAGAACCTGCTTTCATTTCGGATATCACCTTGGGTACCACCTCCATAGGTGCAAAAGTCGCCTGATTGTTTGGGGCTAAAGACCAGTAAGTAGGCCCATAGGCGACATTTTTATCCACTCTGTACCTAACCAACACTTCATCATCTGAGTCACCTCCTTGATAGCCATGAAGCAACAATAGATTGATCCCATCACTGAAGCATTTGAAACCCAGTGAAAGGTTGCCATCTACCTCAGCAAAAGACTCTGGAGCCGAGACAACTGTGCTCCGATCGGTATCATCAAAATCATCAGTTTCGCTGTGATAAACCCATTGCTGTGCATTCGCAGACGAGGAGAAAACGAACATGACTAGACCAAACATGAACACATTTATAGAGCGATACATAGGGCTATTAGATTGTGCTGAGTCGTCTGCGCGACGGCTCACGGATTTACGGCGAGCTGGCGATCACCTTTCAGACAGCAATTGGTCTCAAATAGGCGCGGCATGAGTGACCTATCTTAGCAACACTGCCCTCTGGGTAGCCTTACGGCCCCCTCTGCTTCCTCTATGAGAGGATACGTGCTCAGCATTGTCTAAAGTGTCACACCGTTCTCATAAATCACGCTGTCTCTTAACTCTCCATCACTGTACCAGCGCACTCTGGGGCCATCTCTTTCTCCTTCTTTATAGAAAGATCGTTCGCTCATCTGCCCATTTTCGTGCCATGACTCAAAAAGATCATGGTATCGACCGTTCTCATACATAGCCTTACGAGATGGCTGACCATCTTCATACCACGCCTCTCTTAAGCCATGCAGCTCGCCGTTCTGATAATTAAAGCTCCTTGAAAGCTGGCCATTTTCGAACCACCATTGTTCCAATCCGTGCTTTCTCCCATCTTTAAATTCAACACGGTTTCTAATTCTATCGTTCTCAGTAGTCTCGGCTACCCCTGAAAAGAGCTGCCCTTGGTAATACACATAATCCGTACTATTCATTTCTTCAAATGGTGCTCCTCTCTCGTCTACTAATACAGATGAGTTAATAACTTCAGGGCCACAACCTACAGTGAAGCAGACAATTAGGAACAAGTATACGTGTCCTTTCATTTTGATTTACCGGTTACTTTTTTAGGGAGGGAGGATCACTTTATCCTCCTTTGCAGACTATTGATTAATTGACTCTCGTCAGGGTTGTATTGAAGTTCAGAGAGGGGTTGAGAGAAGGAGCGTGGAAATGAACTCTACCACAATCACTATCCAAGACTTCGATTATCCTCAGGCGATCCTCATCAGAGGCCTCACCTTCACCCCATTTATCGGTTTCTATCGTGTCAAAAACGAAAGCGTACTGATTTGGCTTGAGGTTATAGATCCAACCGTCAATTGACACCTCCCCGGCCCGAGAGGCCCACTTAGCCTCATTTCCTCGGACTCCGTAGGTCATCAAATAAGTGTCCTCATCCGATGACCTCCAATATTTCTCATCTTCCCCAGACGCCGCCAGGCATCCAATATCTTCTTTCGCTCTGACAAAACTCTTCGTTCCAACTAATATTTCGTCGCCATCATTTTTTACTACCATTTCCCTGCTTCGAACAGGAACACCATCTTCATCTACCAACTTTATTTTGAAGCCTGTACCCCCTGCTTCGACCGTCCCATAATAAAAAGTATCAACCTCTTGGATCGTAACCTCTACCCTGTTTTTGGGTGACCCTGTGAAAGCAAACCTAGCATCAAAGTCCAATTGATCGATCTGTCCTGTTTGCCTTGCTGTGGGTCTCTGAGCTATCCGTAGGTACTTTTCAGATATTCCAGAATATTCCTCGCTCCACTTAATAGGTACGGTCGATCTCCATTGCCTTTTGGCTGAGTCATGCCCGCTTACGAAATCCTGCTCAGTAAAGCCCCAAAGCATCACGAATGTGGTGTCAGTTAGATGCTGTCGTTCACGGCCGTCAAAGACGAATGAGCCTGGTAAAGCATCCCGGAACTCTCCAATGACGCGAACTACGTCGTCATCATCGACTAGATATCCTTGATCCTTCAGCTTTCGAATCTCTTCTTTTGACTTTCCATCACCAAACGTGATCTCAGGCAAGTTTAAATATCGGCGTAACAACTCGTAGAATGAAGGGCTGAAAGGATACTCCTCATCCCGAATGAAATATGAAACTTCGTCCTCATCAAAGCTCGTACTTACCCGGGGGTTAACAAATTTCTCGAAATTATTTACTTGTTCTACAAGAGCGCCAATAGATTTTTCGTCTAAAATGATCTCTTCCGGTTCTATTATATCTACCTTTCTATTAATCCAGGCCCAAACCGAATCTCTGTCAACATAACTTTCGTCGACGAGATCAACGGCCGACAAGGCCCACAGTGTGATAGGCCACGCTTTCTTCTCTTTTGCAACTTGATTCCAAAACGTTTTCAGGCTCTCCTTCTCCCTATTATCCCTGGCGAGAACTCCCGTCCACGTTGATATTAATTCCAGCTGAAGGGCCTGTTTCAGCAAGTCGTCTTCGTGGAAAGCATCAAATATAATTGAGTAAAGCTCCTCCGAAGCCGCAAGAATGGCTGGTACCTCCTTTCCTTTAATATTATTGTCTTTAATAAAGCGGTCGAAGTTGTAGCTATTGCGATATTCTTTCACCAAAGCCTTAGGGTCCGTGGTATCAACTTCTCTTCGCCATTCTAAGAATTTCTCTGCATAGAAGAGAATTTCACTACACCGGCCAATTCTTGAGCTGTCCAACCAACTAAAATCTAGTGATCTGCCTAGGGATCTTGTAAAGGCTGTGTTTCCTTGATCTTCAATTTTTTTCAACAGACTTTCAAAGTATCCATTGCCGCATACAAATCGGTAGTCGGCCAACCCTTCCAGTATAAAGTGGATTAGTCTCGGGTTTTCCATTAGATACTGAACATCCCCAGTTACATTATCGGATCCATTTCGATATACAACGCCAAAGAAGTAATTACTTCTTATTGACATATCCTCTGGCATTGAAGATGCGCGAGCATTAATCGATTCGGAGCTGAACGACTGCTCCCAAAGATCCTCCCAGGTTAGCGCACCAAGTTGTGATGACGGAAATCCTATTTCGTCTTGATAATCAAATGTGTCTGTTAGCAGGTTGCTTAAATGATCAACCTGGGCTCTACTGTTGTTTGCAAATATAAAGACCGCTAAAAACGGTACAATAGTTTTAATGAAGTCGTATTTCATTATCTCTCGTTTCTTTGCTATTGATCGGATTGTGCTTCCATAAAACTAGCCATGAGCAACGGAAGGCACCAGATGCTTTCGGAGGTTACGTAGCACTGCTCTCATTCCTCAGCTCGCGAAGTTTATAATATAGCGACTGTATTTTCCCCTGCAAGGCGCGTGCGGCTTATCTCAGAAGAACGACCGGCTGCGTAACCACGGAATCCTCCGCCTCCATCCTAATGAGGTACATACCTGAGACAAGGCCGTCCGCGTTGAACTGGACCGTATGGTAGCCCGCGACTTTGGTACCCTCTACCAGTGTGGCTACCTGCCTTCCCAGTAAATCCGTGGCAGTGATGCGAACAGGTGCCGTTCGTGTCAGCTCATACTGAACGCTGGTTGCATCAAAAAAAGGATTGGGATAGATCCTGAATGAGTCTTTCGCTAAAGAGCTTTCTCTAAAATCATTACGTTCAACACTTTTTGCTCCGACCACGCGAAAAGAGCGAATAACCTCTCCTTGTCCTAACCCAAGGTTATTGCCTGACCTCAGTCGAACATGTACTTCTGTAGAGCCGGGTGCGGGGACTATAAGGAGACTATCTGCAAAGACTGTCCGGTGTTCATAGTCGGCTTCAAAATCCGCATTCGATGCTTGTTCGATCTCGGTAAAATCGCTGCCTGCAGGCTGATGCCACCTAAGACGAAATCCCGCCGAGGAAATGACATTTGTGGTATCTGCAGTCTCAAAGAAAGGAAGTCCGGAAGGTGGACTCGTTCTGAGGGGTTTTTGGGCGTTCACGGAGTAAAAAACGATGTCGTCATCTAACCTCATGGTTGTCACAAAGTCGACAGGGGGAATCCCGTCAATGTCCACAGGAAACGCTTTAATATGATAGTCCGACGAGGGTGAACAACCTCCCCGTTCACACGAGACTAAATCCGAGGGCTGGATCCTAGGGAAGTATTCGGCCCGGCTGACAACGAAACCCTGATCCGTATTCAAATAGAGTCTATACCCACCTGAACCTGACAGGGCGTGCTGGATGTCGATCCGGCCGTCATCGTTTACGTCCACGGGAAAAAGGACTCCCTCTCCATGAATGGTATCAACTGAGGAGTTGTACGAGATGTAGTCGTGAGTCACATCTTGGAACTGTCCTAATCCGTTGTTTGCAAGTAGCTGGATTTTCGAGCCCTCGTAGTAGGGGTTTGCCCGAGTAACAGCCGTGACCAGATCTACGTCTCCGTCACCATCGAAGTCCGCGGCAACCGTGTCATTGAATTTGGTGTTTTCTGGTCCGTACAAGCCAACTGGAAGCGGCTCAAGAGTCCAGTTGGAAAGTCCGGAGGAACTACCATCGGACAGCCATACATAACCTGGGGGATCAGCACCCTCACTGAGAAGAACAGCGATATCATCATAACCGTCTGCATTGAAATCAGCCGACGTCGAGGACATTACATAATGCCTTGCCCTCATGGATATTTCTGAAGGTAAGGCACTTGACCCGTCAACGAACCCACCTCTGCTGTCATTAACAAACAGCATTTTACCCAAGTAGATATCGTCATACCCATCTCCATTCACATCGCCGACGCTTACGTCATGAGAAAAACCAAATCCTGGGTGCGGCTCGGTTTCCGTTTGTTCGCCGACGCCTGTGTGGGCGTGCAGAAAGCTTCCATCGGACTGCGATAGCAAAACCGGGAAAGGCTCATTTTTGTTGTAATACGATCCGTCTGCTAGTCTGGTGATGATACCCATCGACCCAGAAACCACGTCCGGCGTACCGTCGTCGTTGAAATGCCCCTTCTTGATTCGGTATGGCATGTGGATCTGAAGAGGAGACCCAGTAAAGGCTTCAGAACGAACAAACGTGTTGTCCCCCCGATTGAGGAGGATATCGATTGACAGAAGCGTGTTCCTCTCAATGGTGTGAGGGAAGACAACCCATTGAAGAGCCAGGTCCTCACGGCCGTCATTGTTAAAATCACCGGCGACGGCGGCATCCAGAAACAATGCGTAGTACCCGCCAGGATGCCATCTGGTTGTATCCGGGTAAAAGTGTGGCGGGTAGAACTCCGGGGTCAACGAGGCCGAGAGCCATGAAAAAGATGAAACGCCGTAGTATGCGCTGGAATAGTCCCCGATGTGCCCCTTGAGCTCGCGACCTATCGTGTCAAATACAATGGAAGATGCAGGTGTCTGTGCCTTCGTAGAGTCCACTCGAATCAGCAACAAACAGGTAATCAAATAGAGACCTGCCCAAAGTAGTCTTCGGCAATAAGTATGCAAGGAAAGCCAAATCGATCCTCTCATGATAGCTGTCTACGCTTTTGGCACTTGAATCTACTAGCAACAGTAAACGCCCGTTTGGCACCACAAATATACTAACCACGACGGTGCTGGATGCGAAGCAGAATAGGATGCTCTGTGGACCCGGCGGAACCCCACGACTTGAGGATGTGCGAGAAGGTGACCACGGTTCTTTGATTCCGGGTGACACGCCAGGTGACATTTTGTGTCACCAATATCCGGATCAAAGATAAACATAAAATAAAGAATCGCCCTTTAGAGAGCATATGGACTATATTTGACGCTTTATGATCAGATTTGATCATCCATTTTGTGCCCTCGACAGGAATCAATTCACCGGGCTTGACTAGAATTTGATCTCCGACGGCTAAGTCATCAGCTCGGACGACTTTTCCATCGGGCCGACGGGCAACCGAGGGGAGTAGCCCCAAAAGCTTTTCTGTGGAGTCGCCGGCCATGCGACGAGCACGCAATTGGAGCCAGCGTGCGGTCAACAGAGCAGCTATAAGAACCGATACGGAATCGAACCAAACATCGCCTTCTCCCGAGATAACGGCCACTATGCTGGCAGCCGTCCCGGCGAGGATGCCAATGGATATCGACCTTCCATTGCGCAATAAATCACTTCAACGTGTGCTAAGCCTAGCCTTACCAGTTTCCGGGGCTAGCGCTTACGATGAGGATTTAATAATCGACTTGAGCTCGATATCAAAGATCAGGACAGAGAAAGGAGGAACCGTGCGAAGTGGGCCGCTTATTTGACGCTGACCATAGGCGAGGATAGGCGGAATCGTAAGACGACGAGTGCCTCCTACTTTCATGCCGGGAAGGCCTTGATCCCATCCCGGGATTACGCTTCCCGTACCAAGGGTGAAGAAAAACTCGGTACCTGCCAAAGAAGTAGAATCAAACACGTCGCCATTGCGAAGTGTACCGATGTATTCTACAAAGACGACGTCACCCGTTTCGGCAATTGCGCCATCTCCTTCGATTACGTCTTCTATCTGAACTTCGTCAAATATGTCCAAAACCGTAATCTCGTAGACGACATCGGTATTGGGTGGAACGGCGCAAGTGTCATCGGAAAAACATTGCCCGCTCTTTCCAAATGCAAGATGAGAGGGTATCTCTAGCTTACGCGTTCCTCCTACCTTCATTCCTCCAAGTCCTTGATCCCATCCCTTGATTACTTGTCCAACACCAAGAGTAAAAACCCAGTCTGTTCCGGACTCACTGGATGCATCAAATTGGGTACCATCCGTAAAGCGCCCGACATAGGAGGTAATAAGAGTATGTCCTGGCGCAACTAATTGACCTGTTCCCGAAACTAAATCTGTGATGATTAGCTCACCGGATTCAGTTGAATCGGAGTCGCATCCAGCCAAAAGCAGGATTGATACGAAAAGGGGTAAGGCAAGCCTAATAAATCGTTTCATTGTCAAAGTGAGGCACGGCCTAAGGCCGAAGTGCAGGGCGGGGGTGAGTTCGTAAGATCCGTACGTCAAACGCCTTGAGAGAGTGGGGGTTCACCGGTTAATCAGGTTCCAACTGCTCTAGTAGGCATCTGAGCCTTCGGTCAAAGGTTGGCGCGAATACGGTTCGATGTCAATCAATCGGATTGCCGCTTGATGCGGCCTGAAAATGAAGACCGACGCTAAAAAATACGGGCGGGCGCCATCGGCGCCCGCCCGAACTATGTGGATGGCTCCACTAAGGGGGTCAACTGTTCTGGATACGCTCTAAAGCAGCTAGGTTGTCCCGCACATGCTGGGCAGAATCTTTCAGAAGCTCCTGTTCAGCCTCAGTCAGATCTACTTCGAGGATCTCCTCGAGGCCGTTACGACCGAGCCGTGCTGGAGCACCGATGAATATGCCGTCGAGCCCATACTGACCATTCATCCAGACAGCGCAAGGCAGGACTCTATTGGAGTCCTTAACAATCGCTTCCACCATTTCAGCTGCGGCAGCTCCTGGAGCATACCATGCTGATGTGCCCATGAGCTTTACGATTTCGCCACCACCAAACTTGGTGCGCTCAACAATGGCGTTAATTGTGTCGGCATCCATCAACTGCGGCAAAGAAATACCGCCTACCGTCGTGAAATTCGGCAGCGGAACCATTGTGTCTCCATGTCCACCCATCAACAAGGCCTGGATGTCCTTGACGGAAACACCCAGCTCCATGGCAATAAATGCGCGGTAGCGAGCCGTATCGAGCACGCCTGCCATACCGAATACGCGGTTCGAAGGGAAGCCGCTGGCCATGTAGGCTACGTAGGTCATCACATCGAGAGGGTTCGAAACAACGATGATGATGGCGTTTGGGCTGTGGGCAGCAAATTGCTCCGTTACCGACTTAACGATAGCAGCATTTTTGCCAAGAAGGTCGTCCCGGCTCATTCCTGGCTTACGAGCCAAACCAGCCGTTATGACGCAGATGTCCGACCCTGCTGTATCCGCATAGTCGTTCGTGCCGACAACGCGGGTGTCAAAAAGGTGAATGGGTGCGGATTCGGCCATGTCCAGCGCTTTGCCTTGTGGCAGACCTTCGACGATGTCGATAATTACGACCTCGTCGACCATGTCCTTACGCGCTACGCATTCGGCGACGGTTGCTCCGACGTTTCCAGCGCCGACAACGGTGACTTTCATGATTGCAGGGGATTGATAAAAAAGAATTAGAATTAGCCCATTGTACTACGGGTTTCCGGATCCTGTCCCCACGGCGTTGCCAAAATTTGGCTAAATTTGGTGACTAGCAATCTGTCCATTCTGGTCCGTGCCTTCGAAATGGCATCAACTTAGCAAAAGCATGCAGACATCGCACGATATTGACTAAGTACGGGCAGACATGCGGACGAGGATGTTGTAGATTCCTGATATGGTCCTCTTAATTATTACATGACGCAGCCTCATGCGACGCTTTCAGAAGTCCGTCCATTCATTTTGGCCACTGATTCTTGCTTTGCTCCTCATTTCTTGTTCGGCCTCCTCTGGCGGTACTGTACCATCGAGCAGCAAGCCGGCGAATGTCGTGTTTTTCATTGCAGATGGTTGCGGCGCTGCCAGTTATGGTCTTGCACGGCAGTATCAATTGGATGTGGAAGGTGTGCCCAAGCTTCACCTCGATAGCTATGAGCGCGGGAGTGTTATCACGTTTCCTGACTCGATCCGAGTAACAGACTCGGCCGCCAGTGCGACTGCCTTCGCTTGCGCCGTAAAAACAATGAATGGTCGGATTGGGATGGATTCCCATGGTGAGTCAGTAGAAACCGTTCTGGAGATGGCGGAACGGGCAGGATATGCTACAGGCCTCATTTCTACGGCTCGGATCTCGCATGCGACACCAGCAGCCTTTTCAAGTCACGTTATAAGTCGAGACATGGAAGAGGAGATAGCTTCTCAACAGATAACCAAAGGAATCGAACTGCTTCTTGGGGGAGGGAAAAGATATTATTTACCTACCGAAGATGGTGGAAGGAGGACGGACGGACGCAACGTTATTGCTGAAGCGCAAGCGCAGGGATATGCCCGGGTTGATGACCGTGCAGCATTAATGGAAGCCGAGTCACTACCCCTAATCGGGTTGTTTACAGATTCCCACATGGCGTACGAGATAGATCGGGATTCTGATGTTGAGCCCTCTCTGGCTGAAATGACGACGAAATCCCTCGAGCTTCTTTCTAAAACGGGCAAACCGTTTTTCATCATGATTGAAGCTGGCCGGATTGATCATGCTGCTCATGGAAACGATCCTGCAGCTCACCTCTGGGACGTATTTGCCTACGATGAGGCTTGGCAATCAGCTATCGAATTCGCGCGTGCCGATGGAGCCACACTCGTTTTGGGTACATCTGATCATGAAACGGGTGGGTTGACGCTTGGTGCTGAACATGGTGGCATTGGAGGATCAGGGTATGCCTATGACCCGACCAAACTGCAGCCGGTGAATTCGTCGATCGAGTATTTCACTGGTGAATTGGCTACTCGGATGGAGGCAGGAACACCTTCAGGTGCATGGTTTGTAGAGAAAATGCGTTCATCGTTCAATATCAATGTGGCTTCTTTTGCCGAGGAAATCGATCAGATGATGGCTGTTGCCGATACAAATCGTGTCATTGCAGCAAGACAGATTGGACGATTCGTTTCCCGAGTGACATCTGATTCAGCCCGAGTTGGCTGGTCAACAGGGGGGCATACTTCGGTAAACGTTCCAATCTTTGCCTTTGGGCCTGGAAGTGAAATTGTTGGGGGTGTGATGGACAACACAGAAGTTGGAGAGGCGCTCAGGCTCGTTATGGGACTTGAATAACCTTTGGTGGTTAGAAGAGACGACGATACTGGAAGGGACCGAGTAAAACCCTCACAGTATCTTGTCTTATGTCACATCAAGTGAAATCTGACGAACAGGACGAAGCCACACAGGAAAGTCACCGCTTGGCGGTGCTTTCTCACGAACTCAAAACGCCACTAGCCATTATTTCCGGTTATGCGGAAGTATTGCAGGAAGAATTGGGGACCAGGCATGAAGAGTTGATTGCCCTCATCCGAGAAGCGTCGGAGCGTCTAGGCCAAGTTGTCGATGCCTTGGTTTCTCTTGAGGCCAGCGATCTGCAAAAGGTGGCAAAGATTTCTCATCTAACTGAATTTTCTCCGCTGGACATTGTCAGAACAATCCTGTCGGAAACATATCAGAGGGCTCGAGCAGCACGCGTGACCTTCTCACTTACGCTAGACGGAATGCATTGGTCAGCGTATTCCTGTTCCGAGTCATTCAAAGGCGCCTTGAAGCCGCTTATCGAGAACGCGATAAAGTTTGCGGGACCCGGATTAGTAGAAGTAGCCATTAATACGGATGAAAAAGCGGTTTCAGTGCGTATTATGGACAGTGGACCGGGGCTTGGAAGTAGTGCTGACAACTTGTTCGAGCCGTTCGTTCAAGGGTCAACGGGGCTAAACAGACAGCATGAGGGGCTTGGCTTAGGGCTTACGCTAGCTCATAGGTCAGCTGAGCGGATCCATGGCTCTCTTGAGATCGAAACCAGACCAACCGGAGGGACCGTAGCGCATCTACAGGTTCCGAGACTACTAAATTCGTCTTCATCCCTAGCTGCTTGATGCAAAGCTGGTCAGAGCTCGCCCTGGGAATCCGGAGTAGCACACAGGAGTAAAGAGCGGATAAATCTTGTCTGCTTATGTCTGCGTTGGTCTCCATTCTATCCTTATCTGATTCCGTCGTCATCACGGACACGGAAACGACTGGAATCAATGCGCACGCGAACAGGATTATTGAAATTGCGGGTCTACGTATTGATTCGGAGGGGACAAATACTTGGTTTTCCGAGCTGATTAATCCCGGGGTAACCATTCCGCATCGGATTACGAGGATCACAGGGATCACATCTGCGATGGTTTTTGGTCAGCCTGCAGCAGATGACGTCATGCCACGTTTCATGGAGTTCTTATCCGATGGCATTTTCGTGGCACATAACATTCGATTCGACACAAGTTTTGTGAACGCGGAGTTTGAGCGGTTAGGATTGCCGGCCATGGAGAATAGGGGACTATGCACGCTTCGGCTCGCGAGGCGCTTGTTGCCGGGACTCCGGTCTAAAAGTCTGGGCAACTTGGCCAAGTTCTACCGGATACCGCCTGATGGGCGACACCGGGCAAAGAAGGATGTTGAAATCACATCGATTGTCCTAGAGCGTTTGGCTCGTACGGCCATTGATGACCACGGCGTCACTTCCATTGAAGAACTGATCGAATTGCAGGGACGCACCTATGCTCGGGTGAATCCTCACTCTAAACATGTGGTCGCCATCCGTCGTGACCGCCTACCGGAATTGCCCGCCGAGCCTGGCGTGTACTACATGAAGGATGGCAGGGGGCGGGTCCTATACGTGGGCAAGGCAAAGGACCTATCCAAACGGGTATCTAGCTACTTCACCGCTATCGAAGCCCATCCACCAAGATTGCGCCAACTCATTGCCAAGGTGAGGGATGTTAGTTGGCGCGTGATGCCCACCGAACTACATGCCCTCATCGAAGAGAGCAGAGAGATCAAACGTCGGGATCCATCTTTCAACAGGGCACAGAAAAAGTACATACCGAGGCCATATCTGCGACTCGATCAAGAAGAGGCATTTCCGCGGCTAACGGTTCAGGTCATAATGCGCGAAGATGGGGCGGAATATTACGGTCCTATGAGAAGTCGTTCTCAGGCGCAGACCTTGTTGGACATTATTGAACGGCATTTTCCTGTCCGTAATTGCTCTCCCTTTGAGTTTGAACGTGGAAAACGGTGTGTCAGGGCAGATATTGGTCGATGTCCAGCCCCGTGCGAAGGGCAGGTTGAACGAAGTGATTATGACGGAATTCTAACGGACGTTCGCAGCTTTCTAAACGGAGATGTGGAGACGGTCAGCCTACAACTCCAAGATGACATGATGGCCGCTGCGGAATCTCACAAGTTCGAGGAAGCAGCCAGATTGCGTGATCTGGTGGTATTTCTTGAAGGACGATTGCAGTCGGGAGGCGTTGTTGCTGATGCAGTTAACGGTCCCGAACAGATCCATTTTCTGAGAAGCAAAGGATTACACAGCGCAACCCTGGTATTACTAGCTGGAGGAAGACTGGCTCTTCTTGAGGCACCGGATTCCTCGGACGACCCCGGAGCTCTAATTAGGGATGCTCTCAGAGATCTTGAAGAGCACTCCCATCCAGGCAGCCTCAACCGAGAGGATGCCGATGCAAGACGAGTGCTCGATCATTGGCTCTACGTTAATAGAGCCGATGTCGTATCACTCGAACGGCGAGAGGACGAGGCTCTGGAGGTTTTTGCAGATCGCAGCGAGGCCGTGATTGCCCTGCATTTAGAGGCGACGTCCTGACTTGCGAATCAACCGAAGAGCCACCTAACGACATAGACGGCTGCGATCATCGCCACGATGTCAGCAAGTAAACCAGCAGGAACGGCATGCCGTGTCTTCTTGACGTTGACAGCTCCGAAATACACCGCAATCACGTAGAACGTGGTTTCGGTGGATCCGAACATCGTCGCCACCATTTTCACTAGGATAGAATCTTCCCCAAATTGCTGAATCATGTCCAGCACGATGGCAGCTGATCCAGACCCCGTGAGGGGTCGTAGAATCATCATTGGGAGAACTTCCGGCGGAATATTTACCCAGGTAAAGAGAGGTCGCAGTCCCTCTACCAAGAAATCCATAGCGCCCGAAGCCCGAAACATGCCGATAGCAAACAGAATGGCCACGAGGTATGGAATAATGGTAACGGCTGTCTTAAAACCGCCCTTGGCTCCCTCGACAAATTCCTCATAGACGGGCACCTTTTTGAAGAGGCCGTACAGTGGAAAGCCTACAATGAGCAAGGGTAGCACAAATGCAGAAGCTATCTCGATAATTGTTTTCAGTGTATCCATGACTTAACCCTCCATGCCGGCACGCGGTGCCGATTGACGGAAACGTTTCATCCGGCCGAGAAGCTTGGCACTGGCGATGGCGACAACGAGAGAAATGGTCGTTACAATGATGATCGCAAAGATCAATTGATTGATCTGCAAGCCCATTAATGCCACCAGAAGAACAGGTGGTACTAACTGGACCGATGCGGTATTCATGGCTAGTAGCATGACCATCGAATCCGTGGCCGTTTCCTCTTCAGGGTTCAGTGTTTGGAGCTCTTCCATGGCCTTAATACCAAGTGGAGTTGCTGCATTGCCTAGCCCGAGCATGTTAGCCGTAAGATTGAGAACGATCATTCCCATTGCTGGATGGCCCTTTGGAATATCAGGGAATAGGGGGCGAAGCATAGGTTGTGTCCAGCGCACGAGCGAATTGATAATACCGGACTTTTCTGCAATCTGAAGTAGTCCCATCCACAACGCAAGCACCCCAATTAAGCTCAGTGCAAGTTCTACAGCCAATTCTGCCATACTTAGGGCGGCGGAAGCAATAGCGTGCATTTTGACAAAGCGAACAGGGGCGAACTCTACAGCACCCCGCTCAAGGGATGCATCGAAATTGACCAATCGCCCGCGAAGATCATTGTCTCTAGATGAGGTTTCCTGTCTGAGCGTGTTCCATGGTTCAGGTACAGCTACATCTTGTGCAAAGCGTAATTGTAGCCCTTGCTCGGTGCGGATTACAACCCCGGCAAAGGAGGAATCAGGTGCTTCAGAAACGTTATAAAACGAGCGATACTCTTCAGCTCGAACCAGAACGGAAACGTCAGTTCGCCTGTCGGAGAAATCGCCTCCTTCGTTTGGCACGATGCCGACCTCGAATGGGGAGCCATTCCGGTACGTATCATTGGTTAGGTCCCGCGTATCATATGCGATTCCAAATACCAGGCTGAGGACGATCAGTCCCGCCCAGATGTAGTTTAGCATGGGGTCGGTCGAATGAATGGAAATTGCAACTCGACCTGATGATACGAAACGCGAGAAATCCCGTGCATGGATTGGACGGGTGGAAGCGTAAACAGCGGACCTGATGGACGGCGGCGGCCGAAGCCGCCGCCGCATCAAGGCTTCCGAAGACCCCGGGATTAGGAAAGAATACCCGGAGGAAGTGCATCCTGCGCCATTTGGCAAGTCAGAACGAATTCATGCTCTAACCGTCACAAAGTGGCTCAGGAACAACACACAGCAAACATTTCAAAGTGGATTCGCGAACCCGCGGGGCGTTTTATCCCGGCGTTTGGCAAGTGGCAAGCGACACAATTGGTTTATCGGCATTTGAAGACCGCGTTTTAGCCTGTCATGATGAAGATAGCATGAAGGTGCAGGAGTTGGGGCACAAGGGCGTTAACATTTTCTAAGTACTGCCGAGAACCCTGATGAGTCCTCTGGCCTGGTTGGTTGCTCTTGTGAGACAACTGGTACCGCCAAATTCTGTCAATTCCGCCTATATCGTGAGCTTCCGCTTCTACCAGCAGCCATTTAGACTGTGGTTGGATTCATCCATCATAGTCCTCTTGGTCATGTCTGGCTGCGTGTCTGTAGATGTCACGAGTGAAAGAGTTCGCTCGGATGAGTCCTTGTCGACGGAGGAAACAGCTCGACCAGCTCCAGTTGTTGATGCGCCGGTCGCGAACCCGCCAGACTCGACCGAGATACGAAATCTGGTCAATTTGGATGGTCAAAACGTTAACTCAACGGCACAAGGTGCGGCACTCGCTTTAGAACGTTCACTACTTGGTGACGAGTCGCCATTAAACAGAGGTGTAACCACTCGCCCCGAGAAAAAGGTATATGGGTATTACGCCTGGTGGACTAGAGGATTATGGCTTGACATAGACTTATCGCTGTACGACAAACTATTTTTCTTCACCATTACGCCAGATACTGACGGGATTCTTAAAGAGCGTAATGGATGGCCTTTTGCATGGGAAGGATTGGCTCGCTCGGCGGACAGCTTACATATTCCTCTCGTTCCGACCCTTGCTATGCTTGATCCAGATAGTATCCGAACCTTGTTCGGAGATTCTGCATCGGTAGAACAGTTGATTGCCTCCGCAATGTTGCTCATCGAAGAAAGCAATGGCGCTGGATTACATATTGACATAGAGTTTTTTGAGGCGGCCGATGACACTTTAAAGGCAGGTTTTCAACATTTTTCAGACTCTTTAGCGCAAGCCGCTGACGCCCTCTATCCTCAGGCTGAATTATCAATATTCGTCCCTGCGCTTCAAAAGGAAGGGCTCATTGATGTGTCCCGGATTCCGGACCGATTCACAGAAATCATGGTCCAAGGATATGACATTCATTGGCAGACAGGACCTCGAGCAGGACCCGTAGCTCCCTTGAGAGGGTGGGATGGCTCCAACTGGCAGACGATAGATAGCACATTTCGCGCGCTAGACATCGATCCAGGCCGCTTGGTTATGACCGTACCCTATTACGGCTATGAATGGCCGGTAGAATCCGGACAAGCTGGAGCACAGACACGCGGTGACGGACGAATAATCACCTATGCACAAGTGGACTCCCTCAATTTGCCCGATCTGCAAATCTCTGCACTAGAGCGTATTGCGCGCCATGGCATGAAGCGTGATGAAGAATCGGGCAGCCCCTGGTACGCTTGGAGGGACTCTACTGGATGGCTTCAGGGCTGGTATGAGGACGAAGAAAGCCTTCGCAACAAGTATGAGTTTTTGGATGAAAGACGCTTTGGGGGAATCGCTGTCTTTCCAATTGGATACGATGCTGGCCTTTTGGACACACTGCTATTGGAAGCCTTCGGCGCAAGACCCATGAATCCGGGTCTGATGGATCGATAATCGCGAAACGACACATGTCGATTCTCTAGAGAGTTATTTTCCGCTTGCCATTTCTACTCTGCGCAGAATTCTGTGAGCACACCTTCGAGATCGGAAGGATGCACGAAAAAAATTATTTTCCCGTCTGCACCGGGCTTTGGTCCATCTCCCAAAACCCTGTATCCCAACTCGTCCAAGCGTTTCCAGGCTGAATCAGCATTTTCCGTGCTGAACGCCAAATGATGTAGTCCAGGACCTCGTTTTTCAACGAAACGCGCAATAGGGGAGTCAGGCGAAGTCGCTTCCAGTAATTCTATTTTCGTACCGCCAGCATCAAAAAAGTGGGTTCGAACCCCTTCAGAGGCTACTTCCTCCACCTTGTAAGGGGTGGCGTCAAATAGTAGTTCATAATGCCGCAATGCAGCATTGATATCGCGTACAGCAATTCCGATGTGTTCGAGCTTCACGAGTAAATGCGGGTCGATGTGCTGAAAGGACAAGAATAGATGAGAATGCAGCTTAGGGATGATTGCGCCCCGGATCAATAGTACCTTGCGTTCAGTCAACTCAAATCCAATGCATCTGCACGCTTCAGAAAAAGATTATCAGCGGCCCGTCATGGTGGCCAGCCTGCTGATTGCCTTCCTCATGTTAGGGGGGAAGCTGGCTGCGTGGCGCATTACTGGCTCAGCAGCCATTCTGTCAGACGCTCTTGAGTCGGTCGTTCACCTGTTTGCGACCGGTTTTGCTGCCTACTCCCTGTGGCTGTCGTTTCGACCACCTGACGAAAACCATCCGTATGGTCACGGCAAGATTGCCTATTTCTCGTCTGGGTTTGAAGGGGCGCTGATCACGATTGCGGCGATAGGTATTATTTACACGGCCACGATGGATATCATCAGAGGGCCGCAAATTGAACAAATCGGGGTCGGGCTAATCATAACCGGCGGTTTGGCACTGATAAATCTGGGCCTTGGTCTCGCGCTCATTCGAACAGGGAAAAAGCACAATAGCATCGTTCTTCGTGCTAATGGCCATCACGTGCTTACTGATATGTGGACCAGTTTTGGCGTGATTATAGGCCTTTTTCTGGTAAAGTGGACGGGTATCGTTCTTATCGATCCCATTGTAGCCATCATCTTGGGTCTAAACATTATGTGGACTGCCGGAAAATTGATGCGTGATTCTATACATGGACTGATGGAAGTAGCAGATCCTGACGAAACGACGCGTATTGTCGAATTGCTCGATCTGGCTCTCGAGAAGGGAGTTATTTCTGGGTATCATCAACTTCGTCACCGCAGAGTTAACGAGCGGATCTGGATCGAATATCACCTCATGTTTCCTGAAACTCATTCTATTGCTGAAGCCCACGAAGAGTCGCATCGGGTGGAAGACGCCTTACACTCTCTTTTCCTCGGGGATCAAGTAGTGGTTACAGCCCATTTGGAGCCAGACTCCCATGAAGAAGCTCACTCAGATCGACATCCAGAACCTGAACATGATAGTCTCTCCAGAGGTGCGTCTTGAAGCCTAGACGGATACTTATTATCGGTGGTGTTGCTGCCGGAACAGCCGCGGCGGCTCAAGCCCGTAGATCGTCACCAGACGCGCAGATCACTCTCATCGACAAGGGAAGTGATATCTCCTATAGCGCGTGTGAAATGCCCATTTATCTGGCCGGTGAGGTTTCTTCAGCTGACAAACTAGTGCGTTTTACACCTGAAAAATTTGCAGCGACCTACAATGTCGAGGTGCTTACGCATACCGAAGTAGTATCAATCGATACTGAACGGCGCAAGGTTCGGATTACGTCGGGACCCGGCGAGAAGGAAACGTCCATACCCTATGATGCCTTGATCCTTGCAACAGGTGCCCGGGCGCATGTGCCGGACGGCCTGAAATCCGCATCAAAAGACGTATTTGTGCTTCGGGATTTGGAGGATGCGCGACAAATCGCCCAGACATTGGATACTCAAACTATCCATCATGCAGTGATTGTCGGCTCCGGGTATGTTGGACTCGATGCGTTGGAGTCGTTTCACCGACGAGGTATCCGCTGCACGCTATTTGCATCGTCTGGACACCTTCTAAAAGGTGCTCTTGATGTAGACATGAGTGATCTTCTCGTTTCGCATCTTGGTGATCTGGGTATTTCTATTCGAAATGACAGGGTGCAATCTCTGGATGTTGCCCCAGATGGAAGCATCCGCTCCGTCCACACCGCATCAGGTGAACAGACGGGGTGTTCGCTCGTCCTTTTAGCCACAGGAACGCGGCCCAACACAGCCCTAGGCGAAAAGGCCGGATTGAAGCTCGGTCCCGCAGGCGGATTTCAGGTTGACACCCATTTGCTGACCTCAATGGCAAGCATCTGGGCCTGCGGTGACGTGGTTGATTTCACCGATGGTGTTACGGGGCAGCCGTTGCACGCGCCGCTAGCGTTGAATGCGTTTCTCTCAGGGCGTGTTGCCGGTCAGAACGCTGCCAGAGGTGGAACAGGGCGTCCTGCGAGAATGAAAAAGGTTGTTCGAGCAGCTGCCGTCGCAGTTGGAGGGCTGGAAGTTGCTCACACAGGGTGGTCACTAGAGTCCGCTATTTCAATTGGGCTCGACGCAGTGGCCGTTACCATCCAAAGCAGATCGGCTGCATCGTTAGCTCCGAATAATCCATTGCATGTTCGTCTTGTTGCGGAGCGTACTAGTCGTAAACTACTGGGAGCGCAAGTAATCGGGAAAGAAGGGGCCGTGCAGCGAGCAAACGTAGTTACGTCGCACTTACGGTCCGGATCGACGGTCGATGATCTCTACGACATGGACTTTATCTATGCGCCTCGTCTATCACCTCTTCACGACGCATTGCTTGTTGCAGCTCGTGCTCTCCAGAAAGATCTCTGATGTCATCCAGTTCCACACCATCTACACGACTTTTGGCTGCGCGAGAACTCGATTCAATCGAGCGTCAGAAATCATTTGTTGGACTTCATAGCGCTCAACGTGCTGAAAATGCGGCAACGGATAGGACAGTGCGGGACCTCGTCTCGGGAGTCGTTCGCTGGCAACGCTATCTCGATTTTTTGATAGCGTCCTTTTACAAAGGAGATGCGTCTACTCTCGAGCCAGCCATGCGCACTATGCTTCGTTTGGGTCTCTTTGGGCTACTTTTTTCTCGGCAGCCGGATCATGCCGTGTTGAATGAAACAGTAGAAGCTGCCAAACTGCATGTACGGCCTGGAGCTGCTGGGCTAACTAATGGGATACTGCGGTCGGTCCTTCGCCGTCTTGATGCGCTTCCAGAACCAGAAGGCACTGCTGCGCATAGGCTTGCTGTGCGTCACTCTCATCCGGACTGGGTTGTTGAGCAATGGCTAAAGCGATATCCCGAGACTGATGTACTGGCTCTTCTTGAGCACAATAACCGCCGCCCGGTTTTCGGCCTACAGGTGTTAGATGGCTCAACAGAGGCGCTTGAACTACTCAAGGAGGCCGGTGCGGATGTGCAACCTTCCCCTTGGATGCCTGATTTCTATCGAACAACGAGCTTGCAGGCCATCATTCGAGCTGGATTGATGGAGGGAAGCTCACTCATCGTACAGGATGAGGCTGCCGCCCTCGTTGTTGAGGCCTTGGCTCCACAGCCGGGTGAAGATATCCTCGATGTGTGTGCGGCGCCGGGAAGCAAGACGGTTCAAATGGCCATGAAAGTTGGCACCTCAGGCCATGTCTTGGCGTGCGACATTCATCCTTCACGGTTGGGATTGGTAAAGCAGAATGCTCAAAGATTACATCTCGATAACGTTTCAACGCAGAAGTCAGATGGAACGCATCTTCCGGCGGAATGGGATGAGCGCTTTGATGCCGTACTAATTGATGCTCCGTGCAGTGGGTTTGGCGTGTTGTCCAAACGAGCTGACATGCGTTGGAATCGATCAGCGAAAGACATGAAGGAACTGCTGGACTTGCAGAGAAAGCTTCTGGATTCGGCTTCCAACGTGGTGAAGCCTGGCGGACGTCTCATATACAGCACGTGTACTATTGAACCGGAGGAGAATGAGAATCAGGTCAACACTTTTCTTTCGCGCCACCCTGAATTTTCACTAGAACCACTGGGAGACGCTTTCCCTACGGATCTACAAACGCAAGATGGGATGTATGTAAGCTTGCCTCAGCACACGGGAATGGACGGAGCATTTGCTGCCAGGCTAAGGAGAAATAACGATTCCTTGCAGGGTTTTTAAGGCCTTTCCAATGCGTCATTGCGAGTGCCCGTCGAAACCTTGATCCCGATAGGGCATACCGGATCGGGAGGGCGCAATTAGGCGCACGACACTATTTGGGACTCATCGGAGGCCATCATGCAGCAACGAACTGCTGCCTTTCACATTGCCATTGCGCTCTCCATCTTGATTCTCGGCCTGACGGTTCGAGATTCGACGGCGCAAAAAGTGGCCAAGTACGGAGCCGATTTTCTGGCCGGCGGGGTAGGTGCACGAGCTCTTTCTATGGGCGGCGCATTTATTTCAGTCACGGATGATGTGTATGCCGGTTTCTGGAATCCGGCTGGTCTGACAGGAGTGAACTCGAAAGAGTTATCCTATATGCACGCAGAGCGTTTCGCAGGAATCGTTTCGTTTGATTACGCTGGATTTGCCACACCGTTTTCTGAGAACAGCGTCCTCGGCGTAACACTGATTCGAAGCGGCGTTAATGACATCAAGAACACGTTGGACGCATGGGATAGTGAGCGAAATCAGCCTCGGCCTGATCCTAGCAGCTCGATTACCACATTTTCAGCGGCGGATATTGCCCTCTTTATTGGATATGGCCGAAGGCTGAACGACCGTCTATCGATTGGCGTCACCTCGAAAATCATTCGTAGGACCATAGGCGATTTTGCTCAGGCTTGGGGATATTCAATGGATGCCGGTATCCAATATCGTCCCGGCGATTGGGCGTTTGGACTCAATATTCAAGATGTTACGACCATGCTACAGTCTTGGTCAGTCGATGCCGGGAGTCTGAGAAATATTGAGGAGGTATTTGGTGATGACCTGCCTTCAGGTGGTACGGAGCTCGTCCTTCCTGTTTTCCGATTTGGCGCTTCGCGAGCCTGGACCTCCAAACGCAACCGCATTCTGGTTGCCCTTGATGTAGACGTAGTATTTGACGGGCAGCAGGCGAACAACCTTTCGGCAGGCGATACTTCTTTTCACCCTCGACTTGGTGCAGAGTACTCATTCGCGGATATGGTGGCCTTTCGAGCAGGATTTAACCGAATCCAATCGCTAGAAGGAGAGGGGATAGATATGACGCCATCCATGGGAGCAGGATTGAAGTGGGGACGGGCGGCGCTTGACTATGGTTTTGGGGATTTTGCCGGACTAGTTTCGGATCTTGGCTACTCGCACAGAATTTCTATTCAATATCGATTCCCGAGCAATCCTTGAGCGATTCCGAATTAAAACCGAGCGTTGCTCTCATTATCCCCGTTTATAACGAGGAGGAAGTACTTCCGCAATTGATTCGGGAGCTTGAGGTTTTTCGTGCAACGCGTTCAGAGACTATCCGGATCTATTTGGTCAACGACGGAAGTACTGACTCAACATTCGTGTTGGCCCGAGAGCTGACAACCTCGTTTCAGGGATACGTACTCATTGATTTCTCTCGCAATTTCGGGCATCAGCTAGCCGTTTCCGCCGGACTTGAGATATGCGAGGAGGATGCTGCCATCATCATGGATGCTGATCTTCAAGATCCGCTCGCGGTGGCCGGCGAAATGATCGATAAATGGCAGGAGGGATCTGATATTGTGCACGGCGTACGTCGCTCGCGGCAAGGCGTCAGCTTTATGGAGCGCATTACGGCTCGTCTCTATTACCGAGTATTCCGAGCCCTGACGGGTGTGGAGGCACCTATGGATGCGGGTGATTTCAGATTGTTAGCTCGTCCCGTAATTAACGCCTTTGGTAAATTTAAGGAGCAACAGCCCTACGTCCGGGGATTGATTTCGTGGTTAGGATTTAACCAGGCATCGGTAGAGTTCGATCGGCCTGCTCGAGCTGCTGGTGAAACAAAGTATCCGTGGAAGCGGAGGTTGGACCTTGCCTTTGATGGTCTTATCTCGTTCTCAGGTCGTCCGCTGCGCTGGGCAATGCGATTAGGGCTCCTAATTTCTGCTGGGTCCATTGCCGGGTTATGCTGGGTGCTCCTCACCAAATACATATTCCAGACCGCTATAACCGGTTGGGCCTCATTGATTTTCGTCGCTTTTTTCTTTGGTGGCGTCCAGCTGTTTTTCCTCGGTCTTGTAGGATCTTACTTGGCCCGCGTCTACGACGAAGTGAAAGATCGGCCAAGGTATGTGATTCGGACTATCCACCATTCAGAAGGCGCCTCAAGCGGGAGCAAAGCCGTCCCGCGCGGGTTTGACACACAAACGAGAGAAGGGTCTTGATGCAGCTGAAGAAAGAGGATATGACCGGGTTGGGTGTGAGTGTCGGCCTCCATGTGGTCGTACTCATACTGCTTTCTATGTTGACGGCTGCAGCTTCCGATAAGCAGCAGATGGGATTCCTTGAGGTAGAATTTGGTCCTGTTGCTGAGGGACGCCCAGTTCGTCAGGCACCAGTCCTAGACGAGCCAGAGCCGGAACCGGAAGAAGAGGCCAGGGAAGAGGTTGAGCAAACGCCAGTTGCCCCGCCAGAGGAAATCAAGCCAGTAGACCTACCAGACACGGATCTACAAGCACCGGCAGAAGAAGTGATCGATGCACCTGAGGCTGAGGTTATTGCACCACAGCAGAGCAACACGGAAGAGGA
>Ga0115566_10000995_pt1 | contig 24460 bp, 21 predicted proteins | sample COGITO_mtgs_1204_3_FD_87173 | JGI IMG/M metagenome (GOLD analysis project Ga0115566, IMG submission 87173) | Pelagic marine microbial communities from North Sea - COGITO_mtgs_120405 | ecosystem: Environmental > Aquatic > Marine > Epipelagic | place: Germany:Helgoland, sampling site Kabeltonne...
CCATGTGAGAGTAGGTCATTGTCAGGCATTATATTAAGAGAATCCCCGTTACTGGTTTCAGTGCGGGGATTTTTTTTGGGTCACTGGAAAGGCTGACAAGTGACCGAGGTCATAGTGATTCGTGTTTCGCGTGGGCGCGAAACCCTCACCCCTTTGGGGCCGCTTCGCGGTCTTGAACGCTGCGCGTTCAATCAGGCATGCATAGAGTATCGGAGTGCTGAATGGGCTCCTGTGGGCCAGGTCATAGTGATTCGTAATCTGGCTAAGCCAGATTCCTCACCCCTCCGGGGCCGCTTCGCGGTCTTGAAAGGGGTCGGAGGGATTTATTTTTGATCAATTTGCTGGGGGAAATAGAGGTGCTACTAGATTAAGGGAATTTGCTGCTCCCTCATTTATCTCTTCGTTGCTAAAAGGTTTGCGCAGAGGATGTTAATTGTTCCGCTCACTCTTTCGGAATATTCCGAACCCAAGGTAGGCGAGGCCTATAGATAGCATAGGGTTGATGTAGTTAAAAAACGCCCAAGGGCCATATTCCAACGGTGACATGGCGAGCACGCCGGTAATAAAGGCGCCAGAAGTCGTCCATGGGATGAGAGAGGTGCTTAAAGTGGCGCCTTCTTCAAGGCACCGAGACAGCATGTGATTTTCAAGTCCGTCTTCTTCATAAGCTTCCTTGAATATTTGTCCGCCAAATATAATCGAGAGATAACCTTCGCCCATGCTCATGTTAGAGAATATGCCGGCGCCAATTGTGGTCGCCATAAGGCTGGCAGAGCGCTTGATGCGTTTCAATATCCCGCTAAGTAAAACCCTTACAAAGCCGCCGCGGTCTAGAATGCCGCCTAGTGAGAGTGCGATTAGTGCCAGTGACATCGTCCACATCATGCTTGTTATACCGCCGCGACTGAGGAGGTTGTCAAGTTGATCATTGCCAGTAGAGGATATATAACCTGCGTGCAAACTATTTAAGATTTCTGTAATAGTCCTGTCTTGAAATATAACGGCTAGCACTATCGCTGTGCCAACGCTGGCTAGCATACTGATTTCGGCGGGGGTTCTTCTAAGGCTAAGTGTAAGTAGAACCAGCAAAGGTAGGAGTGTAAGTGGGCCTATAGCAAATTCAGTGCCTAGATTGCTCTTAAATACAGCCAGTGCTTCTGCAGTGAGAACCTGGCCGCTGTAATACAGGCCTAGGGCTCCAAATAGAATGAGGCTGATTATATAAGTGGGCACAGTCGTATATAGCATTGATTTAATATGAGTATAGAGATCTGTGCCGGCGCTCATCGCAGCCAGGTTTGTAGTGTCTGAGACAGGGGACATTTTGTCACCAAAGCTAGCGCCTGATACTACCATTCCAGCTACTAAAGGCAGCGGAATGCCCAAGGCTCCGCCTAGCCCCATAAGAACGACGCCAATCGTGGCGATTGTACCCCAAGCTGTGCCGGTCGCTAGTGACATTAAACTGCACAGCACTAGGCCGGCCGGGAGAAAGAAAGTTGGGTGAAGTAAGTCCAAACCGTAGTAAATGAGCCCGCCAATAGTTCCGCTCTCAATGAGTGCGGCGACGAGTATGCCTATCAGGAAAAAGATGAAGATCGCGCCAAGGCCTTTCTGGATACCCGCAATCATTGCAAATTTTATCGTGTTGAAGTCGTATCCTAGTCGTGCTGAATGACTGGCAACCCATATTACGGCAATGACCAAAAGACTGTGCAGATTGATGTCGAGTAACAGCATGCCGGCAATCACGATTATCATGACCCCACCGAAGCAGATCAGGGAATGCAAAAAGCTTGGGTCTTGTGAATCTTCCATAGAAATATTGTACTAGAAAATAATAGGGATTACTTATCCCTGAGGTTGATGAGTCCCTGGGTTTGGCAATGAGCCGAAGCAAACAAGTTACTATTGTGAGTCGCTGAATCTCCATGGCTAAAGGGGCCTGCGGATTAAGTGATAGTCCTGACGGTACTTTTATATCGCATTGAATAACCTTCTGGTATTCGGGGTTTTATAAATTTATACTCGAGGGCGGTCTAATTGGGCCTATTCGCGAAAATAAAAAAGAATTATTCAATGCCTAGTATCACTGGAATTAATCAAATCGATAGCCTGTTACAGGGTCCTGATAACCGTTGGAATATAGAATCGGCGGCTGGCACGGCTGTTGCCGTTACATTCAGTTTTCCCGCGGAGTTACCAGCTTACGCCGATGCTAACGATCCGGAGAATCAGGGATTTAGTCCGTTTAATGAAGAGCAAAAAGTAGCTGTCAGGACGATTCTCGATCGAATAGGGAGTGAATTTAATATCACTTTTAGTGAGGTTGCTGACAGTGCTACTGCTTACGGTCAAATGCGCTTCTCTAATAATAATCAAGGCACAGTGTCTAGCGGGTTCGCGACAGGCCCCGGAAGTGGCAGCGAAGAATCTGGTGACGTTTATATAAACAATGCTGATGCAACAAACTTAACGAATATTGTTCCAGGTACGTTTATTTGGTCTACCCTTGTGCATGAAATAGGTCATGCCATCGGCCTCAAACATCCTGGCAACTATAACGCTGGTGACGATACCGGTGCAGCGGAGGTTACCCCCTATCTTTCCGCAACTGAGGACCATGTATGGTACACGGTCATGTCCTACACAGCAGCACCTCAAGAACAGGAGCGCGACTGGTTTGGTATTCTTGACCTTGGTGCATTAGAACACTTGTATGGGAAGAAGGACGTCGCGATCGGTGATAACACCTATACTTATACAGATGCCTCAGGCCTAAATCTGACTATGATTGATGATGCCGGTGGTACGGACACCATCGACCTATCGCAGATTACTCTGGGTGCTGTTCTGGACTTGAGCCCTGGCTCTTTTAGTTCAGTCGGCCGTGCTTGGGACGAGTCACTAGCGAAGAACTCTGTATCCATTGGCCTAAAAGCGATAATAGAAAATGCTATCGGTACTGCTTCTGATGACTCTATAACCGGTAACGATGCCAACAATGTCCTGCGCGGCGGTGCTGGTAATGACACACTGGTGGGTGGTGCTGGCATTGATGCGGCAGTATTTAATGGCGACAAGTCTAGCTATACAATTAGCAATGATGCAGGCACGTTGACGGTGCAAGGTGGTGACGGGAACGATAGTTTAACCGCCATTGAGCGGCTGCATTTTAGCGACGTAAGGCTCGCTTTTGATCTGGATTCTGATGCCGGTTTTATCGCCAAGCTTTTAGGGGTGCTAGCGGGGAAAGACGCCGTTGCCAACAAGGAGTTTGTGGGAATTGGGCTTAAGGCTCTCGAGGGTTCTACTCAAGAAGGTCTGATGGGGGCAGCTTTGGATGCGGTTCTGGGTCCGAATTATACTAGTGGATCCGTTATCGATATGCTCTTTCTTAATGTGGCGGGTGTCCAGCCATCAGATGCTCAGAGAACGCTATACGCCGGCCAGATTGATGATGGTACTTTTTCAGCTGTTAGTTTAAGTATTGCTGTGGCAGAGACCGACTTGAATGCTACAAATATAGGCCTGGTCGGTTTGGCCACGACAGGGCTAGAGTTTATCGGGTAAGAGTACTAAACGGGGTCGGAGGGATTTATTTTTGATCAATTTATACACTGCCGTCTGTGCAGTTGTATCTCCGGTCCCTCTGCCGTTTCTGCTAAGACGAGATAGGACGCCGCCTGATTGACGAACGCTCCTGTTTAGGGGCAATAGTTCTTTGGAAGCGAAGAATGGATGTGACAAGCAAGCTGCTGATCTGGCAGGGTTGTTCGCCTTGAAAAAGAAGCCTGGTCATAGTTAAAAGGGCCAGAGCAGGTATTCACGGGTTTTGATGTCCCTTTATGCCATAAGCGCACCAGAGTTTCTAAAAGGACTGATTTTCACACTAGTATTTGGTAGTGAACAGGTTGTATTCTTGATTTCTTGGCATCTCTGATTCTGCAGGGAGCTAACCGATTAGAATAATAATGTCTCTAGAGTGCCTATGAATAGAGAAGTTCCAGAATACCAGTCTTTTAGGGTTCAGCCTCCGGGTTGTGCATGATGCCGATTTCCATTTCATGGCTGAAGTCTCTCTGTCTGCTAGCCCTAGTCGGTGTCGGACTTCTATTCCAGAGTTTTCAATCAGCAAACGGCGCATCCTCTAACACGCAGAATTTTACTGCGGCCGACATGTCCCAGCTGACCAATCAATACTGCCTGGCCTGTCACAACGACAGCCTGGCAACCGCCGGTCTCTCCCTGCAAGGCTTGGACTTCGCTGATACCACGCAACACGCCGAAATCATGGAGAAGATGGTTAAGAAGCTTCGCGCCCATATGATGCCGCCTTCGAACATGCCGCGGCCGCCGTTTGAAACCTACGAGATAATGACCACTTGGCTGGAGAGCGAGCTGGATCGTGCCTGGGCGACAGCACCTAATCCTGGTCGGGTGACGCCGCTGCACAGGATGAACCGCTATGAATACAATAACTCGGTAAACGATCTGCTTGGGCTGAGTGTGGATGTGATGGATCTCTTGCCTGGCGATCCAACCGCCGATGGCAGCTTCGATAACATCGCCGAATCGCTGCCGTTCTCTACCGCACATATGGAGCGGTATATGTCGGTTGCGCGGCAGCTGACCAGGCTCGCCACCGGCTTGCCTGCCAATCCCAGCATCACTACTTATGAAATTCCCCTGTATCTGAATCAGGATTGGCGGCAGAACGAAGATATGCCCTTCGGGTCTCGCGGTGGTGCGGCTGCCTCGCATTACTTTCCGGCAAGTGGTGAGTACCAGATTAAGGTGCAACTGCAGCGTAACTATCAGGACTATGTGAAGGGCCTAGGCTGGGAACAAGAGCTAGAGATTCGTCTAGATGGGCGCTTGCTGCAACGGTTCAGCATTGGCGGCGATGCCCCAGGTACTCCAGCGCCACTCAGCTTCACTGGAACGGGCGAGCCAGGCAGCATCGATTGGGAAACCTACATACTGACGGAAGAAGCAGCAGGGCTGGAAGTGCGTGTGCCGGTTACTGCTGGCCCGCATCACGTGACTGCGTCTTATGTGCGACAGCAGGTAGAGCGAGAGGAGATTCCGCAGCCGGTTCAGGGTGGTCGTCTCAATGCCAATAGCGAAGTCTATTTGGATTATCAGAAGGTACATGCAATAGAAATAGGTGGGCCTTATAACACCTCTACTTCGGTAACGGCGATAGATTCGCCCAGCCGTAGGCTAATCTTTTCCTGTACGCCGCGGCAGCAATCCGAAGAAGCGGCATGCGCTACGGAAATACTGACTCGAATGGGGCGCCAAGCCTATAGACGTCCACTAGACTCTGAGGATACGGATTTGCTGTTGGGCTTCTTTAATCGTGGCCGAGAGCAGGGGGCCAGCTTCGAGGCGGGCATTCAGTTCGCCCTGGAATTCATGTTAAGTGATCCGGACTTTCTTATACGTAGCTATGACCATCCGCAGCAGTTGGCGGCGGGAGAAGTGTTCGCGATTAGCGATCTCGAGCTAGCCTCAAGACTTTCCTTCTTTCTCTGGAGTAGTGGTCCCGATGAGATATTACTAGAGCTCGCAGAACAGAATCAGCTATCAAACCCCGCTATCTTTCAGCAACAAGTTCGGCGCATGCTGGCGGATGATAGGGGTGTTACTACTCTTGTCGAAGACTTCGCGGCACAGTGGTTGAATCTGAGAAGGCTGGACGAGGTGCAGATCAACACCGTCATCTTCCCAGAATATGACATGAGCCTGATCGAAGGCTTCGAGATAGAGACGCAGCTTTTTATCGCGGAGACGCTAAAGAAAGATGCCAGTGTGATGGAATTGCTGGATGCGAACTACAGCTTTCTTAATGAGCGACTAGCCAGGCACTATGGGATCGAGGGGATCTACGGCAGTCGATTTAGAAAGGCCGAGTTTCCAGATAAATCCCAACGTGGCGGTCTTATGGCCCATGGCTCGCTGCTATCAGTTACTTCCTATCCAGGTAGAACATCACCGGTATTGCGGGGTAAGTGGTTGCTGGACAATCTGCTCGGCACTCCGCCACCGCCGCCACCACCGAATGTTCCCATTCTGCCCGATGCCTCACCTGGAGAGATACCGGCCTCTATACGCGAACGACTCGCCCGGCATAGACAGGATCCGGTTTGTTCAACCTGTCACACGGTGATCGATCCTCTGGGCTTTGCTCTGGAGAATTTCGATGTAATAGGGGCCTGGCGCGATTTTGACGAGATAGGCAATCCTGTAGACCCCGAGGGTAACTATCCCGGTGGTGTCGAGTTTGCAGGGTTTGCAGACCTGCGCGATTGGATGACCACCAGGCCAGAGCAGTTTAGTCATACACTGGTTGAGAAGCTGATGACTTACGCTCTGGGGCGACGCGTTGAATACTACGACCAGCCGACTATTAGAGACATAGTGCGCAAGGCTGCCGAGGATGATTACAGCTGGTCCTCGTTAGTCATGGGGATCGTAACTAGCAAGGCCTTTACCAGCAGTGGCGCAGCCCTGCAAACGGCTCAAAGCAGCGCAGGGGATGCCAACTCGGGGCAGTTGGCGAATAGAACGAATTGAATAGGGCACTGGATCATACTGATTCTTCAGTGATTCTCGTGATACATTTGGGTACTGATGCATCTCTAATAGAGGCAGCAAACCGATGAAAGACAAGGCTAAGACAGTTCATATCAGCACGGGTAAGGCACTATCCAGAAGAGCCTTGCTGCGTGGGGCCGGAGCGGCTCTGGCGCTGCCCATGCTCGATGCTATGACGCCAGCGTTTGCTCAGGGGTCTGCGGCACCGATACATCGCTTTCAGACAGTCTACGTACCCAACGGCATGGCCATGGACTATTGGTTGCCGAGCACGGTTGGGCGCGATTTTGAATTAACTCCAATCCTCAAGCCGCTGGCTGCCTATAAAGAGAAGATGTTGGTGCTTTCCGGGCTCGATGCGAACTGGAATATCGCCCATGCCGGTGCTGGCGGCTCCTTTCTGACCGGGGTTACCCGGGGTGGCCGCAACGAAGTCGATATTCGAGCCGATGTGTCGGTTGACCAGCTATTAGCCAGACAGCTTGGCAAAGAAACACAGCTCTCGTCGCTCGAGCTGTCCATGGATGCGCCCGCTCTCGCCGGTGCCTGCACTGCCAACCTTAGCTGTGTGTATACCCATACACTCTCCTGGCGCAGCCCAACCGAACCTCTGCCCACCGAGCATAATCCCCGCGCTGTCTTTGAACGCCTGTTTGGCGATAGTGGTAGTACATCGCGAGATGCTAGAGAAGTACGTTTGCGGCAGCAGAGCAGTATTCTGGATGCAGTACTGGATAAGTTATCTTCATTGGAGTCCAGTCTGGGCGCCGAGGATAGACACTTAGTAGGCAGTTACACCGAGTCGGTTCGAAATATAGAGCGACGTATTCAGAAAGCCGAAGAGCAGATCGATCTGGATCTGCCCGATCTCGATCAGCCCGCCGGGGTGCCACCGATATTCGAAGATCACATGGAGATCATGCAGGACCTTCAGGTGTTGGCGCTGCAGACAGACCTGACGCGTGTCATAACATTTATGATGAGTAAGGAGCAGAGCGCCAGACCGTATCCGCAGATCGATGTGCCGGACGCGCATCATCCACTTTCTCACCACAATAACAATGTTCAGCTTGTTGAGAAGATGTCCAGAATCAATACCTATCACACCACGTTATTCTCAAACTACCTGGACAAACTGGCGGCGATTCCTGAAGGCGACGGAACCCTATTGGATAATATGACTATCCTGTACGGCGCCGGTCTTTCTAATAGCACCGTGCATGCGGGTAATAATCTTCCTATTCTGCTTGTTGGCGGCGGCGCTGGCTGGATCTATGGTGGCGAACACATTCAATATACCCATCAACCTACCATGGCCGATTTACATCTAACGCTAATGGATCGATTCAAATTTCCCATCGAGAAGCTGGGTGGCAGCAAAGATCCATTGCCTATTTTTTAACAAGCTGTTTTTCCGTACAGGATGTCACATGGTATTTCCCCGGCCAAAAAAATTGCTAAGCTGCGCTTTCGTGGCTGCGCTTCAATTTTTAATCGTGAGCACTGTGTTTGCTGAAGGCATGCCGGCAGTCGTTCAGGCGGCGAAAGATGGTGACTGGGAATATCTAAGTACATTATTGTCCGATGGTATGCAGGTTAATGCTGTCTACGGGGATGGCACCTCGGCTCTGCATTGGGCCAGTTACCACGAAAACTTGGGTGCCGCGCAGCAGTTGCTAGAATCCAGCGCGCAGGTAAATGCCACTACAGATCTAGGTGTGACGCCGCTATGGCTTGCCGCTCAAAATGGTAATGCCACTATAGTAAATCTCCTTCTAGAGGCGGGAGCCGACCCTAATATCGTGTTGCATTCTGGTGAAACCGTTCTTATGACGGCCGCCAAGACGGGTAATGGTGATGTTGTGCGCTCCTTGCTCGCTGCTGGCGCTGACCCTAACCCCGCCGTCACTCGCGGACAGACGGCTCTTATGTGGGCGGCTAACAACGGGCATGCAGATGCCGTGGCGGCGCTGATTGAATACGGGGCCGACATCGAGGCACGCTCTCAGGTTCGTACCCAATACGTTAAATCGGAGAAGATTCAAGACAGTAACCCCGCCTATAAATTTTGGGTGGATCAGGGCGGGAATACCCCTTTGATATTCGCAGCGAGATCGGGTGACCTGCGCACGGCAGAGATTTTAGTAGAGGCAGGCGCCGATGTGAATCAGGTTTCGGCCTTCGGGAATAGCCCGGCGATTATGTCAATTCATGGGGGTAACGCGGAACTATTAGATCTTCTGCTTAGTAAGGATGCCGACGCAGAATCTGCAGTAGCTGGCCACACGGCATTGCATGCCGCCGTATTGCGGGGAAATCTTAAGGCGGTTGAAGTGCTGTTGAGACATGGAGTCAATGTCGAAGCCTTACTTGAAAAGCCTACTCCGGCACGTCGACAGTCCACTGACTATAATTTCCACGATTCGTTGCTTGGTGCGACTCCGCTGTGGTTGGCTGCGAGATTCTCAGAACCCAAGATCATGCAGGCATTGTTGGCTGCTGGAGCGAATGCGAATACCGTTAATAATGTGCGGTTCCCAGCAGAACGCCTTGGTGAGAACTTCATTAAGAATGAGGGAGAGATATCCCTTTTGATGGCAGCTGTTGGCCTTGGCCACCCTAGGCTGAGAATGAGTTGGGGGACCCCGCAGAGGCGCGCGGGACAAACAGGTGAAAGCAGAGAGTCTCTGGTACTTGAGTCGGTTAAGATCGCATTAGCTGCCGGTGTGGATCCGAATCTTGAGAATGCCGATGGTCTTAGCGCCTTAGATTACGCCAAGACTCGACGCTATGAAGCGGTAGTCGGTCATCTGCTGGCCGCCGGCGCCAGAGCGAAATAATCAGACTAACTGTTTTACCAAGGGCCATCTTTTCTGCGTCCCGTAAATTCCCCATCGGTTGTTTCTATTGGTTCTGATTTCTAGGCTATTGTCATGACGTATCGACACTAGGTAATCCATGATTTTGGTCACAATTCTGTTAAAATATCAGCAGCTCGTCTATTGTTTTGTTAAACTCCCACTGCACATATTCTAGAGAATTTACGCTTGAGCTGTTACAACCATCCAAACGCCCCGACTGTAGAGAAGTGTACTCGCTGTGAAATCGAGATGTGCGGCATGTGCGCCAACTTCCTCGATGCTGGCGCCTTCTGCGAGAAATGCGTCTCCGCTGTAGAGACTGAAGATTTCGTAGCAGCGCAGTCGAGCAAGCTTAATAAGACCGAGATTGATCTTGTCCTCAGCAGACATGCCGAGGAAAAAGAGGCTCAACGCGGGGGGGGGCGAAAAGCGCAAGGATGGCCTAGTCCTCTGGCTTGGCTTCGGAGGTGGTTCCTCAATGATTTTCGTTTCCCTGCTACTTTATGCGTTTCCTATGTTATTCCAGTTCGATGCGGAGGCTGCGGCAGCCTTCGAGGCATCGCAAAAATTGGAACTATGCCGGTTGGTATTTGAAGAGATCGGCTATCTTCTGGAAGACGGTGAGCCTATCGATCCGGAGCTGCGCTGCTTGGATACGTATTCGCCGAATATTGTTGAGCGGCGAGGAGATACCGTGCGAGTGTTGCTCCCTAATCCAGATGACTATGGTGTAACTGCCATGTATGTCAGCAGTGACTCTCATGACGTGGTGGTGGAAGGATGATTAGAGATAAAAATAGAAAGAAAGAGGCGGGATTTACTCTGATAGAATTGATGATCGTGGTGGCTATACTGGGGATTTTGGCCAGCGTCGCTCTGCCAGCTTACACACACTATCGTAATCGCGCGGCATTTACTGAGGCTCTATTAGCCTTTAGCGTGTATCAGAATTCGATAATCGTAGCAGCTGAAGCAAATCGTCTGACTTCGATTGACGACATCGAGGAGGGTGAGAATGGGATCCCGGATAGTCAGAAAAGAGATGAAGATAACCACGGAATCCATGTTCATAGCGGCGAAATTAAGGTTACCTGGAAGAAAGATGACTCGGCGCTGTCGGTTGCCAACTACACCCTAACTGCGCAGAATATAATCCCGCCAATTCGATGGGTGCCAGGTGGTAGTTGTATTACTCTTGGGCTGTGTTAGGTAAGCTTAAGCTAGACCAAACGGTTAGTCAGCCATTAATTCAGACTCTCGTTTCGACATTCCAGCTTTTAGTCAGGCGCAGAAAATAGCTGTTCAGCGAGATCTGAGAAAACGCTATTCCCAGAATAGGGCCAGCCTCTAGATTGTTATCGCTGCCTTAATGATCACCTAAGTCACTCTATTTGCCTTTAACAACTCCATCTTGGTGTATTCACTCCTCCTTTTGGTCGAAAGACGCCAATCGAAAATTCGTAATCTAATGACGGTGCCAGCGTCCTAGAAGTAGCGGTGGATAAAGGCAGTCGCTTAGAATTTATCCTCTGCAAGTTCCAACTGTGGGAGTTCATTTTCCGGCACCATGGCGCGGTTAGCGACAGGGCACCGAGTAAGATTGTGACCCTGCCGCTTATCAATAATGAAGACTCGCTGATTGTTAAGTCCGAATAAAACATCACATTATCGTTTTCTACGCAGAGCTTTAGAGCCAATCTTTCTCCGAATTAATATTGGCAAGAACTCAAGACTGTCTGATACGAACACAGGGGCTCGCTGTACCTATGCCGCAAGTAGGTCCGAAGAATAGATGCAGCATCAGGGTGTGCTTGGGCTTAACATCAGTAATCAGCCAAATAACTCGCACACAATTGAATGCTGCGCCATTAGTTGGAGGCACTAACGGTATTTTTTGGGCGCGCCTTGGGTATAAGCTTATATTCTGGCATTGAAGAGTGTGAGATTCAGGCTACTATTTCAGGGCTGCCACTATATACTTCAATAGTAGAAGGTATGTGAATTAAGCTAGGACTTTAAATGCGTATGTCTAAGAGGGGATATTCCGGTTATAGGCCGGACATTGTTGCTGCCATTTCTCATCCGAATATTGTCAGTGTCCTTGATGTGGGCTGTGGAGAGGGAGGTATAGGTGCCCAGCTAAAAGAAAAGACACCCGCCGTAGCGGTCTATGGAATTGAAGGTGATCCGCTTTTGTTGGCTCAGGCTGAAGAAATATTAGATGGGTGTTGGGCTGCAGACCTGGATGCGCCAGAGTGGATTAGCTCAATTCAAGACAAGACTTTTGATGTGATTATTTTTGCAGATGTTCTGGAACATCTAAAATCCCCGGGATTGGTCTTGGCTAATGCGCTTTCTCTGTTGAACGAAAAGGGGCAGGTAGTCATCTGCTTGCCAAATGTTAGGCACTGGTCCACATTTTACCATCTTTATATCAAGGGTGTATGGCCAAGCAATGACAGGGGGATATTCGATAAGACCCACCTCCACTTTTTTGCCCGCCGGAATATATTGGATTTGATTCGCGAGGCTGGGCTAGAAGTTGTGTTGGAAAAGCGAAATGTTCGAATTGTTGAGCCATGGTCTTGGACAAATCTTCCTGGGAAATTCTTGGATTGGTGGCCATTCAGACCCTTCTTCACGTTTCAATACATTCATGTATGTGAACTTCCTAGTGACGGTTCTGTAGATGTGAATGGAAATGAATAAATTATTCATGGCAGTTAATAAGCTGCTCGTTGTTGTGTTCGTTTTCTCCTGGCTATTCCGATATGCAAACGTCACTTTTATTGACGTCATAGAAGGTTTGTCTCAGGTATCCCCCATCCTCTTCCTATTACCGGCATTCTTTTTCTTTCTGCACACGTTGATTACCTATAGCGCGTGGCATAGAAGTTTACTGCTTTTTGACGTGCAAGAATCTGTTAGTAAAACAGCGCCATTGTTCGCTTTTTCGACTCTTACTAAATATATTCCTGGTGGCATTTGGCACGCAGGGAGTAGAGTTTTTGTCCTTGCGAGATATGGCCATTCAAAATTGAGGGTATTTAGTTCGATTCTAGTGGAAACGGTTTTAAGTGTGACTGTAAGTGCGATATTGATCTGCTTTCTTTACCCGTTCATAAGTCTTTATCAGAATATAATTGGAAGTGCCGCCTTTCTTGATTTGCTTGCTCCCGCAGTAGGGCTGATACTCGCCTGCTGCTTAGTTACCCCTTTTTTCTATAGAATAGTATTCTACAGATATAACTCTGAAGTAAGTTTAGGGGGTAGAGCAACTGAATTTAGAGTTGATCAACTTGTTGTATTGGCGTTGCTACATGCCTTAGGGCTTTTGATCTATGTGCTTGGCTATTACTTTACCTTTAAGGCGTATTTGCCTGAGCAAAATCTCTTAAGTGTCGATTTTTCCTTTATTGTAATGGCGGCGACCTTGTCGGGGTTTCTGGTTATCTTTTCTCCAGCGGGACTTGGAGTTCGAGAGTCGGTTTTGTATCTGGCAATTGCTCAGTTGGTGGATGATCCTATGTTGGTTACTATTTGTCTTGCCCCACGACTTCTTTTATTGATTGCAGAGGTGTTATTTTATTGCCTAGTAAAGATAGTCGGGGCTGGTTTTTTTAATAAAGTGCCGACCTAAATGCAGACTCTAAAGATTGCATTTATAGGGAATTATCAAATCTCCGATAATTATCCAAATACTAAGAATCTTATATCCGCAGTGCGGAAAGATGAGAGATTCGATGTTGTATACTGCGAGGGTGGGAATGAGGTTTCAACACGAATCTATATGCCAGAAAACGGGCTAAAATCAAAACTATTTGCTTTGCTAAAAATGTTTTTTCTGGCATTTAAGTCTGTAAGACGTATAAACAAAAAATCCTTGTCCGTATGTGACGTGATCTATATCCCTTATCCTTCGTTGCTCGTCTTGTTGTGTTATTCGTTCTTTGGAAGTAAGAGAAATAGACCCCTCCTGGTGATCGATTGTTTTATTTCAATTTACGATACAGTGGTTATAGATCGGAAGGTAATTGCAGAAGGGGGACTGCTGGCAAAGCTTCTGCGCTGGTTGGAGAAGCGTTCACTAAGAGATGCGGATGTGGTATTGGCGGACACACTTGTGAACGCGAATTACCTATTTGAGCTTTTCGGAGGGGAAAAGACTAAGTATCAAGCTCTAAACCTGTGCATCAATGAGGCTATTTTTAAGCCGGTGAGTTCGCCGGTGCGTGGGTCGAAGGTCGTGCTTTTCGTTGGTAGTTTTGTGCCATTACAAGGTGTAGATGTAGTAGTCGACGCTGCCATTCGATTGAGCGATAGAGCGGATATAAAGATTCAGCTACTAGGCGATGGTCAGACGGCGCCGGAGGTTGAGGCGCAGTTGGCCTGCGCTGAGGCAAATATCGAATGGCTCAGATCATGGCATTCTATTGAGGAAGTATCTGAGAAAGTTGGGAATGCAGATATATGTCTGGGGGTTTTTGGCGACAGTGGTAAGACGTATCGCGTTTTGCCGTATAAGGCCTATATGGCAATGGCTAGCGGTAAAGCTCTTATTAGCTCACGGGTTGAGGATGGTGTAGTAAGAGAGGCTCAGTTACCGTTTTTGAGCCTTCCCACTAATTCGGGGCAAGAACTGGCAAGTAAGATCATTGAGCTGGTTGACTCTAGCGATCTAAGAGAAAAGTATGCTCAGCTAGGCAGAGCTTACTATGAGCAGCATTTGTCCAACGCACGGGCAGTAGATGAGCTCTATGCTTTGCTGCGCTCAAATTTGATCAAGGTAGGGAAGGCTCAAGCTTAATATGGGTTTCTATATTGCTAAGCTCGCTATCACTTGAGGTATTGCAGAAACCATTCTTTCTAAGCGATGTCGAGAATGGAATACGGCTGCTATTACTGATAGAGCATTAACTAATTATTCTAGAGGGGTTGTAGTTAGCTGCCCTTTAGAAAAGCCCATCCTGACTTTCAATTGCACAAGCCAGGATGGGACTGCGCTGTTCTAAACCTATAGCTTGATGAACGCCAGAGCGTAGTTGCCATTTAGTGGAATGACTAGTTGGTTCTGGACTGAGTCATAACACATGGAAGCGGCGCTAGGTATGCCGGAAGCTATTATCTGGGCTTCTTGGCCCGGACGAATACGAGAAACACTGCCGAAGCGCACACTGCTCACATATTTGGTGCCGTCTTCTGTTACAACAATGCCATCGTTGCCGCCCTCTACTGCATGCTCGGTGCGGATAACCTCGCCATCGGGGTTAAACGTGATAACAGCGTTGTCACCCACGTTGACAACGACTATATTCCCTTCTCTATCTATAGCCACACCGTTAGGAGCGGCAAGCGGAGCGCCGTCCGCAAAGGTTGAGACTTCGCCGCTCGCTGTAACCTTGTAGATTCTTTCTGGCGATCGGGTATTAGATGCATAGATGGTTCCGTCGTCCGCAACGGCGATACCGTTGAGAATTGTCGAGCCTGGTATCGCGACTGCGTTCAGTGGTTGTCCAGAGGCTAAGTCATAAGAGCGGACGTAACCAACATCGACGGTATATAGCACGCCATTGCTGATAGCGCTTCCTAGAGGGTGGTGTAGTTCCAGTCCATCACGCGTTGCGCCAATCCATTTTGGTGTGTGCACGCTGCCGTCGGGATTTATAAGAGAGACGAAGCCATCGTTCTCAGTTCCATCGCCTCGGGTTGCATTGTTCATAGCCAGCACAAGGTTCTTGTTAGGATCGAATGTGCAACTCTCCGAGAAATGGAAGCTTCCATAGACCTTTACATTGCTAGACATGGGAACGCGAACACCTTCCTCATTAACAGATCCTATAGGCTCGCCCGCTATAAATTCTTGCGCAGAGAGCTGAGAGCTCAGACTAACTAAAATTACCGTGGAAACTAGACTTCGTGAAATGAACTTCATATTGCGTTTTTCTCCTTAGATTAGAAAATTAATAAGATAAACCTTGGGTAGCTCGTCGATGTGTCACTTTAAGCCGAAGACGGGGCGTAGCTTGGTGCCCAGAGAGCTGCCTATGAAGGCAGCTAAAAACCAGAGCCAACCGTGCAGGCTGGTCGAGCCTATGCCGCCAAAATAGGCTCCTATGTTACAGCCGTATGCGATGCGAGCGCCGTAGCCAAGCAATATCCCGCCGATAATCGCCGCGAAAACGGATTTTAGTGGAATACGAAAACTGGGTGAAAATTTTCCTGCAAGGCCGGCGGCGAGAAGTGCGCCCAACATAATGCCAATATTCATAACGGATGTAATATCTGTAAGTACGCTTTGCTCTAGCGCATTGCTAAGTCCAGGTCTTTGCCAATAGGCCCAGCCACCAATATCTATGCCTAGGAATACGGCGATCTTTCCGCCCCATAAGGCGAAAGCTGAAGTAACTCCCCATGGCCGGCCTGCCAATAGTAGTGTGGAGACATTCACCGCGGCGAGAGCTAGCGCTCCGGCTAGTAGTGTCCAGGGGCCGCTTAAGAGTGAGTAGGCACGGTCTACATCCCGGTCATTCTTCACGCCGCCATGGCGCCTATGTTCGTATCTAGTGCTCGCATACCAAATGGCACCGAACAGTGTCAGGCTAATAATGATTGCCCAGGCCGTACCATAGTGCGCAGCAAGCGAGAAGGGGGCCACTCCGGGTGCACCCTGCCACATCTCCCATTGCCAAGTGCCCAAGACAGAGCCGGCAATGAAAGCGGCGAGGGTGACCAGCATGCGCACATTGCCACCACCCGCTGTGAATAGGGTGCCGGACGCGCAGCCGCCTCCTAATTGCATGCCTATGCCAAACATAAAGGCCCCGCAGATAACTGCCAGGTTTATGGGTGCAACACTTCCTCTCAGGCCGGTGCCCCAGAGTTCCCCCTGGGCAATAAGCGGCGTAAAGATCAGCACGGTGACTCCGAGCATAATCATCTGTGCGCGCAAGCCTGCTCCACGGCCAGTGTTGATTACTTCGCGCCAGGCGGCAGTGAAGCCAAAGGCGGCGTGATAGAGGATTATTCCAGCGGCCAGGCCCACTATGAACAGCGCACCGTGTCGCCAGCCGTAGTTGCTGCTGAGATAGGCATACATAGCGAGAGCTAGTAGCCCGCTCATTACGATGCTGCCACGATTATACTGAAACGAGGCAGACGCTAGTGCTGGGCTATTAGCTGGTATGTCCAAGTCGGAACCTCATCGTAGTGTTGTTTGCGTTGAAAAGGCTGATACTGCCTGTTCTTCTAGGGAACGAGTACTTTGAATTAGTCTACAGACTTTTGCCCGACTTTCTAGCTTATTTGACTGTAAATTAGAGTCGTAGAGACCACTCGATATTGCTACTTTGTAGCCAAATTATAGGAGAAGCCAGCTCGTACATGTGTTACAAATTGTAGGTGTTTCTGGCTCGAGCATGCTTATTTTAGCTTGAGAATTGACCAGGGCTTATGGCCCGCAAAATCGGAGAAAATAGAATGAAGATTAGAATTATAGCCCCCTTATTCGTGCTCATGAGCTCGTTTGTGTTCGCGCAGACGCCACCGCCTGCTACTCCTCAGATTGCGACAGACATAAGCGGCGAGCAAGTTCGAGCGTTTATTGATGCGCTGCCACGAGATCGGGTCAGCGACAACCCCATTCGTGTCGTAGAAACGACAGGCGATATGCGGCTAGGCGTATACGGTGTGTACAGGCCGGCTGGAGTTGCCGGGGACGTCAATGTGCACCTAGTGAATACAACCGAGATCTACTATATGTTGAAGGGCGCTGCTACTTTAGTAACTGGCGGCACCTTAGTGGAGCCTTATGAAGGAAATCCGAGTTGGCTGCGGGCGAAATCGATCGAAGGCGGTGTAAGCCGGCGAGTTGTGCCGGGAGACGTCATTATTATTCCAGGGCATACGGCGCACTGGTGGAGTGAAATGGACGGAGAAATAGAGTATCTGATATTTAGGCCAGACCCTGACAATCGCCTAGAGCTTCAATGAGAGAAAATTCGGCAGCGGGGCGGACGCTATCGCCACTCAAGCTAGCTTGTGGCTACCATTTTGTCGACGTATTGTTTGATGGCACTCAGGCCCTCGCTTCCGATAGAGGTGAACTCCATGCTACTGCGATACTTGTCTCCAATCTGTTCGGTGTTGATGATGCGCGCATAGACGTCTGTCGTTCTAGCGCTGAAGAGCTCGAGCGACAACGCCATCTTTATCTCTGAAGATTTGTTGATCTTGATGGGTGTTTCAACAAGCAGGCCGTGATAACTGATATCGATTACGTCGCCATGATATTTTTCATCGAGTACGATTTTTCCAGAAAGGTTCTGAAAAACAACGGCCATGCCAACTTTGACGCGTGGGCTCTTTCGTCCTTCTCTGCGTGGGACTTCCATCTTTTTTGGTCGATCGGTTGCAAACACCTCGTAAAGATCTACCGCATCGCGCGCGCCCTTGACTTCGACTCTGTTCGGCCACCCGACCTCTACGAAATCTTTGCTTAGTTCGTAGGTATTTTCGCTGATGAGTATCTGTCCACGCAGACAGTGAGCTTCGATTCTAGAGGTTAGGTTCACCTCGTCACCAATGATTGTGTACTCATGGTAGTGATCAGAGCCGAGATCACCAACGACTACAGAGCCTGTATTTAGAGCTATTCCAACGAACAGGTCTGGCATGTTAAGAGATCTGTTCACATCGTTAAGTTCGCTCATGGCCATTTGCATCTCGACGGCGCAGGCTATGGCGTTCTCGACGTCGGACTCTCGCTCTTCGGGGAAGCCAAAAACCACTAGGATCGAGTCGCCCATCAACTTGTCGATGGTGCCGCCATACTTGGTAATAATGTTTCCCATGGCATTGAAGTAGCGATTCAGCAGGCTTACAACATCGGTTGCTGGATGGGATTCAGAGATACCTGAAAATCCGCGGATATCGGATATCGGATAGCAGGATGGTAATATTTTTTGTTAGGACGTCGCGCTCTGGGAAGCCTGCATAGACGAGCAAATCGGAAAGATGTTCCAAGACGGCAGAGTCGTTCTCCGTTGAATCGCTTAGTAATCCATCATCGCGCAAGGTTTGAAGAATTTTCTGTGATACTTCGGTAGCGTTGTTTTTATGCTTGGACATTGCTGGCGGTATGCTCTTACGGTCATGTCTCGGTCAATTGCGTGCAGTTGACGGGTATTATACTGATTGTATGTTCATTAGCTATTGGTCTCTCCCTCGCCAAGTCGCCTATCGTGTCTGAGGGCTTAGCGAAGGAGTGACGAGGTGCCTAGCGTGGCACGTAAGGTCGATCCAGAATAAGCTCAGGGTCTGCATCGAAACGCGGCGTCAATTTCTGTGGCCGGCCGGCTTGATTGTCTGTGCCATATAGATTGCCATCGGAATCGACGGAAAGAGAGTGCATTTCTATCCAGCGATGTGGCCCTTCGACGGGCAGGTTCCAAGTATATCTTCGCGTGCCGTCTAGATTGAATTGGACAATCTTGGGAGGGTTTAGGTCCGTAACCCAGGCGCTGTCTTCACCTACCAATATATCCAGGGGCATTCCCAGGTCAGGCCATGTGGCTATGTGTTCATAGCGTGGGTAATCGCTTGAGCCTGGCGTCGCCGTTTGCTTGAAGTTCTGGATTCTAAGCAGGTCACGGTCTAGCGCATATAAGTTGCCCTCCGGTCCCATCGCCAAGGCGTGGACGCTAGCGAACTGACCCGGACCTTCGCCCGTTTCACCAAATTCAGAGCGGTAGCTGCCGTCGGCATTGCGTACGATGATGCGGTTGTTTCCGCCCAGGCCGTCTGCAATCAGAAATTTTCCATCCGGTAGAAAGGCGACATCTTGGGGCTGATTGAAATGGTTCTCGTATTTGGCGGCAACATTCTTCTCACCCAGAGTCATGAGCAGTTGAGTACCGTCATTTGAGAACACGTAGATTATGTGGCCGGTTTCGTCTACCAGCCAGAGGCGCTTTTCGGGATCGTAGGGGCTCATTCGAATCCTGTGTGGCCCGGGGCCGTCTGTGCCGGCGAATAGGTGGTCCCACTGATCCCAGACCTCTAGTAAATTTCCTTCACTATCAATTACATAGATACAGTTCTGTCAGACGCGACCACGACCGCGAAGCACATTCCAGCCCAGGGAACCTGCAAAACTGGTGTACTCGGGAGGCACAGGGCTGGGCAGTTGTGTTTCGCCTCGTTGGAGGACGAAGATTCGGTCCTTGGACTCTACGTAGACGCCAGAGGTGCCACCCCAGGACAGCCCATCATCGGCGAAGGGCTGCATCCAAGTCTCGGTATTAAAGTCATAAGGGCTAGGGCCAATGGGGCCTGAGTCCTGCGCTAGGCTCTGTGTGGCCAGCAAATTCAAGAGAACTAGGCTAAATAGTGTTTGTCGGATTGGCATGCTGTGCGGGGCTCCCCTCGTGGATATTTTGATACTTGTCGATTGAGTAGCGAAATCTACCATCTGTAATGAAGCAATTGAAGGACTTATTTGCCGGGCAGGCTGATTGTACTAAGCCATGAGAATAAGGGGTGGGGTCCAGCAATAATGAGTCCTGCAGCGCAGTGATTATTCGACAAGCAGAGCTTCAGGCGGTAGCATCTTGGCAGCTTCGTGAACGAGCGTCGCGGCAAGTTTTGCTGCTGCAGTCCATGCTCGGTGGCAATTAGAGAGCTTGCTGGGGATGGAACCCCGAAATGGACCTACTATGGATAATGTGAAGAAGATTCTGAATATCGTTAGAGACGGGATGACGGCAAAGCTGTCGAATCATGTCTCCGAAGCCTTGTCTGATGCCAATATGGCCATAGCCAATGAGCCTGCGAGTGGGCGTTCTCGGGACCTTAGCTTGATGGCTGAGCGAGACGCAATTTTGCAGCGCTTCGTAATTGGTATAGAGTCTAAATTCGATGAGCTTACTGAGTCTAGTAGCAAAGAAATCAATGTCTTAGATTATGGTTCTCTTAGTTTGGTTGAAGAGGCTGATCTGGAGGCTATCATTGCCATGAAGGTATGATCTCCCATGCAAGAAACTGCGATATCAGTGAGTATCTCAGCTTCACAACGCGTCTCGATACGATGCTCCATGGAACGCGCATCGATGAATCGAATAACCCGATGGACCCCGAGCAGATCGGCGAGACATTCAAGGAGGCGTTGCGCCCCCTGGGGATGACGGCTACCGAGCTTCTTGTCACCTACCGAAAGTTTAATCAGAGCGTCTTTCACAAGCTCGAGGATGTGCTGACCGAAGCCGATGGCATTCTAATAGACAACAATATATTGCCAGACCTGGATATGGCAGCGAGAAGCCGTAGCGAACTACAGAACAAACGCAGCGCCAGACCTCAGAAAATTGACCCAACGGATCGAGCATTCACTGCAGAGTCGTCGGTTGTGGAGAGCGGATTGGGCAGCGATCAGCAAATCCTGTCAGTCATGCAGAAGCTCATACATAGGGTTTCCGATAATGCAGGGAGGCAACAAGCCCAGGACGCAGTTGCCGGGCCTGCTGTAGCGGCTGTGCCAGGGGGAGCAGTCCTGCAGCCGGGTATGATGATAGGCAATCAGAAGCTTGAGCTAGTAGCTAGCGATCAGCTACTCACCTTGTTAAATCAATTGCAGCCCACTTTCGATGCTGAAGACTCTAATGCTGAGCAAGCGCAGAATCTAAGTGAGTCGGTGGGCAGCTTGTTGCAAGAGCAGAGCAGCACAGGCACTCTGCGGGCCATCGATCGACAGTCTTCCGATATTATTAATCTTGTGACATTTCTCTATGAAGAGATATGGATAGACATGACTGTTCCCATTCCGATCAAGGAGCTGATAGGTAGAACACAGATTACAGTATTGAAGATCGCTCTAGAAGATTCTGGTTTCTTCGATACGGTGGCGCATCCGGCACGGGCTTTCTTAAACGAATTAGCATCGGCTGGATTGAGCTGGACGGGGTCTGAGAAGCTAGGCCAGGATCCGGTGTACCTTAAGATGCAGGAGCTTGTTACCCGTTTTGTGCGAGATTTCGCTGGTGACACGGGTCTAGTTGAGGCGCTTCTCGAGGATCTCATCGCCTTTGAGAATGAATATGCAGATGCTAATGAAGAGAAGGAGCAAAAACTACTAGATGAAGATGAGCGCAAACATCGCCTCGAGGAAGTCGAGCAATATGCGCTGGATAAGATAGAGGAGCGCATTCTAGACAAGGATATTAGTCCGTTCGTCCAGAGCTTTCTAAAAAATCACTTCCATAAATTCGTGGTTCAAGTTGTTTTGAGAGAAGGTCCGGGTGGCATAAGCTGGCGGCCGGTAATGAATACCATCGATGTTCTTCTCTGGACTGTGAGTACTGAGAAGCAGGAGGGTGATCTGCGACGCTTCGCGAAGGTCAACCCACGTCTTTTACTCAATCTTGGCAAGGCATTGGAAGTGGCTGGAATAGAAAAGTCTGAGGCCGAAGAGTCGCTAGGAAAATTGAAGAGCGTTCAGGAGGCATGTTTTGAGACGCCGCCTGCCGTAAGTGACGAAGATGTTACGAGTATTGCGGTGGGTAACGAAAAGACGGGCTTGGTTAAGAGTGCCGCAGTGCACCAAGAGCCTTTGAGTGATGATGAGCACCTGCAGGAAGTTTCCAATTACCCCATTGGTATCTGGCTAGAGTTTGAGGGAGGCGCTGAGCAAACCGTACGCTGTACCCTGGCGGCAAAGATAGACACGATTGGAAAATATGTTTTCGTGAACGGGCAGGGTGTAAAAGTTATCGAAAAATCCAAGATGGGATTGGCCAGAGAATTGAAGGCGGGCACGGTGAAGGTTATCTATGAGACGCCACTCATCGATAGAGCTATGGAGTCCGTTATTGCCAAACTTCGAGATGCTGCGCAAGAGCAAACCGCATGAAGAAATCTCCATAACTCACTGATATTAAATAAACAATTAATATTTTTCTAGCGATCGTTTATACCTCTCTGCATACTTTACCTGCAGCAAACCCATGCCCAGCAAACCAGAGCTAGATACCGGCTCAATGTGAGACCTGAAGCCCCGTAGCCCCGCAGATAGATAGACCCTAGTTAAATTAAGATCACGCCTGAGTGTGTTCACCTGGCCTGAGATACACGGTTGGAGTTTCTGCACAGCTTGGTTATCAATTAGAAATAAGTGAGCCAGAAATAAACCTATTTAGTTAGCCGAAGTCTGAGTCTGGTTCTTGTAGGCTTCGTGGCCTTGTATGATACGCAGAATTTCAGCCGGACTCATGTAAGCACCGCCGCCACCTTCGGCGGTAGATGCCGAAATTTGATTCTGTGAGATTTGGCCCCTAACAAACCTAGCATGGTCGAAGCGCTGCCAACCTAGCCCATAGTCGATCAGTCGCTTGTCTGTAGCTCTTTCAAACCCGATGCGGCAGTCGCTCAACTGACATAGTGCGTCGCTGAGTATTCCAAACAGGGAGCGATTCAAATAGTAAACAGTGTGGGCTAGTTCATGCCCGATTATCCCAACTTGAGCATTGAATGGCTGGTTTTTTAAAAGTAACGCTCCTCCGGCACCTTCGCGCTCGCTGTCTATGATGACCTGGTAGGTTCTGTTCCTCGCAGAACGAAGCATGCTGCTCCAGTGGGGCCGTGATGACAGGGGGATAGACACATCATCGACGACGAAATTGATCTTGATATCGCTCAGTTCCGGGTAGTGGCTCAGCGCGAGCAAGGTTTGGAGCTCAAACCCCTTGGGTAGATTCTTGTTGCGGCCCAGGCTTTCGAGCAAATGATCGAAGCGCGCCAACTGTTCTTGCTCGATGTATTCTCTTACGCCGCTGCGAAGAAAGAGTTGTTCCTCTGCGAGCAGGTAGGGGCCGAAGGGGAGCAGAAAGAACAAGAAAATCCATGTAAGAATCCTCCTTCGCTTTGTTTTGGAATGGAGAGACTGTTTACTGAAGCGTGCCATGTCGCCTACCTTTAGTCTGGCTAGACTACGATCTATCCCAATTAATATCTACCAGCTTCACATTTATGCTCAATGATACTGAAAAGTGTGCGGCAGGTCATAAATTGATCAATAAAAGCTAGGATAAGCGGGTCGTTGGAGTAATGTGATAAGCCTGTTTAAATCATGTAAAGACTACTTTTATGAGCAATGACAAGCGAAATTATCCCCGAGTTGACCTGCGTGGTGAAGCGAATATTCGTCTTGCAGGTATCGTAAGAAATGGCACGCTGATGAATCTATCTCCTTCTGGGATTCAGATTGAGTGTCGCCATCAATTGATCGAACAATTGGCTAGGTTTAAATCGGACTCGGGTCTGTTTCCCGATTTTGAATTAGAGTTTGCTCTGCCGGCGCAGGGGCGATGCAGTCGAAAAATAAAGTCTACTTGCACTGTTTCCTATTGTCGCCGTCAACGACAGGATAGTTACCATCTAGGGCTAAACTTCCAGGCTTTGGCTGAACAAGATGAAAAGCAGTTGAATGAGTACCTAAATCACTCTGTCGCTGCCTGAGATCCGAAGCTAGCCGAACTGATGTCGAGCGCCAGGCTCTAGCGGCTGCCGGTCTAGCTTGATTAGATTGCCCTATTGCAGATTTCCATTCTCCCCTATATCCATTATCATAGTGATATGAAAATAGCAGCATCCCTCCTACTGTTAGCCCTTTTAAGTTTCCCAGCTTTCGCTCAAGAACAGTCTTTTGAAGATTGGGTGGCTGAGCTACGAGCTGAAGCTGCCGCACTCGGTATTAGTGAGTCTACCCTCGCGGCTCTGGACGATCTAGAAGCGCCACTTCCCCGGGTCTTGGAGCTCGATAGCAGTCAGCCAGAATTCGTGCAGACTTTTACCAGATACCTGGGCCTGCGGGTTACTCCCCGGCAGGTAGAGCGTGGTCAGCAGTTATTGCAACAACACGCAGTCTTGCTGGAGGAAGTGCGTCAACGCTACGGGGTGCAGCCGCAATACCTGGCAGCCTTCTGGGCGATCGAGAGCAACTTCGGCAG
>Ga0115566_10001003_pt1 | contig 24379 bp, 23 predicted proteins | sample COGITO_mtgs_1204_3_FD_87173 | JGI IMG/M metagenome (GOLD analysis project Ga0115566, IMG submission 87173) | Pelagic marine microbial communities from North Sea - COGITO_mtgs_120405 | ecosystem: Environmental > Aquatic > Marine > Epipelagic | place: Germany:Helgoland, sampling site Kabeltonne...
CTTCAAAATTTAAATTCATATCACTGTTAATGACATGATCATTTCGCTGATAAGGTATATTCACGATCCTACATTCCAAAAAAGTGCGCCAGGTGACGCATGATCCTTGATAAACTCCCACGCTTTTGCGTCGTAGGTTGGTGCGGACGGGAATGGGGGCAACACTTTGGTTGCTTTGTTGAAGGCGTATTTCGACTGGTAGGTCTTAGCCTTTCCGTACTCGCCGCTATGTCCCACACGGACGCAGTGAAAGGAGGATCGTGGCCACGCGAGTTGTAGTCCTCTGGTGAGTGTTCCACTTGATCCTACCGTCCAGACTTCATCTGGAGATACATCCATGCTACGAGCAACCCGAATGATGGAAGCGATAACAGTAGGATGGTCAAAACCAATAGGAAGTAATCTGCGATGCTTTGGATCTTCTGCAACATAATCTCTTGCCCTTTTTTCAGTAACACTAAGCATTCCGTTTGGAACCCAGTGCATTATAGCACCTGCTTCGATTGCTTGCAACTGATAAGAGTGTCTTTTTTCAACAGCACGATCTGCCATGAAGATCACTGCCTTCTTATCATACCTGCCACACAGATGTGCAAGTGAGATCTGAGCATAACCAGTGGCAGGTGAACTACCATATACCCACTCCTTGATCTCGGGTTGTGACTGGATCAGGTGATCTGCAAATCGCATCTTCGATCCACCACCGATGAGATCGTCGCGGACGACGAGGATCCCCTCATGCTCCTCTACGACGGGAGCAGGGAGGGAGTCCGTCCAATCACCAATCATCTCTAAGTAATCTTCTGCTGTCTCTGTGAATAGACTCATTTTTTCTTAAGAGAACTGAAATTGTTCTTTTTCTCTACGACAACTGTTTTATCAAACTTATCAGACATTTGATCTAACTTATGGGAAATTACAACAACGCTTCCAGACTTCTTGAGTGAGTAAAGATTTCTCATCAATTCTTCTGTGCCAGATGCATCCAACGAAGAATCAAAAATTTCATCAAGAATAAGTAAATTGCAGTTTGCACTATTCTTTACTTTGGCAACTTCTCTCCACGCAAACAACAAAGCAAGATCAATTCTTAATTTTTCACCTTCACTAAAACTCATATAACTAAATTTATCTCGATGCCTGCTTTTAATCGTTTCTTCAAATTCTTCGTTTAGTTCAAACTTGGTGAAGAAATTCATATTTGTTAAAAATGTATTGATAACTTTATTGATTAACGGAAGATAATGCTTAATAATTTTAGATTTAATACCACTGTCTTTTAAAAGAGAAACGCAAGAAGAGTATTCCATCTTTTCAATATCATACTGAGACAAAGATTCTTGTAGTGTTTGTTTTTTAATCTCAAGTTCTTCTAAATTTTTGTTTTCTTTTTCTAATTCATCTGCATCTTCGTGGGGTTTTTGTAACTCTTTCTGGAGATCAATCAACTCTTTTTCATATCTTTCAATCATAGTTAGATTGATGTTATATTTTTCTTCTAATTTTTTATTGCTACTATGATCTTCTAGTCTGGAAGAAAGGAATTTTTCACACTTACCTAAAGAATCTTTTGCAGTTTCAAGGTTTTTTTCCAGTGCTTTTAGTTCTTCTGAAAGACTACTTATTTTATTTTCTCTAAATGTTACATCAATTGACTGTTTACATACTGGACAATTTTCATTATCCTCATAAAAATCAACACTCTTTTGAGACGAAACAATCTTATTGATAAAGGATTTTTCTTCTGTTCGAAGAGTAACCTTTTTATCCTTGAGAGATTCTATTTCGGTTTCAATGTCACCTGAAATCATAGATGATAGAATTTCTTTCATCGTATCTCTGCTAGAAAAAATAGATTTGTTTATCTTTTCTATGTTTTCTTTGATCTTTGATTCCGAACTCTTTTTTTGATCTTGTATTTTAGCGATGAATTTCTTCTGGTATTCGATTTTTTCTTCAAAACTTTCAATTTTACGGTTCGTCTCATTTATTTTCTCCTTAACAAAGGAAAGTTTTCCCTTTGCAATTTGATTCATGTTTGAAAACACATTGATATCAAGAATATTTTCTATAATATTTCTTCTATCTGCTGGGGACAACTGTAAGAACGGAACAAAAGATGATCTACCAAGAATTACCACTTGAGTGAATGTCTTGTAGTTCATCTTAATTATCTGTGATTCAAGAAATTCTTGATAATCTTTAGCCTTTGCATTTTGATCTAAAAGTTTTCCGTTCTTGTGAATTTCAAAAATCTTAGGAGAAAGACCTCTCTTAATAAAATAATTATTTGTTCCGATAGAAAACTCAAGTTCCACTAAACAGTTTTTAGCATTAACTGTATTTACGAGTTGAGGTATATTAATTTTTCTAAATGGTTTTCCGTATAAAGCAAAGGTGATTGAGTCGAGGTAAGCAAATGACTTACCTCGACCATTCAACCCAGATACTAATATCGACTCATTTTTTGTAAAATCTACTTCTGTGAAGTAATTACCAAAAGAACCAAAATTTTTAAATTTAAGTTTCTTGAATGTTATCATTCTTTTCCTCTATTCTCGAACGAAACTTTTTTTGTTGACATGAGGAACAACCACCTTTCTTACCAGATGCATTTGCTGTTCCAAGTTTACTCTTAATCGTATCCCCTGTCAAGTCATAATATTCCTTTGGAGTTATCCCTGAAGGTCCTATTCCATTTTTTGGATATCCAATAGTAACTACTTCTCCTCGATCTAGATCTCGGAGTGCATAAATTCTAAGTACTCGCATCATTGAGTCAAACTGAACATAAGCGTTTGGTGTTGCTGAGGGACCATATGCAAGAGCATTACCGAGAGGTAAAATTACATGGTTACCAACTTCATCTGACTTATAAACAGCATCATCTTCGGGTAAAGTCCACATGAGATATGCTGCAACCTTATCTCGTAATGCCATAAACATGTCATCCCTGCGAGACTCCATGACATAGTAGTAGCATTCTTCTAAAAGATCTCCTCTTTTAATTTCTTTTTCGGTTACTACTTGAGATAACCCAGTCGGGTTAACCGTGAGACGAACAGAACTTGCAAAGTTTTCTTTGTTTGGAACAATTTTAGTTGTTCCGCTCTTCACTCCGTGGATTGAAGATTCCATTCGATACGCACTTGCAGCCTTTTTAATTCTTTCAACTTTGTCAGACGAATCAGTATCTACCTTTGCAGATTCTGGAATTTCTTCTTCGGTGACAGATATTTCTTCACTCTTCATTTGTTATACTCTCCATGTAAAGGGTTTTCATTATTCTTTTTAACGAATCTTTATTCAAATCAGTTTCGATTAAATCAATTTCTGTGCTTATAATTGTTAATGTATCTTGTGCAAGATCAACTTTTTCTTCTTGATCTAAGTCCGCAGAAAAGTCTTCGATCACAGAAATGTCAGCAACATCTAGTTCATATAAAGCATCAATGAAAGATTCAAACAAACTTGACTTGGTTTTATTCTCTACAATAATTTTAACATATCTATTTTTCAGTTTATCAGTTAATTCTGATTGAAGATCTTTGAGTGCTTTCTTATCCATGTCGTCATAGATGTATGAATAGAACATCTTATCTGGGTTCTCTACAAATTCAAGATCTCTGGTTTCGCTGTCAAGAACATGAAAACCTTTCATGTCATGAAGATCGCTAAATGTAATTTGGTATTGTGTCCCAAGATAATGAACATTGTTCTTTTGACTTTTTGTATGAAAGTGTCCGCTCAAAACTTTTTCAAACCGTCTCAGCGGTTTATCAGACATTCCTCCATTAAAATTCATACCTCGCATAACTTCATAACCTTCTAGTTCAAAATGCCCTCCTATAATAGAGCATCTGCAAGACTTAAGAAAATCTAAAGTGGAGTCTTTATTCTCACTGTTAATCCAAGGAATTAATCCAACAAGCAATCCTTCATAGTCTAATGTTACGGGAGACTCATGAATAATGATGTTATCGTAATTAGAAAGAAGTTCTTTAGGGGAATTTACCTTGTTAGTATTTTTATAATAGGTGTCATGGTTGCCCAAAGAAAGATTGATGGTGACACCCATCTCCTGTAAAGGATCTAAAATACTTTTTCGTACTTTCTGTAATGTACTAAAATTAATATATTTTCTGCGATCAAAAAAATCACCCAAATGAATCACTTCTTTTATTTCATTTTTTTTGATATATGGAAAAAATACATTTTCATAAAATGAAATAAAATAATCTAGAAACAATCCAGAATCGTTTCTAGCACCAAAGTGCGAATCATTCAAAACACCTATTTTCATTTCTTACCTTTTTTCTTTGAACTAGATCCAAATTTTTCAATATCTTTATCTGTTAGTTCAAATTCCTTTTTCAGTGCATCATCAATATTTTCTTCTTTCTTTTTCTCAAAATAGTTTTCTTTATACCAAGATAAAGTGGAGTCTGGATGTTGCTCCATCAGTTTATACTTAATATACATTTGCTTCTTTTCCTTTTCTATTCTTCGAAGAAAGGCAAAGTAAGTAATTTGAGTAAAGTAAGAAAATGGATTCTTAGATTTATCTGGATCAAAGTTGTGTGCGTACATTACACAGTTTTCTATCGCATCACTTATCATATCGTCTCGAAAAGGATACTTGATAAAGTTACCTTTCTTCGATAAGTTTTCAGCAATGCTCATAAAGCATTCTCCAATATAGTTTGTTATTGGAGGATTCTTTTCGTCTGCGTTTTGTGCTTCACGAACACCCTTAATCCAGTCTGTCATACTTTCATAAAATTTAGTGTTATCAATATAGTGCGTGGGTTTTTTCATATACGAATTTTACATCCTAAAAAGATTTTGTCAAGTTTTTACTTGACAGTTTTTTGTTCACGATTATAATCTCTGTGTGGAGAGAGAAAAGGAGTAATAAGTTAACTAAGCTTACTTATAGTCTTCGTTAGATAAATCATTATCCCAATCAGTCCACCTATTACCATATTCTGGATTATCTTTGTCTTCAATAGTTGATTCATCGCTAATTTCTTCACTGTTCATTTTATTGTTAGGTCCATAATACATTTCTTCAAGCATATCGAAGATCTTCGAAGAAATTATACCATCTTCGAACAAACCTTTCAAATCATCATACGATAAATCCATATTCAGATAGATTCTATCTTTACCATTAGGCTCAGGATTATTTAATTCGTTTGAGTCGAATGCTTCTAATTTTTCTTCTAAAGCATCCAGTTCATTAAAAATGTCATTATTGTTAGTTGGTGGAAATTTAAACATTTGCTTTATGGTGTCTTCCAGACTTTTTTGATTCATCGCATCTGGGTCCATTTTAGTTACTTTGCCTGGTTTGTGAGGCTGAACATCTAGATCATGCTTTGCTTTATCATACATGGTCACGACTAATTGATCTGGTGTAAAAATAGAGGTGATATGAGATTCTTTAATTTTTGCTTGAACATCGTTAGTGTATGACATCCAGTCTCTTAAGAATACTACTTCCTTTTGAGACACCATAGTGTTCATCATAGTTTGAGTTTTAAATATCATTGGACGATCAATTAAAATCTTGTCCTTTTCTCGACCTTTTATATTTCCTATTATTTCTTCGCCGCTACTTAGTTTAATGATTCTATAAGAAGTCTTCATGTTATTCTCTCCGAATCGGTATGGCAATTGACTCATAATTAAAACCTTCATTAGTATATATTTTAATTCTTTCTTCTAAATGTTTCAGAGTATGGTTTTTGTAACTTTTATACTGAAGATCATCACCGATATCGTATAGTTTTGCAATATCTTTTGTGGAAGAAGTTCTTAGACCTCTTCCTATAGATTGAAGTACTCTGATTACAGACTTAGAAGGAAAAGCAAAAATGATGTTGTGGATGTTCCTTATATTTATACCAGTTGAACATGTCCCATATGAAGCAACTAAAATAGAATTCTCTTCAGTGTCTATAATCTTTCGGATCATTTCTCTTTCTTCAACATCTTTATTACCGTGGATAAAGTACACAGGGTTGTCCGAGGAGTCCCTCAGAGACTCGTAGAGAGGTTTGCCGTGTTTCTCCACGAAATTGAACAGTAGAAGAGTGTTTCCTTTCAATTTAGTTGCTAAATCAATAATGAACTTGTTTCTTTTCTCCGAGGATACAAGCCAATCAACTTCTTCTTGATACTTCGCTCTTTTAACTTCCTTACAGTCTTCCTCGTCATACTTTAGAGTAATGCAACTAATTTTAAGTTGAGAAAGAATCTTCTGTTCCATTAGTTTTACGGTAGATGTTACCTTTATGGTAGGTCCAAACAAACCCTCAATCATAAGTTTGTGTGTTTTCGTATTGTCCAAAGTACCAGTTGTCCCGATACGAACATAGGCATTTTTTATTTTAGTAAGGAGTTCTACCAGCGACTTTGCTTTATATAAGTGACACTCGTCACCAAATACCCCTGCAACATCATCAAAATATGATTCGGGCATCTTGTACAAACTTTGCCATGTAGATACCACCACTCTTCTTTTGGTTTCTTTCTCCTTACCGGAAAAGATCATGTGAATGTCTTCTTCATTAAAAGAGTTATCATTGACTGAGTATTCTAAAAAGTCAGACTTCATCTGAGAAGCAAGTCCGGTTGTTGGAACGATCACTAAGAACTTTTTATCTTCTGGAAAACAAGAAAGATAATACCTTAGAAGGCAATAAATGATAAGAGACTTGCCGCTTCCGGTAGGAGATAATAGAAGACACCTTCTGTTCAGTAATGCTTCACGAATAGCCTTTACTTGATGATCGTGTAATGTGATCGGATCTTTACCATTGCTTATGCTTAGTTTAGAAAGAAATGTATCGATATCATCGCATGGTTGTTTTTCTTCTTTATGTAAATCCAAAACATAAGGATAATTTCTATCTTCGCAAAACTTCTTTACATGAGATGAAAGTCCCGCATAAATTGTGCGATTGAAAATATTAAACAGGCGTATTTTACCGTCCCAGTATTTGTTCTTGTATGCAGGGGTATATTGGTAATTTGGAACCATGAATGTAAAGTATTCGCTCAGTTCCTTTGCAAACCCTTTATCACAATCAACTTTAAGGTTTACTGCATCTATTTGTTTTATTTTAAAATCACTCATTGACCGTTTGTAAATTTAAGCCAATCAATTGCTGAACGAATGTTCCACTGTCGATTGGAAATTACCTTAATAATGCTATCTAAATAATCAACCACTGTTCTTCTGTACTGAATTCTATTATAAATTTTTTGTATATCTTCATCTGATTCCATGAACTTATCAATATCGGTTTTTAGAATTGAAAGTTCAAAAGGTTCCCACTCAAATTCAGAGAGTTCTTCTTCTGATAATTTTCCGGTATAGTAAAGCCACCTATACTTTTTAGTGATCTTATACTCACTCTCTAATTTAGAGAGTATTAGTTTTTCGTCGGAAAGGAAATTTAAATATTTTGAATGTAATTGGGGGGTTCTGAGAGATTCTGTGTCAAGTTCTGTTTCATTAATATTAAGATCGACTTCTACCATCTGTCGATAATCACTTAGATTCATGCTATACTCCTGATTGCACAATTTCAAAATTAGAATAATTAAATGTCACTGATCCCAATAAAGGGGATGCTGAAGGTTCGAGTGAAGTAAACTCTAGAGGACTTAACACTGTAGGAAAGGCATCCACAAAAACAATTCTGACTTTTTCCTGATATGCACTGTTTTTAACTGAAATGGTAATGTCAGATGTATGAGACTCTCTGGGTAAATTGGTCGTATCTGTTAGGAACGCCATAGATTCCATCCACCTAAACAACTCCTGATAACCCAAAAATCTTTCATCAATACCAAATCCTACAATAAGAGGGGAAAATTCATAACCACTTCCCGGAAATGCAGGTGCTAAACCTAAAGTTGTTGGTTGAGTCAATTCACTAAAAGAAAACTGAGGAAGAGTAACACTCTGAACAAATCTTTGAAAGTTAGGAACTCTAGGTATTTCCAGTTGGAAATAATTCCTACCAAGATAATTGTTTTCTGTCTTACCATCATATGTTACACCATATGACTTATATTGAATGTCCGGCATTTCCGGAATTTCGCGGGTGATATCAGAATCAGACATGATTAACTCCAGTATACTATTATGTATAACAAAAAACGAGGGGGAGTAAAACTCCCCCTCGCTTCGTTCAGATCTTCTATTTTTGTGTTATCAGTTGGAACCGTTACCGTGAAGGTTCTTGACAACGAAGAGTCTGTAGTACTGGTTACCACCGGCAGTAAGAATGTCGGTGTTAGTTGCGAACGGATTGCTTACGACTCCGTATCGAGTCTTGAATCCGATCTTCGGCTGGAAGGTGTTCTCACCAACCGCACGCACCATCTGGAGTGGGACATACGGGCAGTAGAAGAGTCCGGCGTCATATGGGGATGTACCCTTGTAACCGACACAGACATGGTTTTGTCCAGTGGCGACATAAGGATCAACATAGACGCGGATCTTACCGTTGAGAAGACCAGCGAAGGTGTTACCAGTATCATCAACATCTAGGCTCTGGTTGAGAGCGGGTGAGATGTTGAGGAATCCACCCATTGCGAGGGCTGAAGCAACATCGGCAGAGACGATGATGAAGTTACCCTTACCGCGACGAGTTTCCTTGGCGATCTGGTTGCATTCACGCTCAATTTGGAACATAAGTCCACGGAAGCGTTCTGCTGACCATCTACCATCGGAGTCAACTTGGAGGTCGTACATACCGGAGACTGCACCATCAGCAGCACCTGCTGCGGCAAGGTCAGTTTGGGTACAACCGATTTCAGCATTGAAGTAGACATTTCTGATGATCTCTCGGTTGATTTCAGACAGAATCTCAGTGCTAAGGATGTTAGCAAGTTCTGTTTCGGCATCGAGTCCGTGAACAGCCTTGAGATCCTGAGCGAGTTCAGTACTGTACTCAGCCTTGAGGGCCCGAGTTCTTGCTTCAACAGAAACTCTTTCGATGGAGAATGCCATCTGGTTGAAAGAACCACCGGCACCGCCGAGTCCTTCAGCATTAGCAGCACTAATACCTTGGAAGTCAGTACCGAAGACAGCAGCACGAGCAAACTCACCAGCGGTGAGAGTTACACCGGGGGTGTCGCTGACGAATGTAACACCACTACCGGCGTTTTCGGCTGCACCCGCAGTTGTACCACCCTTACCTGAGAACTTGGCGAATGCTTCTTGGAAGAGTGCTTCCTGCGACGATCCTTGTGAATCATACTTGCTCTTCATCGCAAAGATGAGTCCTGTTGGTGCGCTCATTGGCTGAACACCACAGATGTCGTATGCCATAAGGTTAGGCATTGAACGACGGATCAGGCTGATAAGCACTGGGTCGTAACCAGCAATGCTACCTGCTTGATTAGCAGCCTGGGTTACGCTAAATCCACCACCGAGTGAGTTGGTGGGGGCCTCAGCGAGGTACTGCTGCTTCATGGCAGTTTCTTGGTTCTCAAGAAGAACTGCGGTGACTTTTTTCTTGTATGAATCGCCGATTGTGTCGAACGAGTCGTGATCTAGTACTGGGTTCCACTTTTCTACGAGTTGATCGTAGGGCTGTGTACCGTAATTTTCGAATTCAGATGACATTTTGGATCTCCTTTGATCTCTGGCGTTAGCCTTATTTTAGTTTTTCAAGATTCGTAAAGTTCTCTGCTTTTTGCTTGTCTATTTAACGCTTCGACATATTGACCGATTGGACTGTCTGTGTTTTCGTTTAAAACTTTAGCGTTAGAAGCAACTTCTTCTGTTTCTGTTGATGCTACTGTTGGTGTTGAATTTCCGAAGTAACTTTCCTTCAGGATGTTGAGTTTATTTGTGAATGACTCTTCATCCTCGAAATCAAGGTCTTCGACCATTTTGCCAAACTTATCGATTTGAACATCGCTAAGATCGTTGGCAACATCACCGAAGAGTTCAGACTTTCGGTAATTCTCGACAAGACTGTTTAACTCAATGTTAGCATTAATTGCTTCGTTGAGTGTGTCTGTCATTTCTTCGTTTTCTTTAATCATTTCTTCGAGGACATCAACCTTTTCGTCGGGAATGTCGATGAAGTTTGATTCGAATAGAGTCTTGAGTCCACCGATGAATGATTCGGCTACTTCAGTGCGAAGACCCTTATCAACGGCAACTTCATTCTCTTTAACCCACTCTTCGACGACATAGTTGAGATAGTCGTCGATTCGTTCGGTTAGTTCTTCCTTGAAGGTTTCAAGTTCAGTTTCGAAGGACTCTTCAACTGCTGAACGGAGTTCTTCTTCAATAAGAGAAACTCTTTCACCTACAGCGGCTTCAAAGATAACTTCGGCTTTGTCCTTGAATTCTTCAGAGAGATCTTCACCACTGAAGAGTGACTCAATATGTTCCTTGAAAGGAACTGGAGCAACTACTTGTTCTGGTGTTTGAATTTCTGCTGAAGCGTCAGAAGGTTTAGGTGCAATAGACCCTCGGTTCTGATCTGCGGTTCCGTCACCTGCAACGGCTGTTGCAATCTTGGCGCCTTTTCCGCTTGTATCTTGGTAAAGAGCATCGCTCTCTACGCTTGATGTGTTTAATGTGTTATTCGATTCCATTTTCTTTAACCTCCGGAGGTTTCTAGGATATTTATATTTCTTGTAATTTCTAAATCTAAACCGTCTACGCTACCCATTCAGACCACTAATAAACTTATTAAAGATATTGATGGTCTTTTCTTCTAATTCTTTTTTGGATGCTCTTTGAATCTCTTTTTGGTATTCCGCAATTTTCTTTTCTTTAAGTAGTCCATTGTCCCATACCCACTCTGCACCTTCCATAATACCATTAACAAAGGCACTTGGAGCGGAAGGATCTGCTACAATGTCAACTGCGGATAACATAAAGTCTTGTTGGACTTCATTAATTCCACCTCTGTCTTTGAGCGATCCCATACCTCTAGAGGAAACTCCTAATTGAGCGCCCTCATCGATTAAACTCTTTACGATTTTACCCATAGGAGTTTCCATTACTTTTGCTTTTCCGTAACAATCATTACCTCTGAAATTTAATTCAGTGATCATATGAGAAACTCTATCTAAGTTAACAGTTGGACCTTGTGGGTGGTTTAATTCACCCAAAGCCCTTTTCTTTTCAACTAAGTCACAGTGATATCTTTTGACTTCTTTTTCTAGAATTGAATATGGGTAAATTCTACCGTTTCTATTTTTTTGTTCTGCTTGCATAAAAATACCTTCGATGTAGTAATTCTTTTTACCATCTTCGGTTTTTTCTGTTACCAAGCGAACATCTTCGTTCATTTCAGTAATGAGTTTCATTTGTTGTGCTTCCTTGTTTTTCTAAGGGCTTCTTTTTTACTCATTCCGCTTCTCTTCATTCTAGTCATCATGATGTCTGCAAAATCACCGTCTCCATCACCATCTTTGTCGTCACCTTCTTCACTTCCTTCTTCTGTATCATCTTCCTCTTCTGTATCATCTTCCTCTTCTTCATGCTTTTTATCTTTTTTCTTTTCTAGCATGTAGGAGAAGTCATTCTCGTAAACGGAATCAATTAATCCCTTTTTCATTTCGTCCATTTGATCATTTACTTTATCAGAAAGTGCTTGATCTACGGTATCAATAACTGCTTTTGCGTTATCATCAAATATATTTTTTAGTATTTCTGATGCGTAATTCATTGGGATTCTTCTCCTTCGTCGAGTTTCTGAATTGCTTTATTGACAAAGTTTATCATTCTTTCGAATGATTCTTCGTTAAGAGTAATTTCATCTCGGAAGGAAATTTGATTATCTCTTGCAAGTGAATCATGAACCTTTGCAATATTTTCAGCCATTTCGCTTTCGATTGTGACTTCTGTTCCGTCATCAAGAACCATTTCAACCGAACCGTTTTCGATTGCTTCTTGTAGATCATTTCCGAGTTCAAAGAATGGAATGTAGATATCTACGCTTTCTACTAAAGTATCATATACAACTGAGACCATATCTTCGTGATCAACAGATTCAAGATAGAGTCTATTTCCAATTTGCTTGACGCAAGATTCGCACATCCCCTTATCCATGAGATTCTTCTTTGCTTTCTTTGCTTCATCAACGGAATTGAATCTGTAATCGTTAACTTCGCTTTTTATTCTTTCCCATCTATTAGAAAGAACTTCATTGCTTTCGTCTACAGTTTCTTCGACTTCTTCTGGTTTATTCCAGACACCCTCTGGTTGTAATACATTTTTTCGGATTCCGTCGTGCATAACAGAGACTTTTTCATTAACTCTGTCAACGAATTCCTTAACAAAACTATCGAGGAAGCCTTCTTTGTCTTCTTCGATTGCTGAGTTTATCATGGGTGAAAGGTTTTTCATTTCTTACTCCGTTGGTTGAGGTGGTTCTTGATCCACCATTTGCGGTTCTGCTGGTTGTTGATCTAACTCGTTCTGAAGATCTTCTATCTCTTCATCAGTCATTTTTAGAATATTCTTTCTGACATAATCCTCAGAAAAGAATTGTCCAACAAATGGCTGTACATTATTTAGCATATTCAGCCTTTCGGACAATATTTCATTTTCCTTAAGTTCGTCGAAGTAAGTATCTCTATTGAATACCACTCTTATATCATCATTAATAATTTGCCAATCTTGGGGGGTAACGATACCCTTGAGTATCAACTGAGTTCTTAGAAGACTCATGAACATCTTTTGAAATCTAACCTGAAGTCTTTGAATAAATTTCTGAAATTTGACTTCATCTCGTGTAATTTCTGAAGACTTACCCATGTTAAAACCGTTATCAGTCTCTAATCTACTGACAGGAACATTCAAAGATCTATAGAGTTTCTTTTGAAGATACTCGACATCATCCATTTGTCCTAAGTTTTGTCCACCGGGGAGTGTTTGAATTTCAGTTCCTCTACCACCTTCTCGTCTTGGTAGCCAATAATCTTCCAACATTGACAAATGATCTCTGTCATCTTTAACAGTTCCGGTTGCTTTGTCGTAAATAACTTTTGTTCTATATCGATTCATCAACTCTCGTAGATATTGTTCCGCTTTTTGTTTCGGAAGATTACCAACATCAATATAAAAGATTCTTCGTTCGGGGGCCCTAGATATTCGATAAATTACTACAGCATCTTCTATTTGACGAAGCATATTAAGTGGTCTAATTGCTTTGTGAAGATAACCAATTGCTTGTTTTGTGTTACCATCAATCATACCAGAATGAACATAGCAGATAGAATCGGTTGTTATTCTTATACCAGCCCTGTTGGTTTGGTAAAGTGTATTTTGATCTGTGTTGGTGTAGATAAAATATTCATCTACCTTTTCTATAATATCCAGTTTTGATGTGGGATTTGCTGAAAGAGCCCCTTCTTTGGGTTTCTTTTTAACATTTCTAATTCGTTTAATCTTTGTTGGATCAATAGGTCGAAGTTCGACAATACCTTTTTCTGGATGTTTGTCATCAATAATTATATGGTAGTAAAGTTTACTATCGATATACCATCTTCTATAAATATCATGCGCTCTAAAATTAAAATCTAAAAGTTTTACAAGATTACTAAATTCTTTATGTATTTTATTTTTAATTATCTCGGAAACTTTAAGTTCGTCTAGATTTAATTTTACTGGGTGAAAATCAGATCCTGGCACAACAGATTCATTTATAATATCTTCGATTGCTTGATCGACCTCTGGATAGAGAGACATTCCTCTATATTGCTGTATCAGTGCGTTTTCGTTTTTAACTTGTCCGGCAAAGTCTACGGAAGTTCCGAAAACACCGCCCGCTTCAAATGTATAAGTTCCATCATATGTTTCGGGTGCAACGAAAGACTCGGGATCATTCTGGATACCCAGGTCTAGTGGGTCCAGAATGGTTTTCCCGATGTCTTTCTTACGCCCGATTGTAAAACCAAAAATATCAATTGCCATTCACATTACTCCTAAAGTATTTCATAAAAAAAGTTTTAAATCAACTAAATGTTTGAGCAGCGATCGAGTCCGCACCGACAATTCCCGGAGTGTACTTGATGTAATCATATCTGATGGTTGCATTAAATGTTAACAGAGCGTTTTTCTCGGCTGCGTTCAATTGAACCGGACCGATACCTGTTAACCAGCAACCAACAAGTTCAAATTCTTTAATAGGAAATGGATTTGGACCAGATTGATCTAGGTGTTGAATTGTCCAGTTTCCTCGATTACCTGTGTCGAAACCACTAGTTGCATCATTTGTTTCATGATTGTTAATTTTATTTTGCCAATCTTGAAGAGCATCATATATTTCTGAATTCCTATCATCAAGAATTGTTATATTCCATGGCATGTAATCTCTATCACCGGGAACATAAACGGTTCTACCCCTATAGTTTACAGGAATTTCTCCTATTGCAATCTCTGGCAGATTGAAAGCATATGCATGAAAAACATCAAGTGCAGTACCATCAGGTAATTTTGCTATAATATCAAATCGATTGGGTCTTGTTCCCCCAAAGAAATTGGTTTTAAATGTGTTAATGCTATTATTAGCCATTAGTAGTTACCTCCTGAGATCAACCTAGATCGGCTGACTCCGATTTGTTAGTGAAACGAATTCTGACGAAGTTAACAGACTTAGTTGGTTTGATGAAAATATCAGCAATAAACTGATTCGAGTCTATGACATCTGCTGTGTTATTTGTTTCGTCACATATAACTCTGAAGTCTGTAATACCCCGTCCTCCTTGAATGTTTCTTAGAACTGGAGTCACTGCATTAATGAACAAGTTACGAGTTGTACTGTCATTTAGTTCGAAGAGAATTGTTCGAGCGGCTCTACCAATGATATTCTTGAGGTACACAAACAGTCTTGCAACATTAATTCTGCTTAATGTGCTTGTTGCAACTGCACCTGTCTTGTCACCGAACAACATAGTTCCTTCTCCAGCAAAACTTACCACTGGATTAATTTTTGCGGCGTATAGAGTATCTTGTTCGCTGTCGGTTAGTTCTTTTGCTAACTTCACAACATCAAGAATCTGTCCTCTTCTTGCACCTGCTGGTGAGAACCATTGATGTGCAAGTCTATCTGTTCTTGCGAGGCATCCGGCGACATCACATGTAAGTGGACTTGTGATGAGATCGGAATCGACTAAGAAGTCTTCTGTAACTCTGTTGATGTTTCTGTGCTTTTTCTCACCATAAACATGTATGATGTTCTCGCTTGTACCGGGAATAACTGCCGCAGATGCCGGTGTAGTGTCGGATGAAATACCTACGATTCCAACACAATCATTTCTGAGTCCAACTACTGTTGCAATTTCATTATTGGCATCGGTTGGTCCAAAGAGGGAGTCGATTGTTGCGAGTTTATCCGATGCTTTCACCTTTGCTGGAAGAATACCTGGTCCAGTACCACCAAAGACTACTGCGACACCACCATATTGCAGGTAGTTGTGAACATTCCACCAGTCTTGTTCCCATTCACCAGTTGGTCCGTTTGGCCATCTTTCGAATGTTCCACCCGCGAATCGGTTACCACCGGCAGTTTCACCTCCAGAATATCCTCCGAAGGGTCCCTGATCGTTACCAACAGAAGCTGATGTGCCATAAACAGCAGAATAACCAGTTCCTGCGGCTGACTTAAGTCGTCCGAACCAGTCGTTGATGTTATCTACAACCATAAATTGATTTGTTCTGTCAGCGGTATATCCTACAGCATCAATAAGGGTGGCACCTTGAGCGCAGAGGTAGCCTGCTCTATGCGCTCCTCCTGATTCTGTACCACTAATCACGAATGAGTCATCGTTGACAATAACTGTTACATTCGGTCTAGCCATTTTTATCTCCTTGAGAATAAACTCTATCTGCTGTATTTAGCATTTATATGTTTTCGGTATTTGTGAACCGAATCTTTATGAAGTTGATGGATTTTGTTGGTTTCACTGAAACATCCACGATTAATTGATTGGAATCAATGATATCTGGAGTATTATTAGATTCGTCGCATGTAATCTGATACTCGGATATACCACCATCTGCTTTTATTTTTCTTAGAAGTTGATTTATCGCTGTTGAAACTTTAGATCTAGTTGTCGAGTCATTCTGATCGAATAGAACATCACGAATCGCTTTTCCTATAAGTTTTTTTAATTTCACAAAAAGAAGACTTACATTAATTCTAGAAAATGTTGATGTTTCTTCTTTTCTGGTTTTATCCCCAAAAAGAATATACTCTTCTAGATCATCTTCATATTTAACAAAATTAATTCTATTGTTGTATAAATTTTCTAACCTTTCATTTGTTGGGCTAGGTTGAATATATTCTGCTTTTTTAATAACCCCTCTAGATTGTCCGGCCGGAGATTTGAATTTACCATCTAATATGGTTCTGGATATACAACCAGATGCATCTACGGAAATTTTAGTGGGAATCAAATAATCATCTCCGTCCCACCTATGAAAATACTTTTCACCGGCCGCCGGGAATTCAAATTCATTTGCTGATGTAGCCAAAAAAGATTCTTCTAAAGTTAAATCTGTGTTAACAAATCCATTATTATTTATTTGATTTGCATTTCGATTTGCGTTTGGATCAGTAAAATCATCAGATCCGCCACCAGCACCATCGCTGGGCCCAGAAAGTATTTCTTTTATGAATAATGTCATACCTGTCGTGTATGCCTTACTCCAATCCACCCCTGATTCTGATCCGCTAGTTACTCCTATAAAATCAGAACCCTGAATATTAGTCTCGTAATGTAATCGATGCTTAAATACAGGAAGTTCATATCTATAAGCATTAAACTTGTATATCCACCAAGAAGGCTGATCCCCATCCACATCGGGTAAATAGTCTGGACCTATGACAGCGACTTGAGTATAAAAACTCACTGGTTTAGACAATGTGTAATAGTCTATCATTCTGGAACTATATTTTAGATAATCTCCAACATCTTGCATTCCAAATAGTCTACCATTAGAATAAAAACTTTCCAACTCTTCAGGAGTTTCTACTTGCTCAGGATTATCTGCACTTTCCCCGACAAACACTCTATTTGCCGCAGTTCTGTAATTTATTCTTGTCATGTGAGGAACTGAAACTACATCAGTAAAATTAAATTGAGCAATTGGCATTAATCGTCTCCCGGTAGTGCTTCGAATTTTATTGACATACCACATGGGTAATCAGGTCGAGTTTCTCCTGTATTTGGATTCACATAAAGATAAGGAACTAGATTAAATCCATAACCATATCCCCCAACATATATGTAAGGAACTCTGAAGTTTGGCCAAACTTGTTCGTTTGCCCTATATGGAGTATACATGTTTGCAAAAGTTCCGCCTCTTGCATAGCCAGGATGTGTATCTTTTGTTGCACCCGTCAACCAATCTATAGATCTTCCTAGAAAATCAGTATTTCGCAAACTACTCGGCACTTGGTTTGAATTCGATCCGAATTCCTGTGCAGTTCCACCCATCATTAAACCGTTTGTATCTCTATAATCTAGATATAATTCTTCAAAACGATCTTCAAATCCTATAAATGCACAATAGGTACTTCCTTCTGCTGTTACTTGCGCAGTCGTTTCGTTAGGTCCAAATTCAATACACCTGATCGGGGTATACCCGCTTTCATTAAATTGTTCTACATTTTGTGCATCGGAAAATAAAGAACTTATAGGAATGCCTCCGCTTGTTCTTCCTGCTTCAAATACTGTTCTTATAAAATCAGGGAGTTGAGCGCATGTACATCCCCAAAAACGGTGTAACCCATTGTCTCTCTCACTGTGAATTTGATATCCAGGCTTTCCCGATTCGTTGGATAGTGTGGATCCATATATGTCAACACCCCACATAAGAGCGGCCGCTCTTTTCTTATACTCAAGAAAATTTTGCTCTAAAGCGTATGATGCATAATCATTTTTAAGATTCTGCGGCACAGCCTGATTGGTAGGTACTGGAGTTCCATTGCTGTCGTAAAAACCTTCACCCGTATCGTATCGGTTTGATGGCCATCCATTTATCGAAAAAATTAGTTCATTTAGCGCAAGTCCACCTTCAGAACTAGTTGGTAAAGGAAGTCCGTTCCCATTTGATTCATAGAAAAATACACCTAAACTCGATTGATTAAAACTAGGATATTGTTTGAGAATATATTGGGTAGTATTATATGAAGATATTGATTTACTGTCTGCTGGACTAAACACTAGGTCTTCGACTTTACTCGGTCTATTAAGACCCGTTAAATTATATTGTTCCTTTGCTTTTTCGAATGTTTTTCTTACATCCATAAAAAACGGTGTGAACGGTGAATTTCTGTCGTTGTAATTTAAATTTGGACAATCGGTTTTTCCATTAAAACTACTAGAATGTACTGTATTGGTATCATCATCATTAAGGTGTCTAGAATCGAAACCATAGAAAGTCTCAATACCCAAGGGCCCGCTTCTTCGAATGACTCCGGCCAAGTAGCCCGTTCCTTCTATATTTAGAGATCCTTCCGTACCACGAAGACCTCCGTTTAATCCAGTAGATCCGCATATTCCCTTTACTATATTTCTATACAAAAATGCACTTTCGGTATTTCCCATAATACCAAGCAATCTTTCACTAAAAGTAGTTCCGGACGCGCCAAAGAATTTCAAGTCTCCCGCAGGATAAAACAAATCTCCGAGTTTAAAATCGGCTTCTTGTTGATTTTTATTTGGACTGGGCGTTCTTATTATAATTTTTTGTGTCGGTAATAGTGCAGCAAGACTTCCACTAATATTTTCTGTTGTTGCTCCGAAGAGTTCATATGGAGGAACGAAACCTATCCCATCGAGAAAGGGCCTTATTATACTGTTATTAGTATGAGAACCATCAATTCCAGGTCCAAGGTATGATTCGAATCCAATTAAGTCAGAATCAAAGTACACACTTCTAAGAGGTATGTCTGCAAAAGGTAGCATGGTAGTTGCAAGGTGCATATCACCTGTTCCTAACCCATAATCAGTTGAAAGTGTAACACCACCAGTATTTGGATTATAATTTCCAACACCGGATGGATATGACATTTTATCAACAGCATTATTATTTTCCCAATATTTAAGATCTGAACTAACTCCATTTATTCCAAATGCACCGCCTGTTAACCATGCATTTACAACCTTAAAGAGAAACGAACCACCAGATACACCCTCTGGTTTATTAGTTATTCCCGGAGGTAATGTAACACCTGTATTGTCTTTTTCATCCCCTATAATCGTTCCCGCACTTAAAGTTGTTATTGCAATGCAATCTCTTCTCTGATTTGATATATTTCTTGCTATTTCATTATCTAATCCATTTAAGCATGTTATTGTATCAAAAGAATAATTGCTTGACAAAAGTTTATTTGTAATAGAATTTGCTTTACTAGCAGTAACACCTTCTAAATCAGGTGCTACAACGATAGCATTTCCTCCATATTCCATAAAATTAAAAATAGACCACCAAAGAGTATCCCATCCATTAACAGGTCCGAATGGCCATCTAGGGAGATTCTTGTTCGCTAGTTGGTTTCCAAATGTCAACCCCAAAGTATTATAACTATTGGTAATTGTAGTATCTAAATCAAAAGTTGGATTAAAATTAGAAAATATTTCTGCCGAAGAAGTATTTGACAGAAAATGAAATGTTCTGGCGTTTAGAGTGTTACTAGAAATATTGCTGTAATTAAACTGTCTAATATCAAGTGATACATCCAAAGCAGTAGAATTACCTTGCTGTTGATCGTTTATATATGTGGTAGAGGAATCTTGATTATTTAATTGCGAATAACCATTTAATATTGGTAAGTAAGATTTTGCGTAGTTATATGACTGTTCCGAATAAGGAACATTTAATTGTTTACTGAGAAATGGTTGTCTTAAAGTATAATCATACGAAAATATTGTATTTATATCTGTTTCAAAACTTGAAGATGTAATTCCTGTTGGTTCAAAACTAGATAACCTATTTGACCATTCTTGCAAACTATTAACAGTTAAAACTCCATCACTTCTTTCACTGGTGTTCCCGACTGCATTAATCAATCCATCAAAGTCGAAAAATACAGTAGTGTGTTCTGATGATAATTCTCCGTTTAAATCAACGAAAAATGTATCATCATCTAAACTTGTATTTACATTGGGTAGTGTCATTGACTATTTTCTCCATACCAGCGATCTTCGCCATCCCATTCGCTTTCAGTATGTAGCCCATCCACGATGAAGCCAAACGGAACATAACTATTTTCTAGTTGTTCTATTTTTTTCTGATAGATTCCTTTTCTTATGTCTGTTCCTGTCAGTTCCTTAAAATACTCTTGGCGTGATGCCCAGCAAAAAATAACCAATGTCATAACAAGATCATCATGGTGTCCATCATCTGCTTGGTATGATGTTCGTTTGGATACAAAGGAAATTAATTCGGCTATAAGATTTTCGTCCTCTATTTTTATTTTGTCTTCTTCTACCATACTCTTTAAGACTGAACACCCAATTCTTTTAATCGGTAGTGTTGTTTTAACGCCAAGTGCAGTTTTTCCTTGACCCGAAAATCCTCCAGACAAAACTTGACCACTCCTGCCTTTGCTATTCACGCTCAACACAAATTCGTTTTCTAGGTCTGCATGTAAAATATCAGCAACTTGACCACCAATATCATTTATCTCAATTAGAATCCATGCGTCATTATAATTTTTTGCTATTGTGTGTATAGTTGTAGGGAAAAGAAGAGGGGGTATTGTGTTATTATAAAATGTTGCCACAATTTTATAGGGCATTTGACTCGTATCAATTATTGTAAATGCACTGTTATCTTTTCCTTGTCCTCTTGCAACATCTACACACATAAAGTAAATGTGATCTTCCTTCGGTTCCTCGTATATTCTCAGTCCATCTGGCGTCATCTTTATTGGTTTATTCGGAAACATCTGCTTTAGTTTGTATGATTCGATAAGTGTATTAGAGGATCCAACAAAATCACATTCAAATTCTGATTGAAATTGCTGCTCGTTTGTATTTCTAATAGTCTCTTCTTTCCATTTTTCGTCACGAAGAGGACCACCTGCATATAGGGGAACTTGACTCCAGTGAACTTCTATTGGAACATATTCATTTCTCAATGGATCATTTTCAGGTCTCGTTGCACCTATCCAATATGTGTAAAACATATTAAGACCATTTGGTGTGGAAACCATCAGAACCTTAGTAGAAGTACCAGATGTAATCGTGGGATATACAGAACTAAAGAATTCTTCGGCAATGTTTTGAGGAACATGGGCGAATTCGTCAAGGAAAATCATGTTGAATGAACCACCACGAATTGCTGATGCAGATGTAGAAGATGCTACAATTTTAGATCCGTTCTCTAATTCGATGGATCCTTTGTTCCACTCCACAATACCCTGCTGTAACCATAGGGGAAGATATTCGTATGCTAATTTTAGACGATATAGAATTTCACGCGATGTTGCTTGCTTGTTTGCTAAAATTGCAACATTCATGCTCTGATTGAATAAAATATAATGAAGGATATATGCTACTATAGTTGTAGACTTACCGCTCTGTCTTGGTAGTTTAGCAATAACAAAACGATTATTATGAACTTTTTCTACAATATCTTTTTGATAATCATACAGATCAAATGGGACAAGACCTTTGTCGAGAGAGACAACTCTAATATATTTTTGAATAAAATATGCAGGATCTTTCGCACATTTTACATACTCTTTAATTTGATCTTTGGTAAAATCAATCTGCACACCAGCAGGTTTTAAGTTTGCATTTCCTAAATATCCATTACTCATAATTAATCACCAGTTATTTTTTTGTGTTGACTTCTTTCTGGGTTTACTAAATCCTGCAACTCTGATGTAGAACCAACATAAAATGAATTGTTCGTGGTATTTTTCTGCACTAACTTTGTGTCTTGCTTTCTAACATCTTTTACCTTCTTGTGTATATCCATTAAGTCTTTATTTACATCTGCAACAGTTTTAATCATCTGAGAAACTACTTCATACGCTCTTGGATGATCTCCCTCCTCTGCAACTCGTAAAATTCCACTGATTGCAACCTCTCCTGTTTCTACTAAACTCTTTAGAGATTTTCTTGCATCATTATAATCTTTTTCTACATCATCTTTATTTTCTACTGTTATAGACTTAGGTTCTGTCTTTACAATAGGTGATTTTTCTGCATCATAATTTACTCCCAATGATTCTTCAATTGATTTTGATTCATGGTGTGATTTCATATGTAACATCTCCACTTGTTCCTGTTGCGTAATCACCAGTAACCTGCGCTCTTAAGATCTGAGGATCGCTTATAGAATCATACTTGTACATATCTATTACATCTAATGTAACACCTTCAATAGGCTTGCTAGTTGTAATCGGTCCATAGACATAACTTTTTGCAGTAAAACTTAAAGTAGAAACGACGGATCTTCTCGTTTGAAAATCACCAGCGTAATCTTCCTGAATCTGCATAGCATTTAAATTGATGGGAACATCAACCTTAGTATGAGCAGGATTTAAATTAAGTGTCATGTTAAAATTTGGAGAGAAATATGGAAGTATTTGTTCTACAATTTGCAAATTTTCTTCAATATATCTGGTAAAGATATACAATCCAAAACTTACATTATATGGAACTTCGTTATACATTTGATTCGAAGTTGCGCCATTTCTATATTCTTTTTTTCTTAACTTATTTGTTACTCGTTCAAGATCGTAAATAACTGCGGTAATATCAAATCCCATTGCAGGCAAAGTTACTTGAGTCTTTGTAATGTCATCGGAAATGGAACTCATATTTCTTATTCTTCTGATAAACTTTTCTTTCGGTGCATACGAAAGAGGAACTCTTATCTTTTCAGATAGATTATCAGATGAATCATATTTACCTATTTGAATTTGATTGAACAAATTACCAAATGCAACTACCAATTTTCTTAAAGATTCGTTATAGTAATATTGAAACATCAGTAATTACCCTCCGAGAATGGATCTTTATCCGTAAAGTCAATTATAGAAGATCCTTCTGATTGCAATTTGTCATTATCACCTGCTGTGATTCCTGTCGGATCCATTGGTATGACGATATCACCACTCAGTCCTTCTCTATTAGATTCTAATTCGTCGATTATTGTCGCTCCCGTATTGAATTCTTCATTGCTATAAGTGAAGACTTCACATTGTAATTGGTAAGAATATAGTTTACCAACTTGATAAAATGGATTTTCATGCTCTACGAAATTAATTTCGAACATTGTTCTGCTGAGAGGAAAAAATATTAAATCACCTTCTCTGGGTCTTTTGATTGTGGGGAGAAATGTCGTTATTTCTCGTTCAAACCTTTTCCTCGCTACAATCAAATTCATTCTATCTTTAATATCAAGACCTATTTGAGAAAGTACATCACCGGGCCCTTCGAACCCAGCAACTGACTCTATGTACATTTCCAACGGAAAACTATTTGTAAATGTACTAGTGGGATCTTCACCCAAAATTTCATCCAAATTGGCTAAAGTTCTAGGAATGAATATCATATCCTGTCCCATTGCCTTTATTGTTTCCACGGTAAGATCTTCTACCAAATCTTGTTCGTTGGAATTTCCTTGTCGAATATACGGATTGGTTGCCATTTAATTATCCAGTCATGAAGTCCACTGGAAGTTCATAACTTCGGAGGGCGTCTTGCTCAATTTGTATAATCTCCGCATTTGCTTCTGCGACGATTTGACCACCCCTTAGCATTACACCGCCCGGAAGTTGAACCCCATCGAACTTAGAAAGATTCTGTCCCCATTGTCTTTTAACCAACGCAGTAAAATATTCTTTAAAATACCTGTCGTTATAGATCTGGGTAAAGATTTCTGGATTTAACGAAACATAAGTCTCAAAGCAAAGATAATCACCAACATCCAACTCTTGTCCCCAGTCCATTGGAATGTGAACTCTATTGGAAACCTTGTTAAAGGTTAATGGTTTTTCTGGATTAAAAAGATCTTGTATTAGAGTAATATATCTCTTAGTTGAATCATAAGTAGACAATCCAAGAGCAGAACTGCCTCCTAAACCACGATTGATTCCAAAGTAATCACTCAGAGCCATTTGATACCTAATATCAAACATGTTTATATTTGCAAAATCAGAAAACTGAAAGACTTTGATTACACTAACAATATCTTTTCCGGTAGGTTGATCAGCAGCAGTTGATCCGTTTATAGAACCAAAGGAGTCTGTATTAACATACCTGTTAGTAATATCTTCTTGTGTCACTTGATGTCTAAAATACGCTCTTTCGACACCATCAAAGTGACGCTCTTGAAAGTACTCAAGTGCGTCTTCTAGGC